>ENA-OPBW01001699-OPBW01001699.1-human-gut-metagenome-genome-assembly--contig:-NODE-1699-length-10677-cov-4.152890_pt1 | contig 10677 bp, 4 predicted proteins | sample MGYA00241070_ERZ501456 | MGnify/ENA primary metagenome ERZ501456 (study PRJEB25962, sample SAMEA2042624) | human gut metagenome | biome: human gut; feature: human-associated habitat; material: faeces...
CGGCCTCCGACGTGCAGTTCGACAACGACTTCGAGTCCGAGAACTTCCCCGGCCACGGCTGGACCGTGAAGGGCACCCGTACCGACAGCCCCTATACCTGGTACAAGGGCACCAATACCAAGCTCAATTCCACCAAGCAGGCCCGCATCGACATGGATTACTATGAAGATCCCTGGGGTGATCCCTGGAGCGTCGGCAGCATCCGCAAGCCCCTGCTGCCTATGGCCGGCGGCAGCGACAAGCTGCAGGATGAGTATCTCATCTCCCCCGTGGTGGACCTGACCGGCAAGACCCCCACCCTGACCTTTGATTACCTGCTGTTCAAGTCTGTCATCGGCAACTACTGCTCCGTGACCGTGGAGGCCACCACCGACGGCGGCCAGACCTGGACCACCATCTGGACCGCAGCCGATCTGGAGCCGGTAAGCGGTTATTGGTTCATGGGCACGGCCCATGTTGCCGTTCCCGCCGCCTTCTGCACGGACAATGCCCAGTTCGCCTTCCACTTCTATAAGAAGACCAACCAGGGCTATGACGATACCGACGCCATGTTCGCCATCGACAACGTGACCATGACCTACGGCGCCACCGATCCCTGCGCCGACGGCCATACCCTCACCGCCGTGGCGGAGGTGCCCGCCACCTGCGAAACCGCCGGTACCAAGGCGTATTGGGAGTGCTCCGTCTGCCGGAAGCTGTTCAGCGACGCCGACGGCAAGAACGAGACCACCCTGGAGGCTCTGACCATTCCTGCCACCGGCCACGCCTGGGGTCAGCCTGCCTGGACCTGGACCGGAACGGAGTCCGCCTCCGCCGCGTTCACCTGCGGCAATGATGGGTCCCATACCCAGACGCTGACCGCTGCGGTGACCAGTCAGGTGACCACCGAGCCCGGCTGCGAGAGCACCGGCGTCCGGACGTACACCGCCACGGTGACGCTGGAGGGCCGGACCTACACGGATACCAAGACCGAGACGCTGCCCGCCACCGGCCACGACACCCAGCTGGTGGGTGCCAAGGATGCCACCTGCACCCAGGACGGCTACACCGGCGATGAGGTCTGCAAGACCTGCGGCGTCACCGTGAAGAAGGGCGAGGTCATCCCCGCCACCGGCCATCACTACAAGGATGGCAAGTGCACCGACTGCGGCGAAAAGGATCCCAACTATCAGCCTGCTCAGCCCGGCGTCAAGACCGGTGATGCCAGCTCCGTGACCCTGTGGGTCATGCTGCTGACCGTCTCCGCTCTGCTGGCTGCCGCTGTGGTGGTCCTGCCCCGCAGAAAGCACACCCGCTGAATAAACGCCTGTCTCTGACAGAGAGACGGCATCACCGGAAGCCCGGGAACCCCTTCAGGGGTCCCCGGGCTTCCGGCATTTTGTACAAAAATAGTTCACAATCCGGACTCGCCAAAACATGCAAATAAATTATTACTGCGCAAAATTCTGCCGACAGCAATAGACACTGTACCGAATTGAACGATGAATGGTGGCGCAAAAGCAACATGAACGATGAACTGCGCTGTTTTTAACGATTTAATACGGTAACGCTTAATACACTGATGTGTTAAAATGACCAACTTGGTTTATACATAAATCCTGATTTGTGTAAAAAGTCACAATGTGTCGTTATATCGCAGACAAAGTGTCGATTTTTGTATTTGTCGAAATTTCTATCAATTTTACATGAAAAACTGCGGCATTTTCGTTGCAAAATCCTCAGAGAAATGGTATAGTAACCGTAAGCTGTATGGGACGGGCCGGCTGATAGGGCATCACGGCGACCGGAACTATACAAGCATCCAACTTTACCGGTACAAACCGGAGAAAGAGAGAGTACGCATATGAAACACGCGCATACCCTGAAACGGGCGATGGCAGTGCTTCTCGCTCTCGTGATGACGCTGAGTCTCGTGACCCCCTCCTGGGCCGCAGGCAGAAGCACTGTCGCGACCCGCGGCGAGAACAATGGCATCACCTGGGAGAAGGTGGACAACATCAAGCTGCCCACCAAGGAAAACGCGGCTGTTGCGGATGAGACCCAGCAGTATGCCGACACGGACGTGGTCCGCGTCTCCATCGTGCTGAGCGATCCCTCCACCCTGGAAAAAGGCTTTACCGCCGCTGATATCGCTGCTGGCAGCCGCCAAGCGATGAAGTATCGGGATAAGCTGGAATCCAAGCAGGGCAAGATGACCAAGACCATTTCCAAGAAGGCCCTGGACGGCCAGGCCCTGGATGTGGTTTGGAATCTGACCCTGGCTACCAACATCATCTCCGCCAACGTTTGGTATGGCCAGATCGAGAAGATCGAGAACGTCAAGGGCGTCAAGCAGGTCCTGATCGAGACCCGCTATGAGCCCTGCGTGGTCAAGGAATCCGAGACCACCGATCCCAACATGGCCACCTCCTCCAACATGATCGGCTCCAACTTCGCCTGGGCCAACGGCTATACCGGCGCAGGCTCCAAGGTAGCCATCATCGATACCGGCGCGGATACGGATCATCCCTCCCTCAGCGGCGCGGCTTACAGCTACGCTGTCAAGGGTCTGGGCATTACCCCCGTCACCTCTGCGGATTACGCTGACAAGCTGGAGAAGCTCAACGCCTTCAAGAAGAACGGCGACCTGAAGGCCTCCGACCTGTATGTCAGCGCCAAGATCCCCTTCGGCTTCAACTACATTGACGCCGATCTGGATGTCACCCACGACAACGACACCCAGGGTGACCACGGTTCCCACGTCACCGGTATTGCCGCCGGCAACCGCTACATTGAGCAGGCCGACGGTTCCTTCGCTCCCGCTCTGGATACCGCTCTGACCCAGGGTGTTGCCCCTGATGCCCAGGTGTACACCATGAAGGTCTTCGGTAAGGGCGGCGGCGCTTACGATTCCGATTACATGGCAGCCATCGAGGACGCTATGATCCTGGGCTGCGATTCTGCCAACCTGTCTCTGGGCAGCGGCAACCCCGGTATGTCCCGCCAGTCTGACGCCAAGTACCAGGCCATCCTGGAGGCTGTTGTCAACAGCGGTATGGTCGTTGCCATGTCCGCCGGTAACTCCGGCCACTGGTTCGAGAACACCCCCTATGCCTATCCCTACGCCGAGAGCGTCAGCTGGGCCACCAACGGCAGCCCCGGCTCCTACACCAACTCTCTGGGCGTCGCCTCCGTGGATAACGTGGGTTCCACCGGCAACTATGTTGAGTTCGCCGGCACCAAGATGTTCTACACCGACACCAGCGAGGCTCCCATCCAGCCCATGACCGCTCTGGCCGGTGAGCAGCGCTTCGTCTATGTGGATGCCGTCGGCAATCCCGAGGACTTCGCCGCTGCGGGCGATGAGCTCAAGGGCGCCATTGCGCTGTGCAACCGCGGTGAAATCAACTTCACCGCCAAGGGCAACAACGCCGTTGCCGCCGGTGCCATCGGCACCATCGTGGTCAACAACGCCGCCGGTACCCTCAATATGTCCACCGACGGCTACACTGCCACCGCTCCCTATGTTTCCCTGACTCTGGAAGACGGCCTGATCATCAAGGCCGGTGCCGAGAAGAAGGAAGCCAACGGCGTGACCTACTATGTGGGCAAGCTCACCGTGGGCTCCAAGGCCGGCGTGAAAGTTCAGACCGCCGACTACTACACCATGAGCGACTTCTCCTCCTGGGGCGTTCCCGGCTCCCTGGAGCTGAAGCCTGAGATCACCGCTCCTGGCGGCAATATCTACTCCCTGCAGAATGGCGGCGGCTACCAGAATATGTCCGGTACCTCCATGGCCTCTCCCCAGGTTGCCGGTATGGCCGCTGTGGTGGCCCAGTACGTCCGCGCCAACAAGCTGACGGAGAAGACCGGCCTCACCGCCCGTGCTCTGGCTCAGTCCCTGCTGATGTCCACCGCTGTCCCCATGTATCAGGATCACGGCGAGGGCGAGTATGGCTACTATCCCGTCATGCAGCAGGGCGCCGGCCTTGCCAACGTGGGCGCCGCCACCTCTGCCGGCACCTATATCCTGATGGATAAGGGCACCAACGCCGGCGCTGCCGACGGTAAGGTCAAGGTGGAGCTGGGCGACGATCCCCAGCGCACCGGTGAGTACAGCTTCGGCTTCACCATCAACAACCTGAAGGATATCGCGACCTCCTTCAACCTCAGCGCCGACTTCTTCACCCAGGATGTCTTCACCAATCAGTTCGACGACGGCTCCGAGGTGAACTTCGAGGATACCTACACCGCTTTGCTGTCCTCCAACGTCACCTGGACCGTGGACGGCCAGGTGGTGGAGATGACCGCTCCCGCGGGTCTTGCCAACTGCGACTTCAATGGCGACGGCAAGGTCACCAAGGCTGACGGTCAGGCTCTGCTGGACTTCGTCACCGGCGTCCTGGATTCCATCTCCAATAAGGACAACGCCGACTTCGACAACGACGGCAGCATCGACACCTACGATGCTTACCTGTTCTTCAAGCAGCTGAGCAAGTGCACTGTGGAGATCCCTGCAAATGGCAGCGTCCATGTGGAAGTCAATGCCAAGGTCCTGGGCCTGGACAAGTATGACAAGGCCAGCGACAACACCGGCACCTATGTCGAGGGTTATGTGTACGCCAATGAGCTGGCCTCCAACGAGGGCGTCATGGGCGACAGCCACTCCATCCCCGTTCTGGGCTACTACGGCAGCTGGACCGATCCCTCCATGTTCGATATCGGCAGCTATCTGGAGTATCATGAGGCCGGCACCGAGTCCCGTGTGCCCTACATGTACGCCTACAACAAGAACGCCACCAAGTATCAGGCCCTGACCGTCCAGTACGCTGGCGATTCCGGCATGTACTACTTCGGCGGCAATCCTTACGTGGATGAGACCTATGATCCCAACCGCGCCGCCATCAACCCCGACACCACCGTCTTTGCCCGTGCTAACTTCTCCCTGATCCGCAACTCCGCGGATGCCCGGGTGACCATCACCGGCGAGAACGGCAATGTCTACTATGATAAGGCGTCCGGTTCTCCCGCCTCCTCCGCTTACTATTACTCCAACGGCGCTTCCTGGCGCAATGCTCAGGGCAACATCAGCCTGAACACTGCCCCCACCGCTGCCGCTAACGGTGAAAAGATCACCGTCAAGGTCACCGAGGCTCCCGAGTACTATGTGACCTACAATGCCGACGGCACCCACGTCACCAACTGGGATGCCCTGGGCGACGGCGCCAGCCGGACCTACACCGCTTTCATTGACCGGACCGAGCCCGTCCTGTCCAACGTGTACTTCCGCGAGGATGCTGAGACCGGCGCCCGCAGCCTGGTCCTGACCGCTCAGGATGACCGCTATGTGGCGGCCGCCTTCCTCATCGACTATGACGAGATGTCCATTCTGGACCGCACCGCCGGCTCCCCCGAGGGTGCCGCTCTGGGCGCTGCCACCGACGTCTCCCTGGATCTGAGCAAGGCCGAGGGCGTGGATCACCTGTACATTCAGGTCTGCGACTACGCCGACAACACCGCCACCTACAAGATCAACCTCAACAAGGAAGAGCTCAACGGCCCCGTGTCCGTGACTCTGGATAAGCAGTCCATCAAGATGTACAAGGGCGGCACCGCTACTCTGAGCGCCGAGGTCAGCCCCTTCGGCGTGCATCCCGATGGCGTGACCTGGAAGTCCTCCGATGAGACTGTCGCCACCGTCAACGAGCGCGGCATCATCACCGGCGTCAACAAGGGTACTGCCACCATCACGGCGGCCTCCATCAAGGATCCCACCGCCACCGCCTCCTGCGCCGTCACCGTCCAGACCGTGGACACCACCCTGGTGGGCGCGCTGATGGATACCAACGGCGATGCCCAGTTCTTCACCTGGGATCTGGAGCATGATGCCACCTGGAAGAAGCTGGTGAACTTCGAAACCACCAAGAGCGTGTCTGCCTCTACCTTCGACGCCCGCACCGGCGACGTCTATCTGCAGGATGGCAGCTTCAACATCAACAAGATGGACCTGGATACCGGTAAGACCCTGGCTACCTATCCCGGCTTCGAGGGCGAAATCCCCATGTGGGATATGGAGTACAGCCTGACTTACTCCACCGAGGCCAAGCCCATGCTGGCCAGCGTGTACGCCACCTACTTCCTGGCTCCCAAGCCGGTGGATAACCTGGATCTGTCCGCCTTCGACCTCGGACTGTATCTGTGGCTCTTTGCCGACGCTTCCTACTTCACCGCCGTTACCTCTCTGGGTGCCAACAAGATCGACACCGATAAAGACGGCGTGAAGGATACCGACACCGAGCTGTTCCTGGCGCTGGATGACGCCGGCAACATCTGGACCATGGATGTTTATCCCACGGTGGATGAGGAGACCGGCGAGGACAGCTGGACCGCCTCCTTCGGCATCATCGAGTCCAACCTGGCTAACGTTGGCTATGCGGCCACTCCCACTGACGACGGCGATATGTACGATTCCCTGTACGCCACCGTCGAGGGCGAGGAACTGGTTCTGTACCTGTCCACCTACAATGGCGACACCAGCAATGTCTACCGCATCCTGCTGGGCGACAATGGTTGGGAAGCTGCCCAGGTTGCTTCCTTCGGCGACGGTGTGTGGCCTGCCACCCTGGTGGGCTCCATGTACCACGCCAATGAGGACGCCACCGAGGCCGTGAACGCTGCCGTGAGCAAGACCACCGTCTACACCGCTCAGGCTGTGGAGATGACCTCCGCTCAGATCCAGCGCTACAACGGCGCCGAGACCAAGGCTGCCTCCGGCTCCCTGAACGCTTCCGCCCCCGTGGCTGCCGTGGTGAACCTGCCCATGGGCGACGCTGCCGAGACTGCCACCGCCTCCAACGTCACCGTGTCCGCCGATGAAAAGACCGTCACCGTGGATGTCATCGCCAAGGATGCCGCCACCAATGGCCTGTTCACCGTGGATTACGATGCCGCCAACCTGACCCTGACCAACGTCTCCTTCAACACCCAGTACTCCTCCCACAAGGATGAGGCTGGCAAGGTCACCCTGGGCTATGTGGATCTGAACGGCGTGACCGCCGGTTCCACCGTGGCCACCCTGACCTTCACCGTCAATGATCCTACCGCTCTGGACAAGATCAACGTCACCGTTACCGAGACCCAGCGCAATGATCAGACTGTGGAGAACGTCGAGACTCTGGCTGCTGACCTGCACACCGAGACCGAGACCGTGAACGCCAAGGCCGCCACCTGCACCGAGGATGGCTACACCGGCGACGTGGTCTGCAAAGCCTGCGGCAAGGTCATCACCAAGGGCGAGGTCATCCCCGCCACCGGCCACGACACCGAGATCGTTGGTGCCAAGGAGCCTACCTGCACCGAGGATGGCTACACCGGCGACGTGGTCTGCAAGACCTGCGGCGAGACCGTCAAGAAGGGCGAGGTCATCAAGGCCACCGGCCATCAGTATAAGGACGGCAAGTGCACCGTCTGCGGCGCGGCGGACCCGGATTACCGGCCTGAGCAGCCGGAGAATCCCGGTCAGCCCGAAAAGCCGGAGCAGCCGGAGAATCCCGGCGTCAAGACCGGCGACAGCGGCGTGCTGCTGTACGTGGGCCTGATGACCGTGTGCGCCCTGGGCGCATGCCTGACGCTGCGGCGCAGAAAGACCCGCTGATAACTCTCTTTTTCACAGACATCCGGGGGGCCATTCAGGCACCCCCGGATGTCTCTATTCGCGCAGTATGTCTGTTGTGCGGAAGCAGTCACAGGTATTTATCCCGATATTCGCTGCGTGTGCTGCCGACGCAGACTTTGAACACTCTGGAAAAATGGCTGGCGGAGGAAAATCCGAGATAGGACCCGATAGCGGTCAAAGATTTATCCGAATAGCGGAGGAGGCGTTTTGCTTCCTCCGTTTTTCCTTCAGGATGAAATCCGTCAGGCTCTCGCCCGTCTCCTCCCCGCAATAAAATCCTCTGTTACAGACCTGCGGTTTGAGCAGAAAAAAGCGAGTGTCCTCACAGCTTTTCAAATGCTGTAAGACCACTCGCTGTGGTACGGGTAGTGGGACTCGAACCCACACGCCTCGCGGCACAGGAACCTAAATCCTGCGTGTCAACCAATTCCACCATACCCGCATGCACCGCAAATTATACCACACCCCGCCGCCGGGGGCAAGGGGTCCGCAGCAAATCCCGGCGGTACTTGCAAAATTCCCTGTCATGCGCTACACTGTACCCAAACCCAACGCAAAGGAGATACGCTATGTTTCAGGGATACAGCCAGGAGACCGTGGATTTCATGTGGGGCATCCGCTTCAACAACGAACGCGGCTGGTTCCTGGCCCATAAGGACGATTACCAGCAGCACCTGCTGGCCCCCACCCGTGAGCTGGGCCAGGCCGTGTACGACGGTGCGGTCGATGTTACGGTGAACAGTGTCACGTGGACCGACAACGGGACTACTCCTGTGCTTACCCCGAAAGGGAATGTGCAACTCGGAAGTGCGACCTTCACCAGTCCGGCTATCTATATGGATAAAGTGGTCGAAATCGAAGAGTCGGACAAGAAGGCCGGTTATCTGCTCTATATGGGCTTCGATGTCGATTACGATGAGGAGTTGATAGCCGCTTTCGACCGTTTCCGTGCACAGAATGTCACCGACCTGATCCTCGATCTGCGTTACAACAACGGTGGCGATGTGCTTTCGAGTACTGTGCTCGGTACGCTTATCGCAGGTGAGGCGTACAAGGGACAGCTCTATGCTCATATGACGTTCAACGAGGACCGCACGGAGGCCGGAGAGAGTGGCGACTACAAGATCGGCGTCAAGGAGACGTTCGAAAGCGTGTACGAACCGATCGAAAGAGCCTTGCAACATGCTTTGGGCTTGAAGAAAATCTATGTCCTGGTGAGCGAAACGACTGCTTCGGCGAGCGAAATGGTCATCAACGGTCTGCGCGGCCTTGATATTGAGGTCAATCTTATCGGGATGCCCACTAACGGTAAGAACGTAGGTATGGAAGGTGTGGTCCGCTCGTTTCACAATTACGATTTCCTGCTTTTCCCCGTTTCGTTCTATATTGAAAATGCCAAGGGCTTCCGGGATTACTCGGATGGCTTCACACCCGATGTCCAAATCGATGATTCGGCGATTTATCCGGGTGAATTCGGTACGATGATGGATCAGCTCGGATACCTTGCCCTGCAGTGGATCAAGACCGATAACAAACCGCAGTTGCCGTCCGCCATGCACACGCGCGGCAGTTGCCGGTCGATGAGATCTTTCGGCGATCTGTGGGAAAACCGGCCCGTACAGCCTGTGGGCGGAGCCGTGATGCAACCCGTGAGAGAGGAATAGACCGCTCTGTTTTACGTATGCCGCAGGGGTGCCCGTTGCAGGGCGCCCCTGCTCTTTTATCCGGACGTGTGTGTGATTTTTGCCGATAAAATGGTCGGATTCGCATAGTTTTTCGTACTTTCGCTCAAATTTACAGCAGAAATATGCAGCGACGCAGAGTCAATTTTCACACCTTGGGCTGCAAGCTCAACTTTTCGGAGAGCTCTACCCTCGCCCGTGAATTCGAAGCGGGCGGCTTCATCCGGGTCGGGGTTTCGGAAGCGGCGGATATTTCGGTCATCAACAGTTGCTCGGTGACCGAACATGCTGACAAGAAATGCCGCAACCTGATCCGTAAAATCCATCGGCGCAATCCGGCGGCGATCATTGTCGTCACCGGTTGCTACGCCCAGCTCAAACCGCAGGAAATCGCCTCGATCGAAGGGGTCGATCTGGTGCTGAGCAACAACGACAAGGGCGAACTTTTCAGGCGTGTAGCGGCTCTTGCGGGCAAGGGGCCCGCACAGTTCACCAGTTGCGACGCGGAGGAGCTGACCAATTTCTTCGCCGCCTTTTCGAGCGGCGACCGTACCCGCGCGTTCCTGAAAGTGCAGGACGGCTGCGACTATAAGTGCGCCTACTGTACGATCCACTATGCGCGGGGTGCCAGCCGCAATATGCCGATCGCCGACCTGGTGAAGGAAGCCGAACAAATCGCCGCTGCGGGACAGCGGGAGATCGTCATCACGGGGATCAATACGGGCGATTTCGGACGCACGACGGGTGAGCGGTTCATCGATCTGCTGCGGGCCCTGAACGAAGTCGAAGGCATCGAACGCTACCGTATATCTTCGATAGAGCCGAATCTTTTAACGGATGAGATAATAGCGTTTTGCGCTTCGTCACCTAAATTCCAGCATCACTTTCATATCCCGCTTCAGAGCGGTTCGGACAGCGTGCTTGCACGGATGCGCCGCCGCTATACGACCGAAAAATTCGCCGAGCGGATCGAGGCCGTGCGGCGCCTGATGCCGGACGCCTTCATCGGAATCGACGTGATCGTCGGTTTCCCGGGCGAGACGGAGGCCGACTTCCGGACGACCTGCGATTTTCTGACGGGGATCGCTCCGGCGTTCCTCCATATTTTCCCCTTCTCGGAGCGTCCCGGCACGCCGGCCGTCGATTTTCCGGACAAAGTGCAGCCTTCGGTGGCTACACGGCGCGTGGAGGAGCTGGAAGAGCTTTGCCGCCGACTGCACGGCGAATTCTGCGCCCGGGCCGAAGGTACGACGGACGAGGTGTTGTTCGAGAGCACGATGCGGGGCGGGATGATGTTCGGCTATACGGGCAACTACCGCCGGGTGAAAGTCCCCTACGACC
>ENA-OPBW01001703-OPBW01001703.1-human-gut-metagenome-genome-assembly--contig:-NODE-1703-length-10661-cov-6.669998_pt1 | contig 10661 bp, 9 predicted proteins | sample MGYA00241070_ERZ501456 | MGnify/ENA primary metagenome ERZ501456 (study PRJEB25962, sample SAMEA2042624) | human gut metagenome | biome: human gut; feature: human-associated habitat; material: faeces...
GTAGTAGATAAGAGGTTCTTTCTGTATAGATTAGCAAAGGTGTATGCATAAAGGGGAATTAACAAATGTTAATCCCCCAAGAATTACAACTGAGCCCTCAGCAGCCGTCAACAAGTCTTTCCGGTCAGGAAAAACAGAAGAAGTATGCCCGTCCTCTCCCACTCCTAACAATACAAAGTCAAAGACAGGTACTTCATCTACAGTCGGCACGGTAGCCTTTACCAGAGAAGAATACAATATAGCTTCCTCACCGGGAGCACCCTCGCCCACTATGCGGTAATAATGTGAAGCCGGCAGATTTATCTTGCCGAACAAAAGGCGGTCGGCAAGACCGAAGTTGCTTTGTGCATCGGTAGGCGGCACACAACGCTCGTCCACCCAGTAAAAATAAAGGCGCGCCCACGGCGTGTATGCCGCAAACTCACGCTCCCACACCTCAAACAATACCGCCGGGGTCGTTCCTCCGGAAAGGGCAATGGTAAAAGGACGTTCGGGCTCTTTCTCCATTGCCTCCAATATATGAGTAATGAGGGTTTGTGATGCCTGTCGGGGCGATATATACAAATATTTATCAGGTATCATAACAAACAATACAGTTTAGAATGTGTCAGATTCTTACAAGGATTAGTCCATTCGGCATGGCTGCGCTCTATGAGCACGTCCGCCTCTTTCGGTCCCCATGTTCCGGCGGGATAACCATAAAGAGGGGTCTCCGGATATTTCTTCCAGTAATCCAGAATCTTGTCAAAATACGTCCAGCTCTCTTCCACGGCATCCGAACGGGTAAACAAGGTGGGGTCGCCCGCCAAGCTGTCTTCCAGCAAGCGAACGTAGGCATCACCCGTCTCCTGTGCATTCCGGTCATAACTGTAATCCATCTCCATTGTCCCCATATAAAACCCCGAACCCGGCGCTTTCATGGCGATACGCTGCAAGATACCCTCATCGGGCTGGATACGGAGAATCAGTTCTTCACCCCGATAGAACCCTTCCTTCATCTTAAACATCTGCATGGGAGCAGGTTTAAAGTGGACAACAATCTCAGTCACCTTGGTCGGCATCTGCTTACCGGTTCGGATATAGAAAGGCACACCTTGCCAACGCCAGTTGTCTATCTTGAGGCACATGGCAACGTAGGTATCCGTGCGCGAATCGGGATTTACATTCTTTTCTTCACGATAACCTGCCTGAGTCTCGCCGGCGACATATTGACCGCGGATGACATTCTCTCGAATGTACTCATCGGTCAGCGGATGAAGCGATTGGTACACCTTAATGACCTCGTTTCGGAAACCATCCTTATCGAACTTGGCAGGGGGTTCCATGGCGGTAATGGCAAGCAACTGCATCAGGTGGTTCTGCACCATGTCGCGCAACGCACCCGAACCGTCATAATATCCGCCACGGGTTCCGATGCCCATATTCTCGACAGCGGTTATCTCTACATAGTCAATATAGTTACGGTTCCAGATAGGTTCGTAGATGGTGCTTCCGAAACGTGTCACCATGATATTCTGCACCGTCTCTTTCCCAAGGAAATGATCGATGCGATAGATATCCTCCTCCTTGAAGTAGGTAGCGTAAATCTTATTCAACTTACGCGCCGATGCAAGGTCGTAGCCGAAAGGCTTCTCAACAATAATGCGCTTCAGCCCCGGCTTCTTGAGGATGCCGGCGTCATGAAGATATTTCGGAATCAGTTCGTAAAGCAACGGCGGAGTAGCCAGATAGAACAGGTAATTCCCATCATTCTCATATTGAGGCGACAAAGCTTTCAACCGCTCGTTCAGCCGGGAATAAGTAAAAGCATCGGCAGGGTCCATCGACTGATAGTAGACAGTGGAAAGAAAATCATCCAATGACGCTTTCTCCTTTTCATCCAGAGAAGGAGACTTCGCCAGCTCCTCCTTCAGATAGCTGCGATAGGTTTCATCCGAATAGGCAGTGCGGGCACATCCCACAATGGCGAAGTGCGGAGGAAAACGTCCTTCGTTGTGAATCTTCACCAAGGCAGGCATCAGCTTGCGCCGGGTGAGGTCGCCCGATGCGCCGAATATAACTAAAAACAAACTATGTGGTAAACTCATAAATCAAATTCTTTTTATCGGTTCTTGTTATTTCTTCTCCTGCCATTGTTCATGGAAAAACTCGCCTCGCGGACTATCCACCCGCTCGAACGTGTGTGCCCCGAAGTAATCGCGCATCGCCTGAATCATGTTGGCTTGCGAATGATGGGTGGTCAGCCCCAGGAAATAATTCAATGCAGCAGAGAATACGGGCACGGCCAGTCCTTCTTTCAGCATGATACTCACCGATTTCTTCCATACGGGAAGAGCCTCCGCCACTTCCAAACCGAAATGCCGGTCGAGCAACATGTGCGACAGTCCCGGTGCACGGTGATAAGCCTCGGCAATATCGTTCAGGAAAGCAGAGCGGATGATGCAGCCGGCACGCCACAGCAAAGCGATGGACGAAAGGTTCAAGTTCCATTTATAGGTGTCACTCGCCGTGCGCATCAATGCAAATCCTTGTGCATACCCCACCAAACGAGCCGCATAAAGAGTGGCCTCCAGCGCAGCAACAGTATCCTGATAATTATAAACCGGATGATTCTCAACGTGCATATAATGTTTGGCCATCAACACACGCAAGCTCTTTTCCGCAGACAGATTACGTGCAAACACAGCCTCGGCAATTACATCGAGAGGAGTATTAAGCTGCAATGAATTGATAACGCTCCAACGCCCTGTACCCTTCTGTCCGGCAGCATCCAGTATGCTGTCTATCAGATAACCTCCGCCACACTCCTTATGACGGAGGATGGCTGCCGTTATCTCAATCAGGTAGCTCTTCAGACGACCTTGGTTCCAACGCTCGAACACGTCAGCCATCTGCTCATTCTTCAGAGCCAACAGATTCTTCAGCGCATAATAGGTCTCTGCTATCAATTCCATGTCACCATATTCTATACCGTTGTGCACCATCTTCACATAATGACCGGCACCGCCCGGACCTACCCACTCGCAACACGGACTACCGTCTTCGGCACGGGCTGCAATACTCTTCAGCATCGGCTGTATGAAGGGCCATGCCTCCTGAGCACCGCCCGGCATGACGGATGCGCCATGCAATGCACCTTCTTCGCCTCCGGAAATGCCGCAACCTACAAAATACATTCCTTTCTCATACAGTTCCTTTACCCGGCGCTCCGTATCCTCAAAATTAGAGTTTCCACCATCGATTATAATATCACCTTTATGCAACAAGGGAAGCAATCTGCCTGTCATTTCGTCTACTGCAGACCCTGCCTGCACCATGAGAAATACGACTTTCGGAGTCTTCAGTGCATCTACAAATTCCTCCAAAGTCTGCGTACCGACAATGCTTTTGCCTTGCGCACGCTTAGCTATGAAATTATCAACTATATGTTCTTCTTTGCCGGGAACTGTGCGATTCCACACAGCTACTTTCCATCCTTTACCTGCCAGGTTCAGGGCTAGATTCTGCCCCATCACTCCCAGTCCGATCAATCCGATATCTGCCTTTTCCATAATTTAATCTTTTTATATTTAACAAACGGCAGATTTATTTGTTCAATAATTCTATCTTTGTGAATATATCAATCTTACATTATGATGAAAAAGATTAAAATAGGGTTATTACCCCGTATTATCCTTGCCATTGCATTAGGTATCGCATTCGGCAACATCCTCCCCGGAGGATTGGTAAGAATCTTTGTGACCTTCAACGGAATCTTCAGTGAGTTCCTCGGTTTTATCATCCCGCTGATTATCCTCGGGTTAGTAACACCCGCCATTGCCGACATCGGGAAAGAAGCGGGAAAAATGCTGGTAGTCACCACACTCATAGCGTATGGAGCAACCTTGTTTTCGGGATTCCTTTCCTACTTTACAGGCATCACATTTTTTCCGTCGATGATTACTCCCGGCGCTTCTATCGAACAGATAAGCGAAGCCCATGATATCGTGCCTTTTTTCACGGTAGCCATTCCACCTGTCATGAATGTGATGACCTCACTCATTCTTGCTTTTACACTGGGACTGGGCATCGCCCACTTGAACACCACAGCACTCAAAGATGTATGTAATGACTTTAAGGATATTATCATTAAAACCATTCAAGTCATCATCCTGCCATTACTACCAATCTATATCTTCGGCATTTTCTTGAATATGACGCATTCGGGACTGGTTATGAATGTATTATCGGTCTTCATCAAGATTATCGGAGTTATCTTCCTGCTGCATATTTTCCTGCTCATTTTCCAATACTCCATTGCGGCTCTGTTTGTCCGCCGCAATCCGTTTCGTTTGTTGGGGAGAATGCTTCCGGCTTATTTCACTGCGTTGGGCACACAGTCGTCGGCAGCCACCATTCCTGTCACCCTGCGACAAAGCATCAAGAACGGAGTGAGTGAAGACATTGCCGGCTTTGTAATCCCGCTGTGCGCCACTATTCATTTATCGGGTAGTACACTGAAAATAGTGGCATGCGCACTGGCACTGATGATGATGCAGGGAATGCCCTTCGACTTCCCGATGTTTGCCGGGTTCATCTTCATGCTGGGCATCACAATGGTAGCTGCACCGGGTGTTCCGGGTGGCGCAATCATGGCTGCACTGGGCATCCTTTCCTCTATGCTGGGCTTCGGCGAAAGTGAACAAGCCCTGATGATAGCACTCTACATTGCAATGGATAGCTTCGGAACTGCATGTAATGTAACAGGCGATGGAGCGATAGCCCTGATCATCGATAAGTTTTTCGGAAAGAAATAACTATGATTTAAAACACCGGCATCTGCCAAATAAAGCCCACAGACACTCGATTAGTCGAATAATTATCTTCTCCCAGTGCTTTAGCCCGGTCGGTAAATCGATAAGAACGACCGGTATAAGCCAGGAAGAAATGCAAATTGGTCTCCATCGGATAATACTCAATACCGCCTACATACCCCCATGCCGTACGGTATTTCCCTTTTTCCACCTCATCACTGCTTTTATAAACGGAAGCTGTTTCATACATACCTTTGGCAAACAGATTCCATTTCGGAGCAAATCGATAGTTGACATGAAGCACGTATGACATATATTCGGCGTTAAATACATTATGATTCAGGTCACCACCTATCATTCTTGTTATGATTCCCTTGCGGTCTACTCCTTCACGAGAATACATCCAGTCAAAATAAGCATGCCACTGAGGATTGAAATTGAACTCATTACCCAAAGCATAATAATACATTTTCTCGCCTTTTGTTTCGTTCATAACAGAGGCAGACCACCGGGTCTTGAATACATCCATGAAGTTACCATTCCAGTTCAAGGTGTAAACCAACGGAAGCTTTGTCCGTTCCAAGTCGCCATACATCTCTTTGGAAGGTCCATTCAGGCTGTTCAATACTTGAAACTGTATTTGCTGGTAAGGATTATAATTATAGGCCACATTCAATCCGGTCATGAAGTTGTTCATGTTCTCTATCATGTCGCTGTATTCGTAAATGTCAATCGGGTTGACATCAAACTCAATTCCTCCGTAAGCAGTGCATTGCTTGCCGGCAAAGAACGAAAACTTATCAAGTTTGACACCTATACCTGCATAGTCAATACTGGTAGGAACATTGTCAATATTACCCGATCCATCATTACCACGATTAAGACGCTGCCGATAACGATAGCTCAGCCAATCGTTGATATTACCCTTCATTTCGATGCGGAGCTGTTTCATCTCGAATGCCCCTTGATCGAAACCGGACTCATTCCATTTCATATTGAAGTCACCATGCATGTTGAGATAGAGATTGAACTTATCGGTTTTCTTTTTTATACCGGTCACCTCTTCAAAGAGGCTTTTATCGTCCGACATGAAATCACTTTTTGAAGATTGTGCATATAGCGAGTGTGAGCCTGACATGGCAATGGCCGTCAGGCATAATAACATTATCCTTTTCATAATTAAGTATGGTTTGGGTTTTGAAAATAAATGAAAACGGGAGTGTTTCAAAACTAAAATGGCCTATCCAACCGTCAGCTGTAAGGGCAGGGCTTGCCTGCCCGAAGACACAAAGCAAACTGTTTTCGGGCAAGCGAATCTTGCCCCTACGAACTAAACGACAGCATTATCCACGTTCTGACACAACCCCAAACACCGGGCACCTGCCCTATGTAAATCAATTAATACTCGTTGAAGTATTGCTGAATCTTCTTCCAGTCATTTGTCTTTGTCAACGCAAGCATCAACAATACACGTGCTTTCTGCGGATTCAGTTCTTGAGAAGCAACAAACTGATATTTATTGTCATCCACTTCTGCATCAAGAGTGGTAGGACCTGTCGGAACACGGCTGGAGCGAACGACCTGAATCCCCTGTTTACGCGCTTTTTCCAACATGGGGAACAGGTTCTGATGAATGTTGCCGTTTCCCACACCGGCATGCACAATACCCTGATACCCCCCGTTGAGGAACGGAGTCATCACATCGGCATCTACATTGGAATAGCTATAGACAATACCCACTTTAGGCAATTTATCTAGATTTGTCACATCAAACTCTGACTTGGTAGTATGACGTTTCAAAGACTCCATATTATACGACACTTTTCCATTAAGAACATATCCCAGCGCACCCGAATTAGGAGACTGGAAAGTCTGCACATCTACCGTATTCATCTTGGTTGCTCCCTGAGCGCCCAAGATCAATCCGTTCATTGCAATCACCACTCCTTTTCCTTTCGATTCTTTGGCGGCAGCAGTAACTACTGCATTATAAAGGTTCAAAGGACCATCGGCACTCATTGCCGTAGAAGGACGCATCGCCCCGACCAATACCACCGGTTTATCACTCTTCACGGTGAGATTCAGGAAAAATGCCGTTTCTTCCATCGTATCTGTCCCATGAGTTACCACGATACCATCTACATCATCACGCTTGAGCAGTTCATTGATACGTTTTGCCAATGTCAGCCAAACGGCATCATTCATATCCTGAGAACCAATCTTTACAATCTGTTCACCGGTCACATTGGCAATCTTATTCACTTCGGGCACTGCATCCAGCAATGTGCCGATAGCCACTTGTCCGGCTGTATAATTCGTATTGGTAGCCGAAGCACCGGTTCCGGCAATTGTTCCTCCTGTTGCCAAAATATGAATATTAGGCTTTTGGGCAACTGCTGCAAAGGCGCCGAATAACAACGTCACAGCCAGCAAACTGAGTTTTCTTAATCCATTCATAATTTTTTCTAGTTTAGGTAGTTAATATATTGAGACTATAATATTTGTATGAGCAACAGTCCGATAACAATCGATACAATTGTGGCTACAAGACCGGGCATCATAAAAGAATGGTTCAACACCCATTTCCCGATACCGGTAGTTCCTGTACGGTCAAAGTTTATGGCAGCAATCACAGTCGGATAGTTGGGAATAAAGAAATAACCGTTTACGGCCGGGAACAAGGCTATCAGCATCATTGGCGAAATGCCCAAAGCAATGCCCAGAGGCACAATAGCGCGCACAGTCGCCGCCTGACTGTAAAGCAGAATAGACATTACAAACAATGCCACACCGAAAAGCCACGGCATCTGACGGACAATTCCTTCAATAGAACCTGTCAATTCTGTTATATTACCATTAATGAAGGTATCCCCCATCCATGCGATACCGAAAATAGCAATCACTGCCTGCATCCCTGCCGGAAATACACTTCCCTGAGTTGCCTTGATACCGTCCGTGCGCGAGATAATCAAAATGAGTGCGGCAGCCGATAACATCAGAATTTCAATCAGTGAAGGCATGTCCATTACTTTTCCGTCAAACGAAGGACGAAGACCGGGAATAGAACCGAACAGCACAATCAGCAGAGTGGCCACAATGAAGATAATCACAGAAAGACGTGCCTGAAACATATTCTTGACGTCATTCAGCTCCACGTGCTTATCCTCCAACAGACCTTCTTCCATACGACGCAGATACTCAGGGTCTTCCATCAGTTCCTTACCTACTCTCATCGAAGCGAAAGCGCCTACCAGCACACCTATCAAGGTAGCAGGAATAGTTATTTTCAATATATCAAACAGGGTAATGTCAAAACCGGTAAGCAACCCGAGAAGTGCCACGGTAGCAGCAGAAATAGGGCTGGCCGTAATAGCCTGTTGAGATGCGATTACCGCAATACCCAAAGGACGTTCGGGACGGATTTTTGTTTCAGCGGCAACTTCGGCAATCACGGGAAGTACAGAATAAGCTACGTGTCCTGTTCCGGCAACAAAAGTAAACAAATAAGTCACCAACGGACTCAGAATAGTAACATGTGCCGGGTTACGCCGCAGCAAACGTTCTGCCAGCTTGACCATAAAGTCCAATCCGCCTGCCGCTTGCATACAGGATGCGGCAGATATAACGGCAGCAATCATCAACATCACATCAATGGGAGGCGCAGTAGGCTGAAGTCCGAAGACAAAAGTCAAAATAGCGAGGCCCACACCTCCCATCACTCCAAGTCCGATACCTCCTAAACGGGCACCTACAATAATAGCGGCAAGTACAAATAGTAGTTGTAATAACATGATTCGTTTTTATCGTTATAAAAATACATTTTTAATTCTCATAACAAAGATAGACCAATTCTGTTCTATAAACCGTAAAAAAGCGGAGATTTTTCTTTTTTTTCACTACCATAAGAAGAAAAGGCGTAGTTTTGCAAGTAGTCAGCCAAACATTTTTCCGGCTTAATTGTTTAACATAAAATAGTTATATAATAATAAAGTAATGAACAGAATCTGCAATCTTTTTGGTATTACATATCCTATTATCCAAGGGGGTATGGTATGGTGTAGCGGATGGCGGCTGGCCTCCGCCGTGAGCAATGCAGGAGGACTCGGTCTGATTGGCGCCGGCTCCATGCACCCCGAAACACTCCGCGAACATATTCGGAAATGTAAAGCAGCCACAGAAAAACCTTTCGGAGTGAATATCCCGCTGATGTACCCCGAGATAGATACAATCATCCAAATCGTAATCGACGAAGGAGTAAAGATTGTCTTTACTTCTGCCGGAAATCCGAAAACATGGACAGAACATCTCCATCAGCATGATATAACAGTAGCCCATGTCGTGGCAAGCAGTAAGTTTGCTGCCAAATGTGAAGAAGCAGGTGTAGATGCCATTGTTGCCGAAGGCTTTGAAGCAGGCGGTCACAACGGTCGTGAAGAAACCACTACCCTATGTCTGCTACCTGCCATAAAAAAAATTACAACCGTTCCGGTTATGGCAGCAGGAGGCATCGGCTCCGGTGAAAGTATCTTGGCCGCCATGACACTGGGGGCCGATGGAGTCCAAATAGGTACACGTTTTGCATTGACCGAAGAAAGTTCGGCACATTTCACATTCAAGGACCGTTGTCTGCGGCTGAATGAAGGCGATACCCAACTCACATTAAAACAGCTTTCGCCTGTCAGACTCGTAAAAAATGAATTCTTCAAGCAAGTGGAAGAAGCAGAAACACGCGGTGCATCTGTAGAAGAATTAAGAGAATTATTGGGCAAGGGACGTGCCAAGAAAGGTATTTTTGAAGGAGACATTTACGAAGGTGAAGTGGAAATAGGACAAATAGCGTCTTCTGTACATAGTCTCAAAACAGCAGAGGAAGTAATCAAGGAATTGATAAACGATTTTAATGCAGCATTAAAACGTACAAAAGAAATACCTTCTTTTATCCTATAATTAATAACTTGCATCGATTTATATTTATATCCGGGCAGACTTATCTATATGCCCGGATATATCCATGAAAACGCGATGTATTTTTTCAATAGCTATTCATTTCTTTTCAGGTGCAATGAGCCGGTAATACACATCGGCAATTCATCTTTATAATGTGTCACCATTATCATTGTTTTATCCCTGCGCCGGCAGAAAGTCTCAATAATATCTTTCACCAAACGGCGGTTTATCAAATCGAGTCCATGCAACGGTTCATCCAATATCAGTAATTCCGGGTCTTTAACAAAGGCACGTGCCAACAAAACCAAACGTTGTTCTCCGCTGGAAAGCTGTAAGAAACTACGCTCCTTCAAGTCTGCAATACCAAAAATATCCATCCACCACTCACAAGTTTCCATCTGTTCGGGACGCGGACGTTTATAAAGCCCCACCGAATCATGCAATCCGCTTGCCACAATATCAATGGCCGGTAAATTCTTTAAATAGGCACGATGCATCTCCGGGCTGACATACCCGATATGCTTCTTTATTTCCCAAATGCTCTCTCCTGATCCGCGCTTACGCCCGAACAAGGTTATATCACAGGCATAGCTCTGCGGATTATCAGCACAAACCAAACTCAGCAATGTAGATTTTCCGGAACCATTATCTCCGCTAAGAGCCCACTTCTCACCACATTTCACACTCCAATCCAACTCTTTCAGGATAGTCCTTTCACCGTAACGGATACTCACTTTATTCAAATCTACCACATGGTCGGTATGATAAAAGCCATCACCATAAGGAAGAGCCAAGATACGTTCTTCTTTCTCCTTTGAGAGCACACGTTCGGGGACAGGCTTGCAACCGGCAAGATAAGCTTTCAACCCTCAAATCCGCAACCGCCCTCATAAGATGACACAGAGGTCAAAAAGGTAGCGA
>ENA-OPBW01001705-OPBW01001705.1-human-gut-metagenome-genome-assembly--contig:-NODE-1705-length-10655-cov-2.592170_pt1 | contig 10655 bp, 10 predicted proteins | sample MGYA00241070_ERZ501456 | MGnify/ENA primary metagenome ERZ501456 (study PRJEB25962, sample SAMEA2042624) | human gut metagenome | biome: human gut; feature: human-associated habitat; material: faeces...
CTGCGCGACCTACACCATCACGCCCGAGCGTGAGGAGGACTGGGACTTCTCCACGTCCTACCGCACCGACTCCGTCGGCATCATGGTCATGAAGTCCTCCGGTATCGCCGAGATGGCCGACTTCGACGGCAAGATCATCGGCGTGTCCCAGGGTTCCACCACCAAGGACGCCATCCTCACCATGTTCGAGGATAAGGGCATCGGCGCCACGCCCGAGTTCAAGGAGTACCCGGACTACCCGTCCATCAACTCCGCGCTCGAGTCCGGCAACATCGACGCCTTCGCCATGGACCGCTCCACGCTGAACACCTACATGAACGACCAGAAGGAGCTCGTCCAGCCCGACATCGAGTTCGGTACGCAGGATTACGGCATCGCCTCCAAGAAGGGCTCCGACCTGTCCGACGTCGTCGATGAGACCGTTACCGAGCTGCTCGACAACGGCTGGATGGATGAGGAGATCACCACCTGGCTGGGCGCGAGCGCGTAACCGTAGCCGATAGCTACCTGCGGGGCGGACGCCAGTTACGGACGTCCGCCCCTGTGTTGTCTTCAGATAAGGCTGGTTCGTGAGAATCATGGGCCGCGCGGCCTTCGCTGCGCACCGGTCTCATCTTGAGACAGATTGGAAAGGAGAGATATGCTCGACGGGCTGTTTGACGCCAAGCGTTGGGAGATCACGATGGCGGAGATGCCTGCACTGTGGGAGGGCTTTGCCTTCACGCTGCAGGTGGTCGTCGCCGGCCTGCTGATCTCGCTCGTGCTGGGCACCATCTTGGGCGTCTTCTCGACGACGCGTTCGCGCGTGCTGCGACTGATCAGCCGCATCTACGTTGAGTTCTTCCAGAACACGCCCCTGCCGGTGCAGGTGTTCTTCTACTACATGGCCGGTCCGCGCGTGCTGCAGATGATCACGGGTGCCGAGAGCCCCGTGCGCCTGTCGGCCTTCGCCATCGGCGCGCTCGGCGTGGGCCTGTACCACGCCGCCTACATTTCCGAGGTCATCCGCACGGGCATCGAGTCCGTGCCGCGCGGCCAGATGGAGGCAGCGCTCTCGCAGGGCTTCACCCGCGTGCAGTCCTACATCTACATCATCCTGCCGCAGACCTTCAAGGTCATCCTGCCCCCGCTGTGCAACCAAGCGCTGAACCTGGTTAAGAACACCTCGGTGCTCGCGCTCATCGCCGGCGGCGACCTCATGTACAACGCGGACAACTTCGTGTCGACCTACGGCTACCTGCAGGGCTACATCATGGCCTGCGTGCTGTACTTCATCATCTGCTTCCCGCTGGCCATTCTGGTCCAGTGGCTCGAGCGCCGCTCCAAGCGTCGCCCGCGCGCCAAGAACATCCCGGGCATCACCCCCGCCCCCGAGCCTGCAAAGGAGGCGTAACGCATGGAGATCTTCACCCCGGCAAACGTTTCCTTCATCATGGCCGGCTTCCTCAAGACCATCGAGATCTCGGTTCTGGCCATCATCTTCTCGGTGATCTTGGGCACGGTGCTCGCGCTCGTCAAGCAGTACTGCGTGGGCAAGCTGAGCCCGTTCAAGTGGCTCGTGAGCGCCTATATCGAGCTGTTCCGCTGCACGCCTAACCTGCTGTGGATCCTGTTCATCTACTTCACGGTCAAGGGCAGCGACATCTTCATCTCGGTGCTCGCGTTCACGATCTTCACCTCCGCGGTCATGGCCGAGATCATCCGCGGCGGCCTGATGGCTGTGGAACTCCATTCCTAAAAGCCAGTTTGAGGCGGCTAAGTCGCAGGGTTTCGGCTTCTTTGCCAGCATGCGCCTGATCATCCTGCCGCAGACGTTCAAGACGATCATCCCCGCGCTGTTCTCGCAGTGCACGACGGTCATCAAGGACTCCTCGTACCTGGCCGGCATCAACGTGATGGAGTTCATGTTCTCCGCCAAGGTCGTCATGGGTTACACCAGCGACCTCAGCCAGGTGCTGCTGCTGTACGGTTTCGTGTTCTTGCTATACTTCGTGTTGAACTTCGGCATCTCGCTGGTCGTGCGCGCCTACCAGCGCCGCGTGGTGGCTGCGTAGCGATTGAAACGAGTGGCCGGGCGGAGGCGTCCGGCGGATTGGACGGCATCCCATGGACAAGATCGACAAGAAGGCGGACGTATCCCAGCTGCTCGCCCAGGATATGTACGCCAACGACGCGCTCGGCGCCCCCACCGAGGAGGGCGACCCCGAGTACCCCGTGGTGATCACCATCGCGCGCGAGTACGGCACCGATGCCCACGAGATCGGCATCGCGCTGCAGGAGCGCCTGGGTATCCCCCTGTACGACAACGAGCTGCTGATCCGCGCCGCCCGCCGCTCGGACACGGTCGTCGACAAGGTGGCGCCCTACGACGAGACGGTCGCCGCCGAGATGATGGCGTTCCTGCCGGACCGCTTCGACTCGCGCACCATGGCCGACCAGCTCTTCGAGAACCTCAAGCAGGTCATCCTGGACGTGGGTTCGAGTGAGTCGTGCATCATCATCGGGCGCCTGTCCGATTACATCCTGCGCGACAACCCGAACCTCATCAACGTGTACGTCACCGCGCCGCTCGAGGAGCGCATCGAGATCGTCTGCCGCCGTCGCGGCGTGACGGAGGCGAAGGCCAAGAAGCTCATCAAGAAGATGCAGCGCAACCGCGAGCTGTTCTACAAGCGCTACTCCGCCGGCAAGACCAAGCTGCGGTCGCACAAGGACCTGGTCGTCAACCGCGCGCTCTTCGGCGTCGAGGGGTGCTGCGAGATCATCGCGACGGCGTACGAGACCAAGATGCACGAGCTCGGCCGCATGTAGCCTGCGGTTCCGCGCCGACAGGCGGCTCGGTCGTCCGGGCGCGGGCGCCCTCGGGGCGCGCTCCGAGGGCGCCGGTCGGATATCGGATACGGGAGGGGCCTGCGGGCCCCTTTTCCATGCGCGCGAAGGCCTATCCGGCCAGATGGACGACGAGTATCGCGACCTGGGGCATGAGGCCCGCCGCGTAGATGGCGCGGATGATCTGCAGGACGGCGATCTTCGTGAGGTCCGCTCCCAGGTCGGCCGCGATCAGCGCCATGTCGCTGGCGCCGCCCGGCGAGGAAGCGAACAGTGCGCTGCGCATATCGAGCCAGCCGGCACGGCTCGCGATGAGCGAGAACACCAGGTTCAGCAGCATATAGAGGACGAACATGATGATCAGCGGCCCGACGATCCCACCGAGGTGCGAGACGGTCTCGGGCGTCACCGTGGAGCCGACGAGGCTGCCGGCGAGCACCTGCGCCATGCGCTTGACGGTCATCGGCATGCGGCATGCGTCGGTGAAGATGTTGAGCGCCCCGATGACGACGAGGGAGAACAGCAGCGCGCCCGCCGGGACGCCGGAGAGGTAGCCCGCCGCTCCGCACGCGACGCTCAGGACGAGCGTGAACGCGGTCCGCTTGCGCGGCGTGTCGATGATGCGGTCGAGCCAGGTATCGTGCTCGGTCTGAGCCATATCGAGGGGGTTCATCTCGACCTCGGGGAGGCCCCGCGTCATGAAGGCGATCCACGAGGGGAAGATCGCGAGGACGCTCGCGAGGCGGACGGTCTGCATGATGGCCACGGTGCTCGCGTCCGCATCGAGGTCCATCGCGATGAGGGAGACGTCCGCGATGCCGCCGGCGACGCAGGAGAGCAGGCCGGTCATGAGGTCCCAGCCGAAGAACGCCTGGAAGATGAAGCCCGCGACGAGCGTGTTGACGGTGAGCATGGCGAGCAGCAGCAGAAGCGGCTTCATCATGTGGGGGATGTTGCGGACGTCGCGCATGGTGACCGACATACCGATGAAGGCGCCGGAGATACCCTGCGAGATCATCTTGATGGACGCCGGCATGACCGCGAAGCCCGTGACGGCGCTCATGATGCCGACGGCGAGCATGCTGCCGATCATGGCGGGGACGGGAATGCCGATGCGGCGGCCGATCAGGAATCCGCCGACGGCGAACAGCAGGGTGACGACGATGTGCAGGAGTTCCACGGGCCTCGCGATCCTCGATAGATGACATGTCATGTATTAGTTGACATGTCAATTATCTACAGGGGGTGGGCGGAAGCGCGGAAATGGGTCTGAAAGAACACCTAAAGAACAATCAGAGTCGCGGTGGGCGCATCGAAGCCTGTCCGCTTTGGCAGGGTTGCGATATGGTGTGCATCTTTCCGGACGGAGCGGTATCAGAGCGTCTCAAGGCAAAGAAACCCCAGATAACGCGGAGCTGAATCCCGGTTCGTACCTAGGGGCTCAAGAAGATACACACCATACCGCAACCCTGCCAAAGCGGACAGCAGGATTCGGGCTCCTTCGACGGGATTCAAGGCCTTCGCGGCTACGGCCACTGCCGCGACCACGGCCGCAGCCGCGGCCGATCCCGGTCCCGATTCCGAGGTCGCGGCCACGATTGCGACCACGGTCGCAACCGCGACCGATCCCACAGCCGCAGCCGCAGCCTCGGCTGCGGCCTCGGCGATGCGGTCAGTAGTGGCACACGTCGCAGGCTGCGCGGATGCGCGCGAGGACCGGCTCCGCCTCGTCGCTTGCGAAGAACCGGTAGGTCGACTCCGGCACGAGGCGCCTCACGGTATCAAGGTCGCCGGTCTGCAGGGCGCACCGGACGGTCGAGGCGCTCACGACGCTGCCTTCGACCTCCAGGCGCGGCACGACGACGCACTCGATCCCCGCCTGCGGCAGCTCCTCGCACATCACGCGGTTGTACACGCCGGTTACCTGGCTCGCGGGTTCCTCGCCCACGAAGCGCCGCGTGATGCCGAGCTCGGCGGCGATGCGGCAGAACACGGCGATGTCCAGCCGCGCGTGGCCCTCGTTCACCGCGACGTCGTCCTTCAGGAAGTAGCTCGGGAAGGTGGCCGAGGAGATGATGTAGGGGCCCGACTCGTGGATCACGACGTTATCGAGGTCGGCCACCCCCTCGCGGACGAGGCGCATCCGTACGTCGAAGGGCACGAGGCTTGCATCCTCGCTGACCACGAACAGGTGGAGCGTGTCGCACGCCGCCGCCGCGACCTCGACGAGGTGCCGGTGGCCGAGGGTGAAGGGGTTGGCGTTCATGACGACGGCCCCCGCGGTTCCCGGGCGGCGCGAGGCGGCGAGCTGCCGCAGGTACCCGGGGAAGCCGTCGGGGCGGTTCTCGAGGAACGACAGGGTGCCGTCCACGCGGGCGATCTCATGGAAGCCCAGGTCGCGGAAGAACTTCGCCGCCGTCGTCTTGGTGTAGACGAACAGCTTGAGGTTGCCGCGCTCGTACTCGACCTCGATCAGGTGGGTGATGAGCTTGTTCATGAGGCCCTCGCCCTGATGCTCCGAGCTCACGGCCAGGCAGCGCAGCGTGTTGCCGAAACAGCTGCCGGTACCGATCACGTCGAGGTCGTCGTCGACGATCGCGCAGGTGTAGTCGAGGTTGGCGTCGCGCTCGATACCCTCCTGCGCGAGCAGCGCGTCGACTTTGGCGAGTGTGGCGCGGTCCTGCGGCCAGACCTTGGAGACGAGGTATTCGGCGGGCATGCGTGCTCCCTTCGATGGATGCCGGTCGGTGACCCGGGCGGGTGTCTTATGGCAGGGGCGCCGCGGGGACATCCCCGTCCGCGCGGTATTGCTCCTTGATGAGCTCGATGAGCGCCCGCACCTGCGGGAGGCTCTCGGACTCCTTCTGGCAGTCGATGTACATGCGCCGGATGAACGGCTCGCCGTTGGCGAACGTGCACGGGCGCACGCAGCCGTCGAAGCCCTCGAGCACGATCTCGGGCAGAAGCGCCCAGCCGATGCCGCGGCGGACCAGCTCCTGGCAGGTCATGAGGTCGGTGACGTTGATGCGGTTGGCGTCGTTTCCGAGGTTGTTCTCGTGGAGCCAGCGCGTCATCAGCGCGGTGTGCGCGATATCGGTGGTGTGGTTGATGTAGGTGAGCTCGGACAGCGGCCTGTCGGCGGGCTCGGCGGTGCAGACGGCGCAGATGCGTTCCTGGGCGAGCAGGTACTGCATGCCGTCCCACGGCAGCTCGCCGCGCAGGACGGCGACATCGAGCTGGCCGGTCTGGAGGCTGGCGTGCAGCGTGCGGCTCTGCCCGGTCACGATGTCGAGCTGGACGCGGGGGTAGCGCCGATGGTACTCGGCGATGAGCTCGGGAAGGTGCACGATGGAGTAGTTGATGGAGAACCCCGCGCTCAGCGAGCCGCAGATCTCACCCTGGCTCGCGCCGAGCTCGCGGCGCAGCAGCTCGAGCTCGCGGCGGGCCTGGGCCGTGCGCTCAAGCGCGAGCTCACCCTCGGGGGTGAAGCGGACGCCCTTGCGTGTGCGGATGACGATCTCGCAGCCGAGCTCGCGCTCGATCGCCTTGATGCGCTTGGACAGCGCCGACTGCGTGAGGTAGAGCCGGTCGGCGGCGTGCGTGATGTTGCCGCACTCCTTGAGCATGTGCAGCAGGGAGAAGTCCTTCTCGTCCAACGGGGCCTCCAGAACCATCGGGGGACGTTCGCGGTGTTCAATTAATGTTCTTCATGCAAAAAGCTCTATTCATTCCTTGAGTTCATAGCACATAGTATCGGACCGATGTGGAGCGGCTATGGCATAACGGCATGATATCGCCGTCCAAAATGGAATAACAGCAGGAGGAACAGAGAAAGAACAGGTGGACGGAGGCTGCATGCCGGCAGGCGGCTCAAACCGGAGGGGATGGGCTCCCAAATTCAAAGTATGACGAAATGGAATCGATTACCACGAAAAACATGATGGTCGGTACATCTTGCCTCGGCCCTACGATGGGGGTGCAGACCAGGTGCCCGGACGGGCGACCGGGGCGGGGAGGCATCGGGAGCATCCCCGCGAGGCCCCGCCGCCGATTCGGCGGGGCCCGGTCCGGCTCCATCCGGGACCGCAACCGAACCGAGAGGAGAGCGAATGGTAATCGAGAAGACGGCCGTAGCGGGCACGCTCGAGTCCAGCGACGCCCAGGTCACGGTGGAACCCGCCGCGGACCTCGCGCTCGCCATCGAGAGCAGCGTGCTCAACCAGTACGGGCGCCAGATCAAGGCGACCGTCGAGGAGACCCTCGGGCGCCTCGGCGTCACGACCGGGCACGTGTCCGTGGTCGACAAGGGTGCGCTCGACTGCACCATCAAGGCGCGCGTCGAGGCGGCGGTGTTCCGCAGCTGCGATGCGTCCGCATCCGATATCCCCTGGGGAGGTGCCGTTCGCTCATGACGAAGATCACCCGTCCGCGCCCGAGCAAGGACCGCCTGCGCCGCACCATGATGTTCATGAACGCGCAGCGTCCCGGCCTCATCAAGGACGCCTACATCTACGGCTGCGATTCGATCATCCTCGATCTGGAGGACGCGGTCGCCGTCAACCAGAAGGACGCCGCGCGGTTCAGCCTGTACCACGCGCTGACCGAGGTGGACTACGGCGACACCGAGGTCATCGTCCGCATCAACGGCCTGGACACCGAGTACTGGCGCGAGGACGTCCGCGTGTGCGTCGCCGGCGGCGCCGACGGCATCCGCATCGCGAAGTGCGAGAGCGCCGACATGGTCCGCCAGGTCGAGGCGGCCGTCGAGGCGGCTGAGCGCGAGTTCGGCGTCGAGGTGGGGCGTACCCTGCTCATGGCGGCCCTCGAGAGCCCGCTGGGCATCATGAACGCCTACGAGATCTGCACCGCGAGCGACCGCATGCTCGGCTGCGCCATCTCGGGCGGCGACTTCCGCCAGAGCATGCACGTGCAGATCGAGCCGGACGGCGTGGAGATGCAGGCAGCCCGCGGTCAGATGCTGCTCGCGGCCCGCGCCGCCGGCGTCCAGTGCCTGGACACCATGTATCCCGACCTGGACGACGAGGAGGGCTTCCGCCGCGAGGTCGACCTGGTCGCGCGCATGGGCTTCGATGGCAAGTCGGTCATCAACCCCAAGCAGATCGCCTACATCCACGAGCGCCTCGCGCCCACGCCCAAGCAGATCGCCCATGCGGAGAAGATCGCGCGCAGCTGCCGTGCGCAGTCCGAGGCCGGCATCGGCGTGTACGTGGTGGACGGCAAGATGGTCGACCCGCCGTTCTACAAGGAGGCGGAGCGCATCATCGAGCTCGCCAAGAAGTGCGGCGTCTACCACGGCGACCTGTAGAGAGGAGATACGCTCATGATCAATGCGGTGGGGCGCGACATCCCCGATTACCTGCTCACCGACGGCCGCGAGGTCTACCAGGGCCGCTTCGCCAAGGACGGCCGGGTTATCAAACGCGATTCGCCCGCCTGCGTGGTGCGCGAGAAGCCGACGGCCGACAAGCTCGTCGGCACGATCCGCGAGGCGTGCGAGAAGTGCGGCGTGCACGATGGCATGACCATCTCGTTCCACAGCGAGTTCCGCAACGGCGACTACACGGCCAGCCAGGTCGTGAAGGTGCTCGTCGAGGAGCTCGGCGTGCGCGACCTGCGCGTGGCGGCCACCTCCCTGGGCGATGCCCACGACCTGCTCGCCGATTACATCGAGCAGGGCATCATCACGCACATCGAGTCCTCGGGCGTGCGCGGGCGGATCGGCGAGGCCATCTCGCACGGCAAGCTGAAGGAGCCCGCGATCATCCGCTCCCACGGCGGACGCCCCCGCGCCATGATGGCCGGCGAGGTCCATGTGGACGTGGCCTTCCTCGCGGCGGCCACCTCTGACAAGGCGGGCAACGCCAGCGGTACCGGCGGCAAGAGCAACTGCGGTTCCCTGGGCTTCGCCATCCCCGACTCCCAGTACGCCGACAAGGTCGTCGTCATTACGGACTGCCTGGTCGATTTCCCCAACGTGCCGGCATCCATCAAGTGCGAGGACGTCGACTACGTGGTCGTGGTCGACCAGATCGGCGATCCCCGGCGCATCGCCTCCAAGGAGGCGCGCTTCACCCAGGACCCGCGCGAGCTCATGATGGCCGAGCGCGCGGCAGACATCATCGCCGCCCTCCCGTACTTCACGGACGGGTTCTCGTTCCAGACCGGTGCCGGCGGCCCGTCGCTCGCCGTGAACCGCTTCCTCGAGAGCCATATGCGCGAGAAGGGCATCAAGATGGGCTTCGCCCTGGGCGGGGTCACGGGTGCCATCTGCAACCTCATGGACAAGGGCCTCGTGGGTAAGATCCTGGATACCCAGGACTTCGACCTCACGGCCATCAAGCACCTCGAGGAGAACCCCAACCACGTGGAGATGAGCCAGAGCGAGTACGCGAACCCCGGCTCAAAGGGCGCCTACGTGAACTACCTCGACTACATGGTGCTCTCCGCGCTCGAGATCGACACGAAGTTCAACGTCAACGTCATCACGGGCTCCGACGGCGTGGTGCGCGGTGCGCCGGGCGGCCATCCCGACACGGCGGCGAGCTCCAAGTGCTGCATCATCGTGACGCCTCTCGTGCGCGGGCGCATGGCGACGGTCTGCAAGGACGTCACCACGGTCACCACCCCGGGCGAGTGCGTCGACGTGCTCGTGACCGATTACGGCACCGCGGTGAACCCCGCCCGTCAGGACATCATCGACTGCCTCGACGCCGCGGGCATCCCGCACGTCAGCATCGAGAGCCTGCAGGAGAAGGCCTATTCCATCGTGGGCGATCCCGACCCGCTCGAGTGGGAGGACCGCGTGGTGGCCATCGTCGAGGCGCGTGACGGCACGATCCTGGACGTCATCCGCCAGATCAAGCCCTACTCCTTCGATCGGTAACGGCCGTTCCGATTCCGGCGGCGCCGCACGCCTGCACGCGTCCGGCGCCGCCGGGTGGATACGAAGGCGAGGAGCCCGGCAGCTTCACTCCGGCTGCCGGGCTCCTCGCTGTTTCGCATGCGGGGGTTTCGCCGAAGCGGGGTTCGGCCGGGGGCCGTGCCCGCTGCATATGGCGTGCCGGCGGCGCGCCTACCGGGCGAGCGAGACGCCCTCGAAGGTCCAGGCGCGGCGGTAGTCGAGCGCGTCCAAGCTGAGGACGCCCTCGAGGAGGCCGAAGAAGATGCCGAGCGAGAGCAGGTCCGCGGCGCCCCCGGGGCTCACGTTGCGCGCGATGAGCGCCCCGTCGTAGGCGATGAGCTCGTCGACGAGGGCGTCCTCGGGAAGGTCCTGCTCGTCGAGGGCGCGGCAGAACGCGCGGTGGTCGGCGAGCGCCCCCATGCCGCCGCGGTGCACCACGTTGGTGTCCTCGAGCTCCGCCATGAGCTTGACGAGGGCGCGCAGCAGGACGCCGCTCGCATCGGGCGCGCACGCCAGCTCCGCCCGACGGGCCCGCAGATAGGGGAGGAGCAGCTCGCGCAGACGGGGGTAGCCGAGCGCTGCCTCGCCGCGGATGCCCTTGATGCCGTTCTCGAGGAAGATCCGCTCGCCGTGGGTGAGCCCTCCGCCGCTCCCGGGGCCCCCGGAGCGCGTGAGCAGCTCGCGCACGTCGTGGTCGAGCAGGCAGGCCCCCATGCGGGATACGAGGTCCAGGATCTCGTCGGTGTCGGCGGGGGAGAGAGGCAGGCCGCGTCCCTCGGACAGCAGGGAGCCTGCGGCCCCCAGGATGAGGGCGAAGGTGAAGTTCGCCCCCTTGTGCGTGTTGACGCCGCCCGTCGCCGCGAACATGGCGCGCTCGGCGTCGATGCCGATGCGGCGCATCTCG
>ENA-OPBW01001709-OPBW01001709.1-human-gut-metagenome-genome-assembly--contig:-NODE-1709-length-10640-cov-2.791497_pt1 | contig 10640 bp, 11 predicted proteins | sample MGYA00241070_ERZ501456 | MGnify/ENA primary metagenome ERZ501456 (study PRJEB25962, sample SAMEA2042624) | human gut metagenome | biome: human gut; feature: human-associated habitat; material: faeces...
GCTTGAGAAAAACGGCGTCAACGTGGAACTTGGCAAGGAGGTAGACGCCTCCTTCGTAAAAGAGCAGGCGCCGGAGGTGTGGCGCAGGGCGAAGCGGCTGCTGTTTATGCCGGACCTGTTCATCCATGCACTGTGCGGGGCGCAGGTGTGCGAGAGGACGATCGCCTCCACAAGCCAGATGCAGGACGCGCGCACCGGCGCATGGGACAGGGACGTGCTGGCCGCGTACCGTATTCCGGAAAGGCTGTTCGCGCCGTCCGTACCCAGCGGCACCGTGGTGGGTGCGCTTGAGAACGGCGCGAAGGTGGTGGCGGGCCATGATACCCAGTGCGCGGTGGCGGCATTGCCCACACAGGCGCGGGACACTGCGTTCCTTTCCTGTGGGACATGGAGCCTGCTGGGGTGCGAGCTGGACGCGCCGGTGCTCACGGAAAAGAGCATGCGGCTGGGCCTTTCCAACGAACTGGGGGCCAATGGCCGCGTGAACTATCTGAAGAACATCATCGGCCTGTGGCTCATCCAGGAGAGCCGCCGGGCGTGGCGGCGGCAGGGGCGGGAGTATTCCTATGCGGAGCTGGAGAGCCTTGCGCTCGAGGCCGCGCCCCTGCGCTGCTTCGACCCGGACGATCCGGCGTTTACGCCGCCGGGAGATATCCCGGCCCGCGTGCGGGAATACTGCGCGGCCACAGGGCAGTATGTACCGCAAACCGTGGGAGAGGTGATGCGCTGCATCTACGAAAGTTTGGCACTCAAATACCGGTTTGCGCTGGGCCAGCTGGAGGCGGCAACGGGCAGGCGCTTTGCGGCGCTGCACGTTCTGGGCGGCGGCGCAAAAGACGGCCTTTTGTGCCGCATGACAGCGGACGCTACGGGCCTGCGCACAGCAGCCGGCCCGGTGGAGGCCACGGCTTTGGGCAATATCCTCATCCAGCTTGTGGCGTTGGGCATGCTGCCGTCCATTGATGCGGGACGGCGGCTCATTGCAAAAACAGAACGTGTGACGGAATATCTGCCCGGAGACACGGCCGCATGGGACGCGGCCCATGTACGGTATGAGGACCTGCTGCGGCGCGGCGGGAAAACAGAAAAATAACAAAAGATAAGGGAGAGAATGAGATGTTGTATCCGAAAATCGGGATCCGCCCGGTCATCGACGGCCGCTGGGGCGGCGTGCGCGAAAGCCTGGAGAACCAGACCGTGACGATGGCGAACAATGCTGCGAAGCTCATCAGCGGAACGCTGCGTTACCCGGACGGCAAGCCGGTGGAGTATACCTTCTTCCGTCCGCAGCAGTATGGCGAGCAGTACACCATCCGGGAGTGGCCGTCCTTCAACGCGATGCTGGAGGGCTACTATGCCGAGAAGGACCGCGCCGAGCGGCTGCGCACCAAGAGCAAGGAGCTGCACAAGGCGGTGCACAATATGTACGACCGCGCCCTGCGCAAGCAGGCAGCACGGCAGGAAGAGCTTGCCGCCAGCGGCAAAAGCGAAAAGCTGCGCCTGTACGGCGAGCTGCTGTCTGCCAACCTCTATCTGGCGCAAAAGGGCATGAAGAGCCTGACCGTGCCCAACTGGTACGATGAGGGCAAAGAGGTGACCATTCCGCTGGATCTGCGGTTCAGCCCCAGCCAGAACGCCCAGAACTTCTTTAAGAACTACAAAAAGAAGCAGACCGCTGCCCGGATGCTGGTGGATCTGCTGGCCGAGGGCGAAAAAGAGATCGCCTATCTGGAAACGGTGCTCTACGAGGTGGAAAGCGCCTCCGGTGAAGCCGCGCTGAACGAGATCCGCATGGAGCTGAAAAATCAGGGCTACCTGAAGTACTACAAGCAGCGGGACAAAAAGCAGAAGCCTGCGGACTTTTTGCGCTATACTTCCAGCGATGGCTTTGAGATCTTGATAGGCCGCAACAACGCCCAGAACGACAAGCTCACCCTGCACACTGCCCGGGGCAAGGACCTGTGGTTCCATGTACAGAAAGCCCCCGGCAGCCACGTTGTGGTCATGAGCCGGGGCGAAGACATCCCGGACACCACCAAGCAGGAAGCGGCGGAGCTGGCGGTCATCCATTCCAGTGCCTATAAGGCGGGCACCGGCGCCAAGGTGGCAGTGGATACCACCGAGGTGAAGAACATCTGGAAAGCCAGCGGTGCCAAGCCCGGCATGGTGCTGTACGAGGTGTACACTACCGTCTATATCACCCCGCGCGAGGGGCTGGAGGAGCAGCTGAAGAAGAAATGATCTGAACTGCGCGCCGCGCTGCTCTGCGCATCTTGAGCGGAAGAAAACTTTATAATTTCGGACTGCCGGAGCGTCTGCGGACGCTCCGGCAGTCCATTTTCACGGGTGGGGTCGTAAAGGCAAACGGCATTTGCAGCGACTGCTTCCTACGGAAGCGCGGCGCTGCGGGGACGGTAAAACCCTCTCAGTCATCGCTGCGCGATGCCAGCTCCCCCGAAAGGGGGAGCTTTATTTGTGCTGACCGGCAGATGGCAAAAAGCTCCCCCTTCGGGGGAGCTGGCGAACGGAGTGAGCCTGAGAGGGTTGGCTCCCTCCCAGAGGGAGCTGCCAAAGCCGACAGGCTTTGACGGAGGGAGTTCCCTTATAATATAGGTATAACCCCTGCCTTTCCCGCCCATACTGATGCTGCAAAGGGGCGCGGGGGAGTTTTCCACCGGCAAAAAGCGCTGAGATTGTGCATCTTGCACAGAAAATGCGGCCATTGGCAAAACAGAGAAAATAAAAAAGAAAAATCGTAATTTTCTGCAAAAAACACTTGCCAAATAGACGAAGATGTGATAAAATATCTCTCGGCTGCAAAAGGCTTGTGCGATACAAGTCGTGCAGGCCAGCGATATGCGTTGATGCGGGAGGTTGTCATCCGGCGATAGCTGCGATGGGTTATTTCCGCGGAGTATGTCCGATCTTAGAACCGGGCGAAAAAATTACTGACAGCGATGGAATACGTTCCCTCGGCAGAGAAGTTACTCCTCTGCGAAACGGGCGGAACCAATGTTCGGATTTGATTTGCTAATATGTTTCCGGGAGAACTGCCATGCGGTTCACCGGTTTTTATAGTGCCAAATCGAGGAACACCCGGAACTGTGTAGAGCAATTTATCGGCTCGCCTAGGGCAAAAACAATTTTTCAGGAGGCGTAAGCAATGGCAGTCAAAGAGAAAATCAGAATCCGTCTGCAGAGCTATGATGCTCAGCTGATCGATGCCGCAGCAGAGAAGATCGTGGAGACCGCAAAGCGCACCGGCGCCCGCGTGTCTGGCCCCATCCCCCTGCCCACCGATCGTGAGGTCGTTACCGTTCTGCGCGCTACCCACAAGTACAAGGATAGCCGCGAGCAGTTCGAGAGCCGCACTCATAAGCGTCTGATCGACATTCTGAAGCCGTCCAACAAGACGGTCGAGGCTCTGATGAGCCTCCAGCTCCCCGCTGGCGTGGACATCGAGATCAAGCTGTAAACCACACACGATCAAATTCGATGCCCTCGTTTCCCGAGGGGTCATGTTGGCAGTGACGTGCGCTGCCAACCAATAACCTTTACAGGAGGAAAAGAAAATGGTTAAAGGCATTATCGGCAAGAAAGTCGGTATGACCCAGCTGTTCGATGAGAGCGGCAAGGTTATCCCCGTCACCGTCATCGAGGCAGGCCCCTGCACCGTCGTGCAGAAGAAGACCGTCGAGAGCGATGGCTATCAGGCTGTTCAGCTGGGCTTCGGCGAGGTTTCCGCCAAGAAGGTCAACAAGGCAGCTGCAGGTCACTTCAAGAAGGCAAACGTTGCCCCCAAGAAGACCCTGCGCGAGTTCCGTCTGGAAGATGTTTCCGCAATGAACGTTGGCGACGTGCTGAAGGCTGATGTCTTCGCAGCAGGCGACAAGGTTGACGTTGCAGGCGTTTCCAAGGGCAAGGGCTACCAGGGCGTTATCAAGCGCTTTGGCCAGCACCGTCTGCGTGAGAGCCACGGCACCGGCCCTGTTGCTCGTCATGCAGGTTCTATGGGCGCTATTTCCAACCCCTCTCGCGTGTTCCCCGGCAAGCGCCTGCCCGGCCACATGGGCTGCGTGCGCGTTACCGTGCAGAACCTGACCGTTGTCAAGGTTGACACCGAGAACAATCTGATCGCTGTCAAGGGTGCGGTTCCCGGTTCCAAGGGCACCATCATCACCCTGGCCAACAGCGTCAAGGCGTAAGGAGGAAAGCTACAATGGCAAAGTTTAATGTAGTCGATATGAACGGTCAGCACGTTAGCGAGATCGAGCTTTCCGACGCCGTGTTCGGTATCACCCCGAATGAGAAGGCTGTCCACATTGCTGTGGTGAACTTCCTGGCCAACCAGCGTCAGGGCACCCAGAACACCAAGATCCGCATGGAAGTTTCCGGCGGCGGCAAGAAGCCTTGGCGTCAGAAGGGCACCGGTCACGCTCGTCAGGGCTCCATCCGTGCTCCGCAGTGGACCCACGGCGGCGTTGCTCTGGGCCCCAAGCCCCGCAGCTACAACTACCACATCAACAACAAGGTCAAGCGTCTGGCTCTGCTGAGCGTCCTGTCCGACAAGGCTGCCAATGGCAACATGGTCGTCGTTGACAAGTTCGCTTGCGACGAGTACAAGACCAAGGCTGTGGTCGCTATGCTGAACGCTGTGGGCGCCGGCAAGAAGAACCTGCTGGTCAACGAGACTGTCGATGCAAAGTTCGTCAAGAGCGCTGGCAACATTGCCGGTGTCAAGACCACCTTTGCAGGCAGCGTGAACACCTACGATGTGCTGAACGCCGACAAGCTGATCATCAGCGTCGACGCAGCTAAGAAGCTCGAGGAGGTGCTTGGCTAATGAAAACCGCACATGATATCGTCCTGAAGCCGGTCATTACCGAGAACTCCATGGCTGGCATCGCTGACAAGAAGTACACCTTCAAGGTCGCTACCGATGCTACCAAGGTCGAGATCGCTCAGGCAGTTGAAGTCCTGTTCCCCGGCGTCAAGGTCGCTAAGGTGAACACCGTCTCCGTCCGTGGCCGCTTCCGCCGTCAGGGTATGCACGCTGGTTACACCGCTGCATCCAAGAAGGCTATCGTGACCCTGACCAAGGACTCCAAGGAGATCGAGTTCTTCAACAGCATGGTCTGATAGAACCCGCCGAGGGTTCCTCTATGGGGATATGACCCCGATAATAATTCATAAGATAAACAAAGGAGAATAGCACAATGGCTATCAAAAAGTATGGCCCCACTACTCCGGGCCGCCGCGGCATGACCGTCACGGATTACAGCGTCCTGAGCAAGGTCGCTCCCGAGCGCAGCCTGCTGGAGCCCATGAAGAAGCACAGCGGCCGCAACAACACCGGTCGTATCACCGTCCGCCATCAGGGCGGCGGCAACCGCACCAAGTATCGCGTCATCGACTTCAAGCGTCAGAAGACCGATATCCCCGCTACCGTCAAGACTCTCGAGTATGATCCGAACCGCAGCGCATTCATCGCTCTGGTCGAGTACACCGACGGCACCAAGAGCTACATCATTGCTCCCGATGGCCTGAAGGTGGGCGACGTGGTCGTCAGCAGCAAGTCTGCCGATATCAAGCCCGGCAACTGCCTGCCCTTTGAGAACATCCCCGTCGGTACCATCATCCACAACATCGAGCTGTATCCCGGCCGCGGCGCTCAGCTGGTTCGTTCCGCTGGCAACATGGCTCAGCTGATGGCTAAGGAGAATGGCTACGCTCTGGTTCGTCTGCCCTCCGGTGAGATGCGCAACGTGCCCGTGAACTGCACCGCAGTCATCGGTCAGGTTTCCAACATCGACCACGAGAACGTCAACCTGGGCAAGGCAGGCCGCAAGCGCCACATGGGCGTGCGTCCCGGCAGCCGTGGTACCGTTATGAACCCCTGCGACCATCCCCACGGTGGTGGCGAGGGCCGCGCACCTGTTGGTCACTCCGGTCCTATGACTCCCTGGGGCAAGCCCGCTCTGGGTCTCAAGACTCGCAAGCATCATAAGCGCTCCGATAAGCTCATCGTGAAGCGTGCAGGTAAGTAAGAGAGGAGTTTAAGACAATGGGTAGAAGCATTAAAAAAGGACCTTTCGTCCAGGCTGCTCTTCTGAAGCACGTTGAAGCAATGAACGCTTCCGGCAAGAAGCAGGTCATCAAGACCTGGAGCCGCGCCTCCACGATCTTCCCCGAATTCGTTGGTCACACCTTTGCCGTCCACGACGGCCGCAAGCATGTGCCTGTGTATGTGACTGAGGACATGGTTGGCCACAAGCTGGGTGAGTTCGTTCCCACCCGTACCTTCAAGGGCCACACTGGTAATTCTAAGTAATAGAGGGAGGAACACAACATGGAAGCTCGGGCAATTCTTCGTTATGCCCGCATTAGTCCTCGTAAGGTGTCTATCGTTATGGACCTGATCCGTAACAAGCCCCTGGACGAAGCGCTGGCAATCCTGCAGTACACCCCGAAGGCAGCTTGTGAGCCCCTTCTGAAGCTGGTGAAGTCTGCAGCCGCTAATGCGGAAAACAACTTCAATATGGACAAGAACAACCTCTACGTCGCCGAGTGCTACGTTTGCCCCGGCCCGACGCTGAAGCGCATGATGCCTCGTGCACAGGGCCGCGGCTACCGCATCCTGAAGCGCACCAGCCACATGACCGTTGTTCTGAAAGAGAAAGAGTAAGGAGGGAAAACAATGGGCCAGAAAGTAAATCCGCACGGCATTCGTGTCGGCGTTATTAAAGACTGGGACAGCCGCTGGTTTGCCTCCAAGAAGGATTTCAGCGATAACCTCATCGAGGATCACAAGATCCGCACTGAGCTGAAGGCTCAGCTGAAGGACGCTGGCGTCCCCAAGATCGAGATCGAGCGCACTGTGGATCCTTCCACTTCCGCTCCTCGCGTTAATGTTAACATCTACTGCGCTAAGCCCGGTATGGTCATCGGCAAGGGCGGCGAAGAGCGCATCGCCCTGCAGAACAAGCTGACCAAGGAGTATGGCAAGACCGTTATCGTCAATGTCATCGAGGTGAAGAGCCCCTCCACCAACGCACAGCTGGTTGCTGAGGACATCGCTCGTCAGCTGGAGAACCGCGTCACCTTCCGTCGTGCTATGAAGCAGTGCATGCGCAATGCCATGAGCCCCCGCGATCGCGCAACCGTTCCCGCAAAGGGCATCAAGGCAATGTGCTCCGGCCGTCTGGGCGGCGCTGTAACACATCAAATACTCCATATACCGTATTCGAGAAGTTCAGACGGTATCCGTGTCCGATGCTTCCAAGGAAGTTCGATGCATTGGTCAGGTTGGATAACAATACTGTAAACTCTGAAAATCCGCCAAAACACAAAAACGGAACAAAGAAGATCAATACTCCATAGATAATACATCTCTTTGCCTCTGCCCATCTCTTATCAAACAGTAACATCAGTCCGAATACCACCGGATAGATCTTGATCGAGGTTGCGATTGCTAAAGAGATCAGACCGATTTCCCTCAAGATCTTATTTTTGTTGTCATAAGTAAAAATGTAGACCATCAGAAATGCCATGCAAAACCATACGATATTTCCTCTGTCAAACGAATAAAGCACCGGCATACTCATTAAAGTCACGACCGAAAACTGTAATTTCTTTTTCCTGTCTCCCTTTAAGAATTTCCAGATCAATGCCAGCATGATCACTACAATGATCAGTGTATAGATCATGTAGACCGTTAAGCCCTGTGCGCTGTCACGCACGGCAAACATTCCGTGTTTTTTTGCCATATCCATTGGCAGAAATTTGCTGAAGATCGTATAAATGACATAGGTCAGCGGCGGATAGATACATTTCTTTCCATAAGGATCCCCACTGAAACAATCATTGATACTGTTGAAAAAATCCATAAAGATATCTTTTCTGTCATAAAACAGAAATTGATAAATACTTTTTCCACCTGTTGCTATTAAGTAAATCACAAATAATCCCAACATGATTCCCATCAGACCGTAAAAGACGGCATTGCTGCGTTTCTCTTTTTTCATTTTACTTCCTCTGGTTATTTTTCTTCGTTCTTTTTTAACGCCTCTTTGGCTTCCTTTCGGATCGCCTCCACGCGTTCTCTCATCATAACTGTAATGCGTTCCTCACTCAGCACCTCGTTGATATGTGAAAGAGCATTATTCTTTATTATATCATAAAAAGCCTTATCTGCATATAAGCGTTTCATGTACTCTGCTGCCTGCGCAACATCCGCATCTGCCCAGCGGTTTCCTGCCTTAAACGGCCCGATGTCCTCCGTCAGCTCTATCAACTGATAATCTACCATGCAGGCAGATTTTTCATCCATAAACTCTGTATTCGCAGACCAGTTTGTCGCGATACAAGGAGTGCCGTTCAACATTGCCTCTGCCATACCAAGCCCAAATCCTTCGGCACGATGAAGGGATACAAACACATCCACATCCCGAAGCAGGCTGTTGACTTCTATCTTCGTCAACATCTCTGTCATAAAATAGATATTGGTATATCCGTCAAAAAATTCACAGATCTTTTCCATATCTTCTTTGGCATTTCCTGAAATCTTGATAACCAGACCGACCTCGTCATTTTCCTTGCCAAATGCACGTTTAAATGCCTCTAAAGTACCTAACGGATTCTTTCTTTCCATCATGCTTCCGTTGTCATACATCATCAGAAACAGGAATTTGTCTTCCGGCAGTCCAAAATATGCACGGTCGTATTTGTCATCTGTCGGTGCCGTTACATGATACGGGATCGTATGCACCGGCTTATCCGTCACCTTGCGAATGCTGTTACTTACAAACTCTGCCGGTGTCCAGATCTCATCTACGATTGAAATGCAGTCTATCCACTCCGCCGGGAACTCCTCTAATTCCCAAAGCCAGAATGCGATATTATACCGATAGTCCCACACCTGCTTTCCAAGCTGCATATAGGATACCGTAAATTCATGTGCATTGATATGCAAAAGATTGATATCGTATGGAAGCTCGTCCGAAAATTTTGCATCAAACTCATGCTCTGTCATGCTTAACTGTTCGGAAATATGATGTTCTTTGATGCTGTACGGCATCCCGGAGGCTTCTAACTCCGCTGCCACAAGACGGCTGCTCTGTCCTAAACCCGAAGCTGCCTGGATACTTCCGATCAGGTTGATTCCCTCGGCATATCTGCCCGGCTTATAAGGTGCGATCTTTGCATCTTTTAACTTCGTTGTATTGCGATTCATATATGCTTTCTTTGCCCGGCTTAAATACTCCTGTGGGATGATCTTTACCAGTACCGGTTTTAAAGCATCCGTGATTTTAATTACTAAATTTGATACACTCATTTCATTTTTTCCTGTTCTTTTTCTTACTCTGTAACCTGCTGCCTGAAATATGCACTCAGGTTCTTTGCTAAATTCTGCGGCACATACCGCTCTATGATCTTCTCATAGCTGCCCTCTGTCGGCTGTTCGTAGTCTGACATCCGCTTTGCAAGCCGTTTTGCGGACTCCTTGTTATCATCTGAAATGGTAAAATAATTGATCTCATCTCCGATCAGCTCCTGAAAAATACTCAGATTGCTGGCAATGACCGGTTTGTCATAATTCATAACTTCTACTACCGGCATTCCAAATCCCTCTGCCCTTGACGGAAATAAAAAAGCACTGCACTGACGGTATTCTCTCTCTTTGTCTTCCTTAGTCAGATATCCTAAATAGGTTGCTTTTTTAGTCTGCTCCTGTACCTGTCTGATCTTCTCTTCGATATCCGCCTCACGGATCTTTCCCGCAAAGCGTAAATCCTTGGTTCCGCCTGCTTTCAGATATTCCAGATAGCCGTCTAATAAGAGATCCGTCCCTTTTCGTTTTTCTAAATTTCCGACATAGAGAAATGCATTGTTGTCCTCAATTTCGCCATGCACGATCCTGTCTATAATGATATAGGATAAAAAGCTCTCTTTTTTTGCTGCCTGTGGAAAAATACGCTCCATATCCCGTTTTGTTTCCATGGAATTATAGATAAACGTATCGGCATATTTGAGGGTGTTTTTCAGCCCATAACGAAAATAATACTCATATTTTTTTCCAAAACACTCCGGCATCGTCAGCGGGAACAGATCATGTACGGTGACCATAAATTTTCCATAAGGATTTGTCACTTTGATCGGTACTAAACTGTTACCCTCCCAGAAGATCTCCGGCCGGATCTCATGGATCACTTTTTGCAGATAGCGATAATATTTAACCAGCCCAAAATTTTTTCCGACCGGTGTACCGTAACAGTGAAGTATGGCTCCCGCCTGCTCCATCGCCTGCATCTCATTGCTCGTTGCAACATCAGATAACAGATGAATCTCCATATCCGGCTCTTTGACCAGCTCTTTTGCAAAATTGTAGATATACATTCCGATTCCGCTTGGTTTTGTTCCCATGCTTCTCGCATCAATCAATATTTTCATTTTCTAAGTACCTTCTGATATGTGAGTTTTCTTAAAAAGGACGGCTGCATTGTCATTCCAAAGCTAAGAATACAGCCTGTCGCATATTCTTTGCCCGAAGTCAGGCCAAGTGTATGCTGCTCTTTTCGAAGTTGTCTGTACTGACGAAAATAAGCCGCACCGCCTCTTCTTTCGTAAAGTGCTTCACTGGT
>ENA-OPBW01001715-OPBW01001715.1-human-gut-metagenome-genome-assembly--contig:-NODE-1715-length-10599-cov-4.377466_pt1 | contig 10599 bp, 4 predicted proteins | sample MGYA00241070_ERZ501456 | MGnify/ENA primary metagenome ERZ501456 (study PRJEB25962, sample SAMEA2042624) | human gut metagenome | biome: human gut; feature: human-associated habitat; material: faeces...
GTGGCGATGCACCATCATCTGCGGTCAAGTTGCACTTTTGGGGCGGCATATGCACGTCGGTGAGGACGGGGTGGGCCTTGTCCACCACATAGCTGCAATACAGGCCACTGTGCTCCGGGTCGGGCGGGAGAGGCTGGGACTTGGCCCAGGCCTTGTTCTCGCGGGAAAAGCGTCCGTCGAAGTCTTTTTCCCTGACCGTCATAGCGAGGACAAAGGCGGCGCGTTTGCTGCCGAACTGCGCGGTGACGTCGCGCCAGACGGCGTCGGCGTCGAGGCGGTTGTCCCGGTAGTTGTCCCGGACGGCCTGCTCTATGGCCTCCTTGCAGAGCGTGTTTAGGCGGTTGGATTCGCGGTACTTGTCCAGCTCGCCGTGCTCGCGGGCGTAGTCCGGCGGCTGGGTGTATACGGGGGCCGTGCGCTGAACGGCCATGGTATTGTCGGCGCAGGTCTCCATCGCGTCGTGCATCGTGACCATCAGAAAATCGCTGTCCGTGTTGCGGTAAGCCTCGAACACTCCCTCAAGCGGGGCCTTCAAGCGCAGCAGCGTTTCAAGCTGCGCCGGAGACAGCACTGCGGACTCCGCGTGCATCAGGATGTCCTGCTTGGTCGTGTATTGAAAGGCGTTTTCGAGTATGACGCTTGCCGGCTGCTGCAACAGCCAGGCTTCATACTCGGCAAACTCAGAGTTCATCTTGGTGAGCAGCTGCTCCAACTTGTCCATTTACCTGCAAGCCTCCTCGTACTTTACTTGATGAGTTTTGGGTTCATACAGCGGTATCGGTTCCTTGAGCTTGGCGAGGACCGAGGGCTTTTCAGCCTCCTGCGGCTCGGCGTTGTTCTCCATGTCCAGCTCGGCGTTCAGCTCGACGAGCCGGGCAGATTTCTCGCGCAGCTCGTCCTCCTGCGGGAAGGGTTTCTCCAGCTCCTCACGGGCGTTCTCGACCTGCCGTTGCAAGTCTGCAAGGCGCGTGTTGAGAGCGCCCAGCTTCTTGTCCAGCGCCGTCAGCGCGTTTTCAATGCGGCTTATGTTGCCCCTCGCATCCGCGCCCAGCTCGACGTGGTGCTCAAGCCTTCCCTTGAGCGTGAGTACGTGCTTGCCGAACTGTTCGAGGGAGACCTCCACGTCGAAGCCACTGAAGGAACCGATGTGAACAGGATCTGTGTCCATAATAGTCGGCAGAATTTGCATCAGCGCCTCGCCCGCGGCGACGCGCTCGTCGTAGTGCAGCCCTTGGAGCTCGATGCCGGCAAAGCTGTCCGCGGGCGCGGGATGGGCGTCGCGCGTGGCGACGTCCGCCTCGCAGCCCATGATTGCCACTCTCGTCGCGGCTATCTCGCGCGGGAAGTATTGTATCAGCCTGTCCTCGAGCTGGTACTTCTGGCTCTGGTGACTGGACTTGAGCAGCCGCAGCTTGGCGACCTGCACGTCCAAGTCATGAGGTAAGCCGGGAATCCCGACTCCCTCCCGAACCGTGCGGGCACCTCTCGGCGCACACGGCTCTCCGTTTACGTTCATCTTACGATTTAATCGAAGCATGAATTTCTTTGTGACAGGCAGGACAGACTGCCAGCGTTTTACGGTGACGAGATAGCATGACGGCTTCCCACGCCGTATTTCCGGTAAGGCCTTTGAGCCGCTTCACCTGATGAATCTCAAGGTCATCGCAGATTGCTCCGCACAGTTCACAGGTTTTGGCTCTGAGTTTACGCAGAAGTCCGTTGGGTTTAGCGTACTTCTTATAGGTCTCCAAGAGGTCAACCTGACCGAAGAAAGGCTCGGTCTTGCGCTTGAACCCCTTGTTGTAGTACACGCTTTCTTTCATCCCGGATTTTGTCTCATACGCAACAGTGAAATTGCCGTTTTTGACATACCGAGCTTTGATTTTGCTTACCTTTGTTCGGTATTTTGCAGCAAAGGTTTTCAGCATGCTGTACTTCATGAGACTGGAGAAGTGTGCTAACGCCGTGGGGTTACATGCCAGCGCATAGTAATTTGCCAGCCCTCTCACCTCTGCGTTGTATTTGCTGAGAATTTCAATATCTGTCCTGTTTATAAGTTTCCCTCTGTGGATGGCTTTCCAGTGTTCCTGTCCGGCACTGTCCTTTTTGATACGAATTGCTCCCAATTCCAGCAGTTTTGCCTTGTACTTCTCGTGCGGCGTATAGAGTTTTACTACCGCAGAGTACACACGGGACTTATAGCCCTTTTTGCTCTTTTTCACTTCCTGGCTTCTGGATACTGTGATATCATAGCCGAGGAAACGGGCGAATCCGGACGTATGTGTAATTTTGGTTTTCTCTGCTGACAGGGTTAGTTTCAACTTCTCTCTCAGGTAGTTTGCCAAGTCGGACTTAATAGCTTCTGCGTCCTCTTTGCTACCGATAACTCCAATGATGAAGTCATCGGCATAGCGGATATATTGCAGGCTCTTGTAGTTTGCATCAAAGGGGTCTGACCTTAACAGCTTCCTGTGTTCCGTTTTCATGTACCTGATTTCAGCGGCTTTCTGTTTCCGCTCCGCTTCGTCCAGCTCGTCCCACATTTTTGCATTTCTGCGCTGTGCACGTTTAATCGTACCACGCATACGCTCATACTCGGGATTTACTTTCCGCTTTGTAGAGCTTCCGCAGTCGAAGGTAGCCTTATACTCCGTGATGTGTCTGTCCAATTCATTCAAATAGATATTTGCCAGAATCGGACTGATACCCGAGCCCTGGGGTGTACCGGAGTAGGTTTTGTGGTATTCCCACTGCTCCATGTAGCCGGCTTTCAGAAACTTCCACATCAGGGCGATGAATGCCTCATCGTCAATGCGGCGGCGCAGGATATCAATCAACACATGGTGGTCAAAGTCGTCGAAACAAGCCTTGATGTCACCCTCTACAAACCACTTTGCCCCGGTGAATGTCCGTTGCAAATGGAGAAGCGCCGTATGGCAGCTTTTCCGTGGACGAAATCCATGGGAGTTTTCAGAGAAGTTGGGCTCATAAATGCTTTCCAGTATCAGACGGACGACTTCCTGTACCAGCTTGTCATTTGCAGACGGGATACCCAGCGGCCGCTTTTTGTTTGGGTCGCTCTTCTTGGGAATATACTCCCGCCGTGCCGGTTTCGGCTGATAGCTGTGGTCTCTCAGGGATGCGATAATCCCGTCAATTCTACGGCTGCTCATGCCGTCCAGAGTCGTACCATCCATGCCCGGGGTCATACTGCCGTCATTTGCGTAGATATTTTTATAGGCGAGCATGTAAAACTCCGGGTTGTACAGATTGCGGTAAAGCCGCTGAAATCTGTACGAGGGATTCTTCGATTTTTCGCTTAGACTATTCAATACATCAATTGGATTTCTCATAGTGCCTCACGCACCATCCTTTCTGTTTGTATTAAAGTGTAAACTGCTTCCCTTCGCCATGTAGCAGAATTACCTGCATCCGTTTTTACGGCATTCCCTGTCAATTCAGGGTTAGCGGACTACTATGGAAGCTGTGTAGCCATGCCCATTTCTGGGTTTAGGCTATCCCCGGTAGCACGTATGAAAGTAGCGTTCTGCGTTGTCGGAATGCGACTTTCGCCATTTACCTCTGTCTTGAGGTTGCTGTGCTTCGGATATCGCTCATCTGTCCAAAATGGAAGAACAGACAACGAAGCAGCATACGTTACAGTTCCTTTCGTATGCAGGGTGGGATGACCCCCGGCTCTGGCTATCGTTTAGGCAATTCAGCTTTCATCCTCATACGCAGATTTTCATCCCCATGCACGGCGGGTTTTAGGATACTTCATATACCGCCGCACACCTGTCGATTTTACTCAACAACAGCATGCTACACTCCCCATCGGGTTTCCCCATCCGGATAAGCCGTGGGATGATAGGTTATTTTGCTTCACCGTCCTTTCTGGATATCTTTACCTACCGCTTGCTAAAGGCGGTCTTTCATACGCACCCTTACGGGCGCACCATCTTCTCCCTAATTCTTGGGTCGCCCGCGCACAGCGCCTTGACCTCGGCGTAGGACAGCGTGGTCTCGTCCGCGTCCTCGCAGGAGCGAACTGGGCTTTTGCTGGTCATTATCTGCGAGATAAACCTCTGCTTGTTCTCTAAGGTCTGCCAGATGTACGAGTCAAATGTCTGCTCGGTGACATACCTGTACACATGGACGGTCTCGTTCATGTTGCCCTGACGCGCGATGCGGCCCTTGCGCTGTTCGAGGTCGCCGGGACGCCATGGGGCATCGAGGTCGTGGAGGGCGATGAGCCTGTCCTGCACGTTCGTCCCCGCGCCCATCTTGGCCGTGGAGCCAATGAGCACGCGCACATTGCCGGAGCGCACTTTGGCGAACAGCTCCTTCTTTTTCATGTCCGTGTCCGCCGTGTGGATGAAAGCTATCTCGCTCTCCGGGACGCCACGGGCAACGAGCTTTTTCTTTATGTCGTCGTAGACGTTGAAGCCCTTGCCGGGCGTGGACAGGTCGCAGAATATGAGCTGCGTCAGCTTCTCTCTCGCCCCGTCCTGCCAGATGCGGAACACGTTGTCCACACAGCGGTTGACCTTTGTGCCGTCCGAGTCGGGCAGCAGCGGGTTCACCACGCGCTGGTCGAGGCCGAGCTTGCGCCCGTCATTCGTGATGGCGAGCATATTGTCCTCACTGGGGTCTACCATCCTCGCATGGACTTTCGTCGCGCGCTCGGAGAGCTCCTGCACGAGCTTTCGCTGAATCTCCGTCGGTTGGGACACTTCGTTGTGGTATACGACCTCGGGAGTGGGCAGCATTAGCTGGTCGGCAGTCTTGATGTCCGCGACCTCGCGGAACAGGTTCATCAGCTCCGGCAGGTTAAAGAACTTGGAAAACCGCGTTCGCGCCCGGTAGCCGGTGCCTTCAGGCGCAAGCTCCAGCGCCGTGACCGTCTCGCCGAAGTTCGCCGCCCACGAGTCGAAGTGACCGAGGCCGAGGCTCTCCAGCGTGTCGTGCTGGAGATACCGCTGCATCGTGTAGAACTCCGTCATGCTGTTCGAGACCGGCGTGCCGGTCGCAAATACGACACCGTGGCTGCCGGTCAGCTCGTCCATGTATCGGCATTTCATATACATATCCGAGGACTTCTGCGCCTCGGCGCTCGAAAGCCCGGCGACGTTCTGCATCTTAGTGTGGTAGTAGAGGTTCTTATACGAGTGCGCCTCGTCCACGAACAGACGGTCAACACCGAGCTCCTCGAAGGTGACGACGTCGTCCTTGGGACTGTCCAGCAGTTTCTTGAGCTTGGCCTCAAGGGATTTCTTCGTCTTTTCCATGGACTTTATGCTGAAGCGCTCGCCGCTGCTGCGCTTAAGCTGGTTTATGCCCTCGGTTATGTCCTCAATCTCGCTCCTGAGCAAACGCTCCTGGCGCTCCTGCGATACGGGTATGCGCTCGAACTGGCTGTGACCAATGATGACCGCGTCGTAGTCGCCGGTGGCTATCCTGGCGCAGAACTTCTTCCGGTTTGCCGGTTCAAAGTCCTTCTTCGTGGCCACGAGCACATTCGCGGACGGGTACAGCCGCAGAAACTCGCTTGCCCACTGCTCTGTGAGGTGGTTCGGGACCGCGAACATGGGCTTGCGGCACAGTCCGAGTCGCTTGGCCTCCATAGCCGCCGCAGCCATCGTGAAGGTTTTCCCGGCCCCGACCTCGTGCGCGAGCAGGCTGTTTCCGCCGTAGAGGATGCGGGCGATGGCGTTTCGCTGGTGCTCGCGCAGCTCTATCTCCGGGTTCATGCCGGGAAAGGTGAGGTGGGAGCCGTCGTACTCGCGCGGTCTTGTGCTGTTGAACAGCTCGTTGTACTTGGCGACAAGCGTCTGCCGTCGGTCAGCATCTTTCCACAGCCAGTCGCGGAAGGCGTCTTTGATGACCTGCTGCTTCTGCTGGGCGAGGGTGGTTTCCTTGACGTTGAGCACACGGCGCTCGGTGCCGTCCGCTTCCTCGATCTTGTCGTAGATGCGCACGTCGCGGAGGTTCAGGGTGTTTTCGAGTATCTTGTAGGCGCTTATGCGCGAGGTGCCGTAGGTACTGAAAGCGTTGACGTCGTTCGCGCCGACGGCGCTCTTGCCCTCGATGCGCCACTCGGAGGTGTAGGGCGAGTAGTTCACGCTCATGCTCCGCGAGGCCCAGTATGTGGGCTGGAAGGTCTCGACCATGAACTGCTCAATGCAGCGCGGCTCTATCCAGGTCGCGCCGAGGCGCACGTCTATCTCGCTCGCGGTCAGCTCACGCGGCTGCGCAGCCTTGAGTGCCTCAACATTTATGCTGTATGAAGCATCATTCTTCGCCGCCGCCTCTGCCTCGCGGAGCTTTACCCGCACATTGCCGGAGAGATATTCATCGGCGGTTACGTAGCGTTCGGTGCCGGGAACGCGGAAGATTACGCCGGAAAGCTCCGCGGCAATGCTGTTGACGTCTTTGTTTTCAGCGGGTATACTGCTGTTAGAGTCAGTCGCGGTATAACTGGCAGCTCCCGGTGACGGGTTTGTGCTTCGCCGCGGCTGGCTCTTTTCATTTGCCGATGATGTGTCCCTGCCGCAGAGCCGCGACATATATGCAATATCTACTCGGCCCAGCTCATTGAGAGAGACGGCCAGCGCCTCCGCCGCCGTCTCGGTGTGCTCCACAGGCCGATGCGGCTGGATGGTGCGGCGCGTGAACATATCTGCCTTGCGTTCAAGTTTGCCGTCCTCGTCGAGAATTTCGAGCGAGCAGAGGAGGTAATACGAGCTGTCGTCCGAAAACGCGCGCTTGTTCTCACGGTTTGAGATTAGGCCGTGTTTGGCAGTGTATGCGTCGTAGAGTTGGTTTAAGCGCTGCTGCTCGGCCGCTATCTCGGCGTCGCTCGCGTCCTCGGTTTGCAGCTGTATGAGCCGCCGGGTGCAGTCCCGCAGCTCCATCAGGCCCTTGATTCGCTCCGTCATGGCGGCGCTCACAGACTGGCGAACCATGATGCCGCCCTCGCGGTAGTACACCTCGCCGTCCACGAGGGTGAAGGAGTAATTTCTAACATCCGGGTCGGCGGGCAGGATGTCCGTGTTCTCCGCTTCCTCAACGTCGCGCTCGGTGTACTCACCGTGGATGTTCTGCACGGCCTCGTGAAGCAGCTCGGACAAGTCTGCGCCCTCGATGGGGGCGACGGTGTAGTCCTGCCGCCCGTACTGCGTGCTCTCGGCGGTGGGCGTGCCGAGCACCATGTCCGGGTGGTCGATGAAATAGCGGTTGACCGTGAAGCCCTCAGGCGTCGTGCCGACGTGTACCCACTCAGGCAGCTCTGTCGCCGGAGCCTCGCGTCTTTGGAGAAAAATGATGTCCGAGACGACGTCCGTCCCGGCATTGGCACGAAAGGCGTTGTTGGGGAGCCTAATCGCGCCGAGCATCTCGCCGCGCTCGGCAAGGTAGCGGCGCACGCTCTCGTCCTTGGCATCGAGCGTGTAGCGCGAGGTGACGAAGGCCACGATGCCGCCCGGACGCACCTGGTCGAGCATCTTGGCGGCAAAGTAGTTGTGGATTGAGAAGCCGAGCCGGTCGTACTCCGGGTCGTGTACCTGGTACTGGCCGAAAGGCACGTTGCCGACGGCAAGGTCGAAGAATCCAGGGCGGTTGGTCGTCTCAAAGCCCGCGACGGTAATGTTGGCCTCGGGGTAGAGCTGCTTTGCTATTCGCCCGGTGATACTGTCCAGCTCCACACCGTAGAGCCGGCTGTTTGCCATGCTCTCAGGAAGCAGGCCGAAGAAGTTGCCGACGCCCATCGACGGCTCAAGGATTCGCCCGCCCTCGAAGCCCATGCTGCCCACGGCCTCATATATGGCGCGGATGACCGCGGGCGAGGTATAGTGCGCGTTGAGCGTCGAACCTCGCGCGGCCTCGTATTCTTCCGGCGTGAGCAGGGCTTTCAGCTCTGCGTATTCCTTCGACCACTCGCTCTTGCTCTCGTCGAACACCTCGGGTATGCCGCCCCAGCCGACGTAGCGGGAGAGCACATCCTGCTGCTCGGGCGAGGCCTGAAAGCCGTTTCTCTCAAGGTATTTGAGCAGCTGTATGGCCTCGATGTTCGCCCGGCATTTCGTCTTGGCCCCGCCCTCGCCGAGATGCTCGTCCGTGATGCGGAAGTTCCGCGCCCGCCTCCGCGTCTCCTTTTGGAACTCCTCCAGCGCCGCCTCCTCCGCCGCCGCGACGCTCGGGAACCCCTGCCACTCGCCGTCAACAGGAATGTATACCACGGGCGTCGGTTCATGTGATGTCTCGCTCTGTTCCACGCCAACATTTCCACGCTCGGACATCTCCTTGTACGCTGCCGCAAGCACATCGTTGCGCAGGCCGTTGCGGAACTCGGCGTCATCGTGGTAGAGCTTCTGAAAGCGCATATCCGTGCTCGCGGCTGCTATGCGCCGTATGGCGGAAAAGCCCTCGTCGAGGGCGTTTTGGCGGTCCGAATTGCGCACCGCGTTGACATATGCGCTGTCATTCACAAGCGCCACCATGAGCTGCTTCTCATACTGCTCGCGCTCGGCATCCGAGATGATGAACGGAAGCGTGTGCTCAACACCCGCCTCGTCCACATAGATCACCGCGCTCCGTAAGCGCAGCTTCTCAACGGCGTCGTCGAGCTGCTCACCGGGAATGACGACGTAATCCAGCCCGCCCGCGTGCTTTACCCGCAGGTCAAGCGCCCGCGAGACTTGTTCCGCATCCGGCCTGTAGGTGTAATAATTGCCGCCCTGCTCAACGAGCACTATTTCTTCGATGTTGCTGGTATTTATGTTTCTGTACTTCGCGTAAGCTGCGGTGTGCAGGTCGTACTCTGCCAGCTCCGTCTCCGTCATGTAGCGGTCAGAGGCTATGAGCTCGTCTATGCGCCTTGCAACGGCGCTCCACGTCAGGTTTACGTCCTCGCAGCCGCGCTTTTCGAGGCGGATGCCTTTGGCGTCATACGACTCGTTGCTTCCCGATGCACCTGAGAGCGCGTGAGAGCGCCCACCTATCCCGTATAGGTCTTTGAGCACAGCGGCCTTCTCACTCAGAGAGTGTTCCTCGGTGAAATACTTGAAAATGCGCCATTTGCTGCCCACGGTCCCGCCTCCGTGAGACAGTGCATCTCCTATCTCGTCCTGCGTTATGAAGCTGTTTACCTCAGGAACGCGCTCTATATCCGATTTGAATTTGCGCCGTTCGAGCAGCTGAGCAGCGAGCAAGACGAAGATGCCGTCAACGTCGTGGGAATGGAAGCGCAGCACACCGCGGTCGGCCTTGTAAGCCTCGCGGAAGGCGAGATAGTCGCCCAAGACCGCCTCGCGGCCCTCCGGGTCTGCGAGCTTTGCGGCTATCTTCTGCACGGCCTCAGGATAGCCGCCGTCCACATCCGCAAGGCTGGGAAACAGGCCCTCATTGCCTTTGCTGAGGTCGTGCTGCAGATCCCGGAGCTTTCTTGCGATCAACTCGTGCTCGTAGTCCTCAGCTCCGGTGACTTCCTCCTTGGTGGCAAACCTCCCGTCGCCAAGCAGCTCACCTATGCGTGCAGCGGCGTCCGCCCACGTTATGAGCTGCGCGCCGCGCTCGTACCGCGCCTGCTCGCCATGGGCAACGCGGATGCCATCCTCGGAAAACCACACGGCGTATTTCTCGCCGTCTATGATAAAGCCGTTGCCGCCTTGGTAGACGGTCGGCAGGAAGGCGGCTATTTCATCTATAGAGCGCCGCTTCTCAAACTCCGCGACCACGCGCATACGCAGCTCGTCCGTGTTGCCGCCGAGACGGAGCACGTCGTCCACGACCTCCTGCGGAAAAGAGAAAGCGGAGGGCGCTTGCGCGTCCTCCGCTTCGTCAAAGAAATTCAGTTGTAGATCAATTCGCTCAGAACTACTTCTTCGGCCTGAGCCTTGCAGCTGTTCATGAGCCCCGTCCACTTCATCGGGTCGGCTGCTTTCAGTTCCTCCGTCGCGCCCGCTTCCGCCGCCAGCTTCGGCAGCATCAGGTCTATCCGCCGCTGCGCCGCTTCCTCCGTCTCGTGCAGGTGCGGCCACAGCGTCCCGTTCAGTACCATCTGGTTCCACAGGATGGGCCGGTGCTCCTTGAGGTAGCGCTGTCTCAGCCTCCCGTAGCGGCCTATTGGCTCCATCTCGGGCAGGCTCAGCTCGGGCAGCTGGACGCCGTTCACGGTCGTGTAGGTTATCTCTGTCATGTTTTTGGCTCCTTTCGTAGCTTCGTATCGTGCGCTCGATCTGGCGCAGCACCATCTGTGCATTCTCGCTGACCGCCGTGCCGAGTGCTGTCACGGCCTCGGACGTATTCCACTCACTGATGAACGCGAAGTCCGCCTCATCGAAGTACGCCGCAGGGTCATAGCCGCAGCGACTAAGCAGAGCGTAGGCTGTGCTGGCATAGGCGGCTTTTGTGAAGCTGTCTCTCAGCTCGCCTTCATCATACCCGGCCATCAATGAACCGTCAATGATACCGGCTATATCGTGCCGGTGTGCGTCGAAATACATCTCGGCGAGGTCTCGCGCCACGTCTTGCAGCTGGCTTGAGAGCCACTCGCCCTCGGCGTTGAACGCCTGCCGCAAGCCGAGCTGGACTTCGGCGAGG
>ENA-OPBW01001716-OPBW01001716.1-human-gut-metagenome-genome-assembly--contig:-NODE-1716-length-10594-cov-8.251352_pt1 | contig 10594 bp, 10 predicted proteins | sample MGYA00241070_ERZ501456 | MGnify/ENA primary metagenome ERZ501456 (study PRJEB25962, sample SAMEA2042624) | human gut metagenome | biome: human gut; feature: human-associated habitat; material: faeces...
TTGTGATAAACTTTTCTAGAGACATTTTTGTCTTACCTCCTCTGAAAATATAGATTGCATATCTTTATTTTACAGCAGGAGGTTTTTACTCATTTTCTCGAAATCCAGAGCCACAATTTGTTTAAAGCAAAACCACAGAAATGTTATAGGGGGTGTATACAATCTTTAAAAGGGAGACCACAATTTTGTAATAGCCCTTTCGACCACAAAAAGTGTTATAGAGGTGACCACACCACAGGATTATTTATATACTTTATTTATCTGTAACACGATTAAGTTCATTATCTAGGTCATCGATTAAACCAGAATACCAGTGCTATAATATAAGATAATATTATATAGTGGACATCTTGATAAGACTATATATTGCGATAAAACGATGTACTTATAGTGGTGAATCGAATTTGTTGCTATATCTGACAAGGAATTTATTATATGGAAGAGCAAAATAGAACTTATGAATTGATTTATCCTTTTGATGAAAATGACTTGCTTTTTTCTGACCAAATAGAAAAATCATTATCGTGCATAAAAAATCTTACTTCTTATTCGGACTGTCAATATATTAACGATATCATTACTTTATTTAATATATGCACTTTATTTAAGAATCCACGATTAAAATCTGAAATTAAAGCTCAATTTGATAAAAAGAAGAAAATCATCCATAAAATATTATCTAATTATATTTCAAGTAAAATTCATGATGATAATATTCTTGAGATATACAAATCTATAGATAGAATGTATATGGAATATTTCTGGGATTTATTTGAACATTATAGAATTTACAAGTTAATTAATGAGTCTTATATTTTAGAAATTCTTAAGATAAATTATGATGCACTTCTGTATATTTTAAAACACAAAAAAACTGTTAATTATTACGATCAAGGTATTGCCTCATTCATGTACCAAACACCAAAAAGTGCAGAGCTTATAATATCAGCATTATTAATTAAAGAAAATGATTTGTATGTCCCTAAATCTTTAAATAACAGGCAAATCCAAGATGTTCTTTTGGCATATTTGAGACTTGAGCAACCAAATATTAATTTTTTGCAGGTTGCATTGGATGCTAAGAGTCAGACTCGTTTTGTTTTGGAGGATGAGACTAAACTTAAAATAAAACTAAGAATTGAAGAGGAAAAGGAGAGATTATTAAAAGATACAATACCATTTACTATGGAGTATCTCATTAAATTTATTAATTACAACGAACCTAGATATTGCATAAATCATGGCAGCGGTAAAGTTGAACTGATTTTTGACATAGATTGGCTTACGAAAAATTTGGATTACGCAACCATCTTAAATAATTTTATACATCTATTTGAATATGTGGATTGGAATGGTAGACTTGCTTTTATATCTCATTCTCATGATAAAAAGGGCTTAGAGTTGGCACTTGGAATGAAAAATATATCAGACTATGATGTATCCTTTGCTTTTCAATCCAAGCAATTAGAAGTTCTCAGTATCATGTATGCATACTATAAATTTTTGGAGCAACATGATATCCAATTAGAAAAAGTTGTCCAATGGTTCTTGCAGGAATATCTTCCTAATGAATTCAATATAGACGGATTTAAATTTCATGTTCCAATCGAAAGTTCTTCTACACTTGATAAAATTAGATTTTTATTACCTGAAATGGAAAGCATATTAAAGCAATTCGATTCATATACTAAATATAAGAAAGTAAACTGGGAACTATTAGAAATTTCATCTAATCCTTTGAGTGTGGAAAATATTGGGTCTATTCTTAATGATAAATATATTGAAATAAATCCCGAAGATAAATTGTGCTCAAATGAGATGAATTGGTTATTTTCAGATCAAAGCACACTTACTTTTCTAGACAATTCTACAAAAACATGGAAAGAAAGTACCGCATTTTTATTATTTATGAATCATTCTATCGCATTAAAAGATTATAAACACCGTTTGCAAGATGTTATTAACTGGCTAATTAGTAGAAACGATTTGAAGATTAATGATAAAGGGTTTATTTGTTTAACCGCTCGGGCAATGGTATTAAAACTACTGTATGAGGGCGATGTCTTGAACACATATTACTATAAAGATAAAAAATCTGTTGAACAACTGCATTCTGTAATTCAAGAAATGATTAAAGAAAATGAGGTCATTCCATATTCTAGTTTACTAAGTCGTCCAGAACAGGATTATTTCAATTATATGCTGAATGAGCATACATTTGGGAATGGGCCTAAACTACGAAATAAATATATTCATGCATCCTCAAAAATTGATGATAAAATTCAGGAGCAAGATTACATGTATCTACTTATAATTCTCATAGGTATTATTATTAAGATGAATGAAGAGTTTTGCTTATATTATCCAAACTCAAAAGAATCGGCAATAATTTGGTGTTAATGGTTGATGCGAACATTGATAAAACAGCATGGGCAGAAACGGATTAAAATAATTAATAGGGTGAAGGGGCAACATTTAAAACCCAGCTAATGTAGCCTTAAGTCCATATGAAATCACTAAATTAAAGATTCCGGCATGAAGAGTTTGGAATACCAGAGAAGGGGTTTGGTAAGGTCACATAAAAAGGAGACCTCCATGTAAATTCGGCATGGGAGTCTCCTTTTTCATCAAAATTTACGGGATTATTAGAAGTCTTCACCTTTTTTCAGATTGTGTCAATAATCTTTCGCAAATTCATTTTCAACCGTCGGTGTACAGGGTTAACTGGCAGTGAACTGGTCATCTGCCTGGCATTGAAATTCAAGTTCAAACAGATGGTCCATATTCAGGTATCTCTTGGATCCCCAGTCTGTTGCTGCTACATGGCGCAACCGGGCACAGACCAGCATCAGAGCGCTCTGGCCATCTGGAAAAGCTCCAATCGCCTTTGTACGGCGCTTGATTTCCCAATTGACTCGTTCCGTGGTATTGTTGGTTCGGATTCGATTCCAGTGTTCGCTAGGATAGTCCATATATGTTAAGGTTTCTTCGATGTCTTCTTCCACTTCCGCAGTTAGCTTCAATTCCCGAAGCTTCTCAGCAACCAGTGCAACCTTTTCACGGGCTGCGGCTTTAGTTTCCTGAGTCTAAAATTTCAAAAACTCTGAAAATCGAAATTTTGCATAAAACGTGCAAAAAATCCAATGAGATTGACAAATTAGGTTCGTGTTATATATAATTATATAAGAAGATTATTTTTTGCATGTGAACTGGGAGGTGGATCATGTTACTGCAATTTACTGTAAAAAATTTCATGTCCATAAAGGATGAAGTAACTCTGAGTTTGCTGGCTAATCCGAGTGTTCATGAGCATGAAGACATCCTTATCAGTCACAAAAATGAGAAGCTTCTGCCTATTGCATCTATTTATGGAGCAAATGCGGCGGGAAAGAGCAATCTTTTTAGAGCGATTTCAACGGCTATTAAGGCCATTCGCTATTCGAATGACCGGCAAATTGATCGGCCTATCGGTGGAATCATTCCTTTTGCAATGGATCCTAAAACCGTTAAGCAACCGACTTCTTTCGATTTTATATTCATTACAAAAGGTAAAAAATACCAATATGGTTTTTCAGCTACAAATCGGGCCATTATTGATGAATACCTTTATGAATTTCGGACTTCTCGTTCTTCTAAGATATTTGAACGCAGTCAATCCAATAAGTACAGCTTTACCAAGAAGAATGAAGATGAGTTTAACTCCTATGTTTCTAAAAATTCACCGAATAAACTATTCCTTTCTACAGCCACTAGTTGGAATTGCAAACTGACAAAAGATGCTTATACGTGGTTTTCTGAGAGCATTGATGTTTTTGATTCAAACTTTATCGCCGATTATGGAATGCAAATTCTTGAAGAAGGCAATGAAGAAGGCAAAGAATTTTTACGTAAAAAATTACAAGAGGCAGATTTTAATATAGATGGATACGTCCTCAAAGTAAGAGAAACGAACTTTGAGAATCTCAATCAATCAGCAATGCCTGAGGAAGCCTATGAAGTTATGAAAAAACTTTTAAAGGATTATAAGGGCAAAGAAGTAGAATTCAACGTATCTCATTCGGTTGTCGATAAAGACGGCCATCGCTCTTCGTATAGTTTGCCTTTTCAACTTGAATCAGAGGGAACTAAAAGGATGTTTTTTTATGGAATATCTTTCTGGAAAGCACTTAAATTAGGTAAAACGATCTTCATCGATGAACTAGATAATAGTATGCATCCCCTTCTTGTGAAATTCCTATTAAAAACTTTCAATGATATAAAAACTAATCCAAATCATGCTCAACTTATTTTTTCAACCCATGATGTTAGTTTACTATCTTTAAAAGAATTTCGGCGCGATCAGATTTATTTTGTCGCAAAAGATAGAAAATCTGCGGTCAGCACATTTTATCCCCTAGATGAATTTTCACCAAGAAAAACTGAAAATGTCCAGAGAGGATATCTGCAAGGCCGTTATGGAGCTATTCCGGTTATTAACCAGGAGGACCTCCAATGGTAGCATTTATGCAGAAAAGCAGAGGAAAGCGCCTGAGAAAACGAAAGAAGATTATTTTTATTGGGGCTGAAGGAAAGAATAAAACAGAAACAAAATATTTCAATTCATTCAATCGACTTCAGGATACTTATATTGTTAAATTTGCGCGCAATAATCGTACGGATCCTAAGGGAATGGTTACTTCCATCCATAAAGAAGCATCGACGGAAGGTATTACTGGACGCAATGGCGATGAGGTGTATGTCTTGCTGGATGCTGATTCAGAGCAATATAAAAAGGAACAGATCAAAGAAGCAATTTCAATAGGCAAAAATAAAAATGTAAATGTTATCATATCAAATCCATGCTTTGAGCTATGGCTCTTATTACATTTTGAATACACGACAAAGTATTTCTCTAGCAATCGTGAATTGATAAAAGAACTAAAACGTTATATTAAAAACTACGAGAAGAATTTAGATGTCTTTACTATGCTTGAAGATAAGCAAATGGATGCTCTGAAAAATGCTAAGAAGTTGCATTCAGTTCATGCAGAGACAAGGAAACAATTAGGATATGTTCAAAATCCTGAAACTGATATTGATATCTTAGTTGATAAGTTGAAATCTTGAATAAAAATGGTAGAAATCGGTTATAACAAATACACTGGTTTCTTTGTAAAATATGAAGATGCTATATCGTAAATTCCCTTACGAAAGGATACGGGGAGATGGACTTTTATTTGACGAAGAAAATGCGGGATGCTTGTCCGAAGATTGTTGCTGTGGAATCATAAGGCGCAGCTCAAGCTGGCGCATCACATTATTGAAGTGCTTAAGAAATTTCAAGTTCGTGAAGAAATCTGTATAAGATGAAGGTTTTTGATAGCGTCGCGGGTGATCATTAGCATTCTTTAATAAACGCTGTACTTGGCGATTTTCCTCCTTCTTAAAAATGAATGTGTGCTGCTTTCATTTTGAGAAGGAGTTTTTGTGGTTCTTTGTCAAATTTTGGGGTGCTAAAGTATCTATGCATTCTTGGAGAGGACATGCACTGAAGACAGTGCGTGTCCTTTTTCGTTGCGTGTATTGATGTACAAGATCCTATTACGAAAGCGCTCAAAATTGCGCAGACCAAATGAGATCCGTTTTAACACCTTGGTTTTATTGCTGCAGCCTTCAGTAAAGCCGTTGGAGTAGATATATAAGGTCACTCCTGATCTCTGGCAAAAAGACCGTATCGTGAGGCCTGAACCGAACGTAGACATGAGTTCGGTTCAGGGCTTTTTGTAGGTTGAATTCTTTTCTTTAGTTTTGCTGAAACAGCGTGATATTTATCCGATAGGATCTTTTACCATTACATCCATATGATTATGATTACAATGAAATTAAGAAACGATTTCCTTCTTTTAAGCATTGCCTGCCTTCGTGTTTTGTCTCTGTGCTCGATTCGTAGAGCCGATCCGCACCACCAGGGCGGGGAACCGAAACCGGAAAATTTCAACAAGTTTATCATCATTAGAGTTTCCCGGTTTTGGTGGTGGATGAGGAACGGCAGTGACGTCTCCACACGAACGGCAGTGAGGCAGATTCGCCCGGAGTTTCGAAGGACGCTTTTGAAGCGGAGCGAAAGTCCGAGAAACATGTTTGAGGGCGAATTTCATTCGGACCCGTTCTCCCGTAAGGAGGCGGTTTGGGTCCGGCGTTTTCTCTTTGTCCTCTGGTCTTTTTCGTTTACCTAGTATGTGGAAATAGGGAAAAGACTAAAATGGGACGATTTCAGTACAAGATAGGGATCATGATTTTCGTTTTTTTCATTGACAGGTTTGGACTGCCTAACTATAATAAAATGCGAATGCGAACTATTTGCAAGTTAGGAGCTGAATCAATTGAGGAAATGGATCGTTTTATTTTTGATGGCATTTTGTTTTTTAGGTAGGGCAGAGGCAGCGGGACATATTGAAGGAGTCTCCTATGGTGTCAATCAGGAAGGCCAGCTGCGGGTTGTCATTGAATCGGATCAGGCACTTCCATATAAGACCAAGATTTTAGAGGGGGAGGCCCATATTTTTGTTAAGGGAACGCTGGACCCATCCATTGTCCCTATTTATCATCCTCGTGAATCCACCCATGTGAAAACGGTTCGTTTGCAAAAGACACCAAAAGGCACGCTGATTCATATTCATACGGATGAAAATCCGACGCGCGCTGATTTCAAGGTTTTTGCTTTGAAGGCTGATCCTGCTACAAAACGACCTTACCGCATCGTCATTGATGTCGCCCCTGTATTTGAGCGAGGATATCGTGTGGGAGGCGGCCTTAAGGGCAAACGCATCACCCTTGATCCTGGTCATGGCGGTTCGGACCCTGGTACCCATGGGCTTGAAAGCGGGCTCAAGGAAAAGGAAGTAACTTTGCCGCTTGCCCTGCGTGTCAAGAAGCTCCTTGAACAAAAGGGGGCGGTCGTTTATCTGACACGGTATAGTGACCGGGATGTCTATGGCCCAACTGCAACAGATCAGCAAGAGCTCCAGGCAAGGGTGGATGTAGCTGAAAAGTCCGGATCTGACCTATTTTTGAGCATCCACTGCAATGCAAGTACGGATCGAAGCGTCGGTGGTTATTCTACGTATTACACGCCAAAGACCCCGTATGACAAGAAGCTGGCAGATGCGCTCCAAAAGGAGCTCATGCAGACGGCCGATGTGACCGACCGCGGCATTTTTGATTCAAGGCTCTATGTCAACCGCAAGTCGACGATGCCAAGTGCGCTCGTAGAGTGTCTTTTTATGACAAATGCAAGAGAAGAACAAATGCTTTTGAGCGATGCGTTCCTTGATAAGATTGCAGAAGCAATCGCTAGGGGAATTGAACAGTTTGAGGGGTGAAGGGCACGCTGTTCTGGAGAATCGGAGCGATTTTTGCTCCGAGTAAAAAAGGACGGGGGAGCGGAGCGCAAGTCCGAGAAACATGTGTGAGGGCGAATGAAGTCTCCCCCCCCCTCCCGTAGGGCGGTTTGGGGCGGTGCGTTACGGTTTTTTGCCTTCCCGTTTTTCCCCTCCCAAATCCACCATGAAGAATTTTCTTTTCCCTTCCTTTTATGATAAGATAGGGAGGGTAGAAAATTCATCCGCCGATGCGGTGGGAGAGGGACGGACACGATGTTATGGAGAACTTGATTGTTGCTTTTTCGGCAGTTGCACCGCTGATTTTTTTTATGCTGGTTGGCTATGGGTTCCGCAAAAAGGAAAAGTTTGACGACTCGGTGATTTCCAATTTCAATAAGCTCATTTTTCAGATTCTTTTGCCGGTCAATATGCTCATGAGCGTCTATCGGTCCGATATCAAGAATACGCTGGATCCGAGGATGCTTTTTTATGCCATCGGCGCACTGCTTACGGTCTATGTCATTGGGTTTGTTTCGACCTGCGCTTTTGTGAAGGAAAATCGCAAGCGAGGTGCCATGATCCAGGCCCTTTACCGCAGCAATTTCCTGCTTTTGGGGGTCCCCATTGTAGAAAATATCTATGGTACGGACCATATTGGCATGCCTCTTTTATTATCCGCGTTCATTATCCCCATCTATAATGTGCTTGCCGTTTTTACACTTGAAACGTTCCGTGGAAACCGTCATGGTTTTCACCCAGGGACGATCCTTATGGGCATCATAAAAAACCCCATGATCATTGGGGCTATTTTAGGCTTTGCCTTAAAGCTCCTGCCGCCTTTGCCACCCCTTGCGGTTAAAACGCTGCGTCAACTGGCTGCTTGTACGACGCCCGTTGCTTTGGTAGTCCTCGGGGCTTCTTTCAATTTTTCCGGAGCTGTTAAGGAAATCAAGGAAGTGGCCTTCTGTGTTGTGGGTCGTCTTTTCATTGCGCCTTTCCTCACCCTCGGCGGAGCCATCCTGATTGGAATTAGGGGCATCCCGCTGGCGTCCATTATGGCCATGACCATTACTCCCTGTGCTGTGGCTTCCTTTGCTATGGCCCAACAGATGGACAGTGATGGGGAACTTGCAGGCAACGCCCTTGTCTTTACGACGATCTTTTCGGCACTGACCATGTTCCTTTGGGTTTATGTATTGAAAGAAATCGGGGTTTTGTAATAAAATAAAAGCATCACGATTAATTGGAGTGAATATTATGGAAAGTAAAGGAAAACTCGTCCCTAAGAACGAACGGATCCTGCGGGCTGCAGAAGCCGTTTTTTCGAAAAAGGATACCGCCAAGCAACGCTCGATGAAATCGTAAAAATCGCCGATACGGGAAAGGGAACCGTTTACAAATATTTCAATAATAAGGAAAATCTTTTTTATACGCTTATCCATATGAAAAATGAAGTGCTTCTTGATGCTCTTCGTCACAGTGTGCATGAATATACTACGTTTGAAGACCGCTTTCGTCATTATTTTCGGGCCTTGACCTTGTTCCTTGATAAAAACATTGTGCTCTGGTCCGTTCTCCTTCTTGAAATCATGTCCCCTCAGGCTGGCTGGCAGCTGATCTGGAATGATGAGAAAGAGGATTATGATGTTGTGACCCGTTGGGGCAAGGACCCTTCTTTGGCTGAGATCGAGACCCAGCGCCGGTATTTTGATATCATCCGCAGTGAAGTGGAACAGTTGCGGAGAATCTTTCAGCGCGGTGTCGATGACAAGTTTCTGAAACCGGTGGGGGACATGAAACGCATGTCCGGCAATATTTATTTTTCCTACACCATGACTATTTTGCAGGGCTTTATCACGCCAACCAACATGGATGAAGCGATCGAGCTTTTCCTCGATCGTTTCCTTCATGGCCATTGCAACCAAAAGGGGTAGCATGTGGTGTACGAATGAAACAACAAAGGAGGCTTTCCTTCGGGACGGCCTCTTTTTTGTCTTTTGTTCGTCAAGGCAGGGACAATATGATATACTACAGGTCTAGGATGTAATCTAGGAAAGGGGACCTTCCCGTGTCTTTTTGGAACGAGAAAATCAAACCTCATCTTGAGGGCCATCATAAATTGATCATTGCGGTTGTTCTTCTTGCCGTATTAGCAGGGACGGCTTACTATTTTCGTCTTGATATCAAGGATAAGGTCATCAAGGCCAAACCTCAGCCTATCCAGTCCATGGAGCTTGCCAATACGAATTTCGCGCTCCAGGCAATCAACAGTCCGAAGCTGAATGTTCAGGAAATTGACCGCGTCAGTGCTTTTTTTGTTAAAAATGGACATGTCTTTTTCTCTATGCGCAATCCTGATGGATCGGAGACCCAAGTGGAGGCCTTTGACCTGAAGGATGGTGCCTTGGTGCCATACCGCGGATTTGGAAAGGATGGCATCCTGACCATCAAGGAGAAAATGGTCTTTGGCATGACCGTAGACAGTGACAATAACGTCTATTATGTCAAAAAAGGAGTCCACGCTCTCATCAGCGGCAATGATATTGCAAGCCTGCAGGGAAACACGACGGCGACCCGCATTGCTTTTCTGCCTGGGGAGCAGCAGGCCTACCTTTATGGAAACGATAATTTTACCTTGGCTGACGTAAAGGATGGGGGACTTACGAACAATCATCCTTCCTTCCTCCACAACCGTGCTAATCCCTTTAAGGGCGGCCTTACCTTGGTCCAGGTCATGGACGATGGGACGGTCTACGGCGGCGGACGGATCAAGCCAAATGGATTCAACATTATTGGTGCCTTTAAGCCGGATGGCAAACTGATTCAGTACTACGGCAGCTATCAGCCGACGGATAAGGATTCCATCTATAACCTCGTTGATATGGCCATTATGGACCATTATATTGCCGTCATTGACGGGTTTACCCTGAAACTGTGGCGCCGCAACGGTATGTATTTGGGAAACTTCAATAGCTCCAAACTTCTTGGCGGCGACCTGAATTGTCTCCGTCTATCCCCACTTGATGATCGGACCATGCTGATTTTAGCCTATGTACGAAACGCGAAGACGAAACTTGTGGATTTGAAGGTGTTTCGGATGCAGTTCCCGGAATAAGAAAGTTTTGGCGCAATGGCTGCGCCAAAACCTTGAAGTTGTGAGTTTTGAGTTAAACCCTCAAACGCACGGCGCCAAACCGTCTCCCTTCGGTCGTGGGCGCCGAATTGATTTTTCG
>ENA-OPBW01001722-OPBW01001722.1-human-gut-metagenome-genome-assembly--contig:-NODE-1722-length-10564-cov-2.845942_pt1 | contig 10564 bp, 8 predicted proteins | sample MGYA00241070_ERZ501456 | MGnify/ENA primary metagenome ERZ501456 (study PRJEB25962, sample SAMEA2042624) | human gut metagenome | biome: human gut; feature: human-associated habitat; material: faeces...
TTTGTCTCACGAAGCGACCTCTAACTGAGACAAACCCATGGGCACAATGTGGCGCTCCGCCCTTGCAGCACGGTTCTTTGGAACGATGTGAATAAAAGCAAAGCATTACAAGAACGAGAGCGCGCATCGTTCATCCTGTAAAATATGCCGCCTACCTAATGATGCGCATTTTGAGTCGTATTATTACGGGTCACAGGATATCTATTCATGACATAAAGGAAGCGCAGCGTCATGTTGGAGGCATGTCTCGACACAAACTGGTATGCGGTGCTGCGCTCGGCACGCGCCGAGGGATGTTCAGTAGGAGATATCGAGGTCTTTGAAGATTGTCTGACGTTCGGTGATATTTCTGATCTTTCCGCGAGCGCTCGCATGGGTCAGCTCGGACGATGGGGTATTTCGGTCGCTGATGGCTTTCAAGAGCGTCAGCAGCGATTTTACGAGCGCGTATCTCAAGCGTGCGTGATACGTGTCTGGACCGGCAACCTGCCGCACCAGGTCGTTGCTCTCCCGCTTGTCTGCGATTTAGCGCGGCCGGACGCATTGGTGACGCGCGTTTGGGGCACAGTTGAGGAATGGTTGTTCGACGATCGGAAACTTCCCAAACGATTTGAAGCGTTTGCGCGCAATGCTTTGCCTATAGACAGTTCGAGCCGTGAGCGCCAGGCGACGCTCTGGAAGCGTCTTGTTCAAGAAAATACCGATCTTAGAATTGTTTCGGGTGGTCAGCCATGCAGCGCTGGGATCGATATATTCGACAACGTCATTCGGCAAGAGCTCGCGCAAAACGGGTGCAGCGATTGTGAGCGCCGCACATGCGAAATCGCATGCGCGTGCTCGGAGGTGGCGGGCGGCCTCCTTGCACCCGAGTTCTTTGCCTGGCGCATACAACATCTGTCGCGACAAGTTTGAACCCGGCCCCAACTTGTCACCCACGGGTTTGTCTCACGAAGCGACCTCTAACTGAGACAAACCCATGGGCACAATGTGGCGCCCTACCCTTCGGGGGCCGTCACGTCGGCCTATTCGTCCACGCGGACGAAATGGTAGCTGCGGGCCATGTAGAGCGCCGAGCCGACGGGCAGGGGCAGGCCCATGTCCATAAGCGCGGCGGCGGGGTATACGACACCGGAGTTGACCTCGCGGTAGCGCGCGGTGCGCTCCAGGCCGCGAGGCACGACGTATTTGGCCTCGCCGTAGCCCTCGGCGCGCGCGACCACGACGTTCACGACGGCCTCCGAGCCGTCCTCGGCGGCGAACTCCCACGCGTACAGGTCGGCGGTCGCCGGATCGCTCAGGCGGTAGTACAGGCCCTCGCGCACGATGCGCTCCATGCCGCGGTAGCGCTCGATCTGCTCGCGGATGAGCTCGCAGGCGCGCTCGGGCAGCTCGAGCAGATCGAGCTCGTAGCCGAAGCCGCCGCCCGCCATGGCGATAAGGCCGCGCGCCGACAGCGACACGGTGCGGCCGTTGACCTCGTTGGGACAGGCCGAGACGTGTGCCCCCACGGTGGAGCACGGATAGCCGAACGACGTGCCGTACTGGATGGTCATGCGGTCATGTCCGTCGGTGTTGTCGCTCGTCCAGATCTGGGGCGTGTAGTGCAGCATGCCGGCGTCAAAGCGTCCGCCGCCGGCGGCACAGCCCTCGATGAGCAGGTCGGGGTAGCGTTGGACCAGGCGCTCGAGCACGTCATACAGGCCGAGGTAGTAGTCGTAGACGACGCGGCCCTGATCGGTGGTCGCATGCGAGTAGATGTCCACCAGGCTGCGGTTGAAGTCCCACTTGAGGTACTCGATGTTGCCCTGGTCGAGCACGCGGCAGATCTGCTCGAAGACGTTGTCGCGCACCTCGGCGCGGGAGAAATCGAGCACGAGCTGGTCGCGCCCGAGCGCGGGCTGCTTGCCCGGGACGGCGAGCGCCCAGTCGGGATGCTCACGGAAGAGCTGGGAGTCCTCGTTGACCATCTCGGGTTCCACCCAGATGCCAAACTTGATGCCCAGGGTGTTGATGCGCTCGATGAGCTGTCCCAGCGTGCCGCCGAGCTTCTCCTCGTTGACGGTCCAGTCGCCGAGCGAGCGGTAGTCGTCCTTGCGCTCGGAAAACCAGCCGTCGTCCATGACGAGCATGTCCATGCCGAGCTCAGCGGCCTTGGAGGCAAGGCGCACCAGCTCGTCGCCGGTGAAATCGAAGTAGTGCGCCTCCCAGCTGTTGACCAGAATCGGACGCGGGCGGTCGCGCCAGGCGCCGCGGCACACGTGCGTGCGGATGCAGCGGTGCAGGTTGTGCGAGATGCGCTCCAGGCCGCGATCCGAGTAGGTCATGATGACCTCGGGCGCCACGAGCTGCTCGCCCGCCTCCAACGGATAGGAGAACAGCTCGTCGGACAGACCCATCTGCATGCGAATCTGCTGGTATTGGGTCTGCTCGACCTCGGTCTTGAAGTTGCCGCTGTAGACAAACGACATGGACCAGCCGCGGCCCGCCGTCTCCGTCGCGTCGCGGTCGCACACGATCATGAACGGGTTGTACTGGTGCGAGGATTGGCCGCGACGGCTGCCGACGCTGAACGATCCCGGGCGCACTTCGTGGCGGTCGAGCTTTCGCTCCATGCAGTGCTGGCCGTTGAAGGTCATGACATCGAAGTCGCCGTGGACGAAATCGAGGCAGGCGGTTTGCAGCTTCTCGACGACCACGCGCTGCGCGCCCGTGTTGCGCACGATCGCGGCGCGCGTGATGATGTCGAGCTCGGGCAGCACGCCGTAGAGCAACTCGACCTCGACGCCGCAGCGCGCATCGGCAAGGGTCACCGACAGGGTCTGCGCCCCGTCGGCCTCGGCGTCGGCGTAGACGGCGGGCAAGCCGGGCAGGCCGTACTTGCCCGCGCGGATTTCGTGGCGCGCATAGCGCAGGTCGCACCCGAATGTGCCCTCGCCGTCGCGCATGACGAACACGGGGCTGCGCAGGTCGCCGTTGCCCTGGAAGGGGAACTCCTGGGGCAGGACGTCCAGCGAGTAGGTGCGCGTCCCGGCCTCGTGCGGGCTTGTACAGCATCCGCTGCGGTCCGCATAGGTGAGCAGGTAGTCCATGGTGCCCTCGGCGCGCGCGCCAAAGTACAGGTGTAGCAGGTAGCCGAATCGGTCCGCCTGCATCTGATAGGTCGTGTTGCGCGTGTGCAGCGTGAAGGTGCGGGTGGCCTCGTCGAAAAGAATGGGCATCGGTCTCGCTCGATTCCTTCTGATCGGATTTGGTCGGGTTTGGAGTCGCGCGACATCGGAGTCGCGCGGCAGGTATTGTACGGCACTTGGGTCCCGCGAACGGGACCCAAGGCGAAGGGGTCATAAGCTACATTTGCTATGCATATGTCGCATTATGTGCAGGTCATGTCGCAAAAGCGCTATTTGACCGCACCGTTGGTGACGCCGCCGATGATCTGCTTCTGCGCCACGATGTAGAAGACGATCATCGGGAGCATGGCGAGCAGGTAGGAGGCGAACGCCAGGTTGTAGTTCGTGGAGAACGCGGTCTGGAAGTTCATCTGCGCGAGCGGCAGCGTGTTGACGCCCTGGCCGCCCATGATGACGAGCGGGGTCATGACGTCGTTCCACACGGCCAGGCCGGTGATGACGGCGACGGTGGCGTGCATGGGCTTCATGAGCGGGAAGATGACCTTCCAGTAGGTGCTCCAGGTCGAGGCGCCGTCCATGCGCGCGGCCTCCTCCAGCGCGATGGGGATGTTACGCAGGTAGCCGGTGTAGAGCATCATGTTCATGGGCATGTAGAACACGATGTAGAGGATCATGACGCCCACCATGTTGTCCAGATGCATGACGGCGGTCTGCTTGACGAGCGGCATCATCAGAATCGCGAAGGGCACGTACATGCCGGCGATGATGAAGTAGTAGCTCGCCTTGTAGACCCGGCTGCGGTCCATGTTGCGGCCGATCGCGTAGGCGGCGAGGCTGTGGACGAGGATGGAGGCGACCACGGCCACGACGGTGATGATCAGCGAGTTCAGGAAGGAGTTGAAGAAGTCCGTCACCTGGATGGCCTCGATGAAGTTGTCGAGGCTCCAGTGGCTCGGCAGCGACAGGATGCCCGCGATGTCGTTGGTCATCTCGGACGGGTCCTTGAAGGCGATGACCACGGCCATGTACAGCGGGAAGATGATGGTGATCAGGCCGATGATGAGCAGGATGGTCACAGGCCAGTTGACCCGCTCCTTGACTTTCTCTTTAGCCATTAGAGCTGCTCCTCCTTACTGTTCAGGAACTTGGTCTGCACGATGGAGACCACGGCGATGAGGATGAAGAAGATCACCGCGTTGGCGCACTGGTAGCCGAACTGGCCGCCGGACAGGCCGTTGTTGTAGATGAGGTAGGAGATCGACTCGGTGGACTGCGCGGGGCCGCCGGAGGTCATCGAGACGATCTGGTCGAACACCATCAGCATGTCCTTCATGACGAGCACCATGTTGGTGGTGACAGACGGCATGATGAGCGGGAGCGTGATGTAGCGGAAGCGGTCCCAGCCGGTCGCGCCGTCGAGCGCGCCGGCCTCGTAGACGTCCTCGGGCACCGAGGACAGGCCGGTGATGTAGATGATGGTGGTCTGCGCGCACGCCTGCCACACGACCACGATCACGATGGCAACCCAGGCCCAGTCGGTGCTGGCGAGGATGGATTCGCCGCCGGTGACGGCCGGGACGATGTAGGTGAAGAAGTAGCTGAACACGTAGCCGACAACCAGGGCGCCCAGGATGCGGGGCACGAAGTACACGCCGCGCAGCGCGCTCTTGAACTTGATCTTGCTCGACAGCCCGATGGCCAGCATGAGCGAGATGACGTTCGTGGCGAGCGTGGCGACGATGGCGACCTTGAACGTGAACAGGTAGGAGTTCAGGATGCGAGTGTCGCTGAACATGTCGATGTAGTTCTGCAGGCCCACGATGTTGAAGGCGCCGTAGCCCTTCGAGTCCGTGAAGCTGTACAGAAAGCCCGTGATGAGCGGGATCGTGTTGAATGCGCAGAAAAGCACGAGGACCGGGACCAGGATGGCCATGAAGGTCTTCCTGCGGTTCGATCCGATTGCAGCCGTACTTGCCATAGCGCGTCCTCCTTACTGCTGACTCTCGTAATCCTGTACCTTGCGGATGACGCTGCGGTTGTAGCGCTGCCAATCGGTGTCCCACTTCTCCAGGAACGCGTCGATGTCGCCGTCGAGCAGCATCGTCTGCAGCTGCGCGTCACATGCCATGGCGGACTGGTAGGAGTGGTCCAGGTAGTCGAGGACCTTGCCTTCGTCCAGGAAGGGCTGGATGTCGTCGAACAGCGGGTCGAGGGTGAAGTCGCCCTCGGTGCAGGGGATGGCGCGCTGGTCGTCGATGTAGGCCTGGACGTTGGCCTGCTCGTTCAGGAAGGCGATGACCTCGTACACGGCGTCCTTGTGCTCGCAGGTCTCGGCCACGCACCACTGCAGGTCGACGCCGGAGACCACGATGCGGTCGTCGGGGTCGTCTGCCGACGGCATGGCGAACATGCCGATGTTCATATCGGGGTTCACCGACAGGATCTGCGGCACGGCGAAGCTGCCGCAGGGGTACATGGCGGACTGCCCGCGCGCGAAGGCGGTGCAGGCGTCGTTGTAGCTGTAGGCGAACGGGCCGTCCTCGGCGTAGTCGAGCAGCTGCAGCATGCGCTCGGCGGGCTCGCGGTAGTAGTCGGCGAATTTGGCGGTGCCGGCGTTCACCTGGCGGGCCAGGTCGGAGGGGACCATGTTGATGGTGATCGAGTTCCACGGCGACAGGATGGTCCAGGTGTCGAGATAGCCGAGGTAGATGGGATAGATGTCGGGCGTCTCGCTCTTGATCCGCTCGAACAGCGCGATGAGCTCGTCCCAGGTCTCCGGGATGGTCCAGCCGTGCTCCTCGAACAGGTCCTTGTTGTAGAGCATGCCCGCGGCGTTGGCCACGTAGGGAACGCCGTAGATGCCGTCCATCGGCACGTTGGTGACGCTCTTCAGGATGTCGCTGTAGGCTTTCTGCACGTCGGCGGAGGTGGGGCAATCGGACACGTCGGCGAGGATCGCGGAGTCCACGAAGCTCGCGTAGTCGGCGTCGCCGCCGATGCCGATGACGTCGGGGTAGTCCTCGCGCACGAAGCGCGTCTTCATGATGGTCACGGCGTCGGCCGGGCTCGTGATGTTGAGGTAGATGTCGTCGTGCGAGGCGTTGAACTCCTCCATGAGCTGCTCGAAGATGCTCACGGCCTCCTGCTTGTAGCTGACGATCTCCACCTCGATCTTGCCGTCGGCGCGCTGGGTGGTGCAGCCGGCGAACATGAGGCTCGCCGCCCCTGCCGCGCCGAGCCCCAGAAGCGAGCGGCGGGTGATAGGTGTGTTCAGCATGCTATGCCCTCCTCCCGCTTAGTGAACGACGGCCAGCTCGGACTGCTTGTCGAACACGTGGATCTTGTCGAGGTCGAAGGCCACCTTGATGCGGCTGCCCACGCGGGCTGGGTTGCCGGAGGACACATGGCTGGAGATAGCGCCGCCGTCAACGTCGGCATAGATCATGGCCTCGGAGCCCAGCAGCTCGTAGACGGTGACCGTGGCGTCGATGGTCTCGGAGAGCTTGCGGTCGGCGGGGTGCTCGTTGGAGTCGACGACGTCCTCGGGGCGGATGCCCATCGTGACCGCCTTGCTCACATAGCCCTTGTCCTTCAGGACCTTGCCCTTGGCGTCGGTCAGGGTGACGGTGTTGCCCCCGAAGCTGAGGGTGACCTTGCCCGCGGCCTCGCCCACGGTGGCGTCGATGAAGTTCATCTGCGGGCTGCCGATGAAGCCTGCCACGAACAGGTTGCAGGGCTCGTTGTAGAGCTTGGTGGGGGTGTCCACCTGCTGCATGACGCCGTCCTTCATGACGACGATGCGGGTGCCGAGCGTCATGGCCTCGGTCTGGTCATGCGTGACGTAGATGATGGTGGCACCCAGGCGCTGGTGCAGCTTGGAGATCTCGGCACGCATCTGGACGCGGAGCTTGGCGTCGAGGTTCGACAGGGGCTCGTCCATGAGGTAGACCTTGGGGTTGCGGCAGATGGCGCGGCCCATGGCGACGCGCTGGCGCTGGCCGCCGGACAGGGCGCTCGGCTTGCGGTCGAGCAGCTTGTCGAGGTCGAGGATACGGGCGGTCTCGCGGACGGTCCTGTCGATCTCGTCGGGGCTCGCCTTGCGCAGCTTCATGGGGAACGCCATGTTGTCGAAGACGGTCATGTGCGGGTAGAGCGCGTAGTTCTGGAACACCATGGCGATGTCGCGGTCCTTGGGTTCGACGTCGTTGACCACGCGGCCGTCGATCTTCAGGGTGCCCGAGGTGATGTCCTCGAGGCCCGCGATCATGCGAAGGGTCGTGGACTTGCCGCAGCCCGAGGGGCCGACGAAGATGATGAACTCCTTGTCGGCGATCTCGAGGTTGAAGTCCTTGACGCCCTCGTACCCGTTCGGATATTTCTTCCCAACGTGCTCAAGAGAGAGTTCTGCCATAGCTTGAAACCCCTTCCTGTATGCCCGCCGCGCCCGCGTGCGGACAGTCCGTACTGCGGGCCTTATAGTAAAGTGCTACTATGCGTTGTTTTAGACCTATGAAGATATGCAACCATGTCAAATGCGATACCGTGCAGGTAGATGAACTGAATCGATGGTAAAGAATCGGTACCAGTTTCGGTAAACGGTCGAATTACCCCGCTCAAGGTAATCTTATGTCTCCGCATGCATCTTGATATTCATCTTTCTACCTGCAATAGCTGGCTTTTTCCTGAGTATCTAGCATTATGTAGATAAATATAGATATATACGTTAATTTAGTTGCATGAAATGCGTGTACAATCTATGACGATCTGCGCCGCCGTCTTTCGCCGCGGCCGGGGTCCGCACAGGAAGGGGTGCCGCGTATGCCGGCTCACGAGCTCGTCTCATCCACGTTCTCCCGCGGAAAGTTCATCGACCTCATGCCGTATCAGTACGGACGCGAGGTCTGCACGCCGGGCCACGCCTTCGGACCGTTCCGCCGGAGCCATTACCTGTTCCACTACATCATCTCGGGCTGCGGGACGCTGGCGGCATCGGATGAATCGGGGAAGCAGACCGTCTACCATCTGCAGGCGGGGGAGGGCTTCATGATCTTCCCCGGCCAGACGAACACCTACTACGCCGACATGGACGATCCCTGGGAGTACATCTGGGTCGAGTTCGACGGCATCCGGGTGAAGGAGTCGCTGGCGTTCGCGGGGCTCGCGGAGTCATCGCCGGTGTACCGCTCGGAGGACGAGGAGGTGCGCGATGCGATGGAACGGGAGATGCGCTATCTGGTGGACCATCAGGACGACTCGGCGTTCTGCCTGATCGGGCACACCTACCTGTTCCTCGACGGGCTGCTGCGCTCGATCGTCACACCCCGGACGGCTTCGACCAACAAGCTGCAGGACCTCTATATCCGCGAGGCCATGGCCTATATCGAGCACAACTACCAAAACGGCATCACGGTCGAGGACATCGCGCGGCAGACGGGGCTCAATCGCAGCTATTTCGGCAAGATCTTCAAGAGCGCGACGGACAAGTCGCCCCAGCAGTACCTGATCGACTACCGCATGACCAAGGCGGCGCAGCTGCTCAAGCTCACCGCGCTGTCGGTGGGCGAGGTCGGGCGCGCGGTCGGCTACCCCAACCAGCTCCATTTCTCGCGCGCGTTCAAGGGCGCCTTCGGGCTGTGCCCGCGCGAGTGGCGCCGGGTGAACACGCGCGCCTGAGCCGGCGCCCCCGTCCCGCCGTGTCCGCGGCAGCGGGACGGGCCACCGGGAAAATAGGGACAGGCGAAAATTTCCCACCGGTGCGCACGGGCCATGGGGACAGGTGCATATGTTCCACCGACGCTCATGTCCGACCCGTTCCCCTATGGCCCGACGTCTGCGTCCGCCCCCTGGTCGGTCCCCCTGGCGCACGCGGCCGCCCGGGCGGGCTGCGGAAGCCGCCGGATACCGCCCTCCATACGTGCTACGATTACCTGAGCTGTGTTTCGTGACGCATTGGAGGGAATCCATGAGCAACGTCCTCGTCTTCGGGCATCAGAATCCGGATAACGACGCCATCATGTCGTCGGTCGTCCTCGCCCAGCTCCTCAACCAGGTGAACTTCAACGGCTGCACCTACCAGGCGTGCTGCCTGGGCCCGCTGCCCGCCGAGTCCGCCAAGCTCCTCGCCGACCTCGGCGTCGCCGAGCCGCTGCCGCTCGACGCCATCGAGCCGGCCGACGAGCCCCAGCAGGTCATCCTGACCGACCACAACGAGGTGGGCCAGACGGTCGCCGGGATCGAGAACGCCCAGATCGTCGGCGTGGTCGACCATCACCGCTTCGGCGGCTTCACCACCGCCGCCCCGCTCACCATCGTGGCCATGCCCTGGGGTTCCAGCTGCACCATCGTCGCCAAGCTGTTCGAGGTGCTCGGGCAGCAGCCGACCGACGCCCAGGCGCGCCTGCTGCTGTCGGCCATGATGACCGACACGCTCATGCTCAAGAGCCCCACCACCACCGACATCGACCGCGCGGTCGCCGCCAAGCTCGGCGAGCAGCTCGGCGTCGACCCGGTCAAGTTCGGCATGGAGGTCTTCCTCTCCCGCCCGTCCGGCTCCTTCACGCCCGAGCAGATGGTCGGCAACGACATCAAGATGTTCGAGCCTGCCGGCAAGAAGCTGCTCATCGGCCAGTACGAGACTGTCGACAAGAGCCGTGCGCTTGGCATGATCGACGAGATTCGCGAGGCCATGCGCGCCTACGCCGCCGAGAAGGGTGCCGACGGCATCGTCCTGTGCATCACCGACATCATGGAGGAGGGCTCGCAGGTCCTGCTCGAGGGCGAGACCGAGGCTGCTCAGAAGGGCCTGGGCATTGCCGACGAGCACGACGGCGTCTGGATGCCGGGCGTCCTCTCCCGTAAGAAGCAGGTCGCTGCCCCCATCATGGCCGCCTGCTAGGTTTAGTTGACCAAACGCCACGACCGGATCGCGGACGCCCCGCGCTCCGGTCGTTTTTTGTGCACGTCGCCGCGTCGTCTCTTGGACAGGCGTGCCCGTGCCGTTGAGCAAATAATGTTCAACCTGTGGTTCCGCTTTTCGGCCACGCTTGCGCGCTTGTCGTGCAGGGTAGGCTAGATGCAAGCGTAATACGTTAGAGCGCGGCGCCGCCACTTGGGCGGGCCGTGCTTTTTTAAGACGGGAGCTTTCCCGTGAAAGGAGCCGCCCATGGCAGCACCCGAGCAGCTGTTCAACGTCCGTGAGCGCAAGCGTTTTGAGCGCCACGACATTTGGGAGCGCATCACCGAGAACGGCATCGGATATTACGACACCTGCGAGGACGGCAAGATCCATGACCCGTACCGCGTGGAATTCCTGTCCGGCTTCGTCGAGTGGATGCAGCGGGCCCAGCAAGAGGGGGTGGATGTGCGCGGGTACTTCGTGTGGTCGACCATGGATCTCTACAGCTGGATCAACGGCTACAAGAAGCGCTACGGCCTGG
>ENA-OPBW01001725-OPBW01001725.1-human-gut-metagenome-genome-assembly--contig:-NODE-1725-length-10541-cov-2.694450_pt1 | contig 10541 bp, 9 predicted proteins | sample MGYA00241070_ERZ501456 | MGnify/ENA primary metagenome ERZ501456 (study PRJEB25962, sample SAMEA2042624) | human gut metagenome | biome: human gut; feature: human-associated habitat; material: faeces...
TTATAACGTGGCTCGCGGCGGGGCATTTATCGTGGAACATATCGCCCGTATGCGGCAGTATTGCGGTTACGCCCGTGTTTATGCCGCCCTCGTGCCGCGTAACGTGGCCGACCCTTACGCCGGGAACGTCGGTAATCTTATTCAGCCTGCCCTTTTCCATCCTGCCCAGCGTGAAGCCGAAGCTGCTCTGTACACCCATTGTCATTCCTCCAATATGAATATATTTTCTCGCTTTGCACGTTTCGGCAAATTGCGCCGAAACCCGACCTATATTATATACTATTTTTCTCCGCAGCGCCATCGCAATATGAGCGGGAAGGGGCAGAATACGGAATCGGCAAATTTTGCCGCAAAAAGATTATATAGTAACTCACAGCTGTTTGTTTACGTCAACCCCTCAGTCAAACCTTCGGTTTGCCAGCTCCCCGGCCGGGGAGCCTTTTTGGTGCGCTTTACAAACTCCTGCACAGCTTAGGCGGGCCGCCAATGACGGCCCCTACTCTGCACATTACAAACTTTTGGCAAAAACAAGGGGACGCACTGCGTCTCTCTCATCTTCATAATCTCTTACGTTCACCCGCCGCAAGGCGGATTTCACATGGCAGAGCCATATTTCACATTGCGCAGGCATTCATCATACGTCAAACCGGGGATATACAGCTAATACAAAATGTGAACTAATTTCAGACTTATTGACAAGGCATATCGCTACCAATTATGCTTAAACTGTAAGGGACGGAAGGCGCATTATGCCAAGCCATGCCATGCATTGGTTGCTTGCACCGGGAAGCGCCGCTTGCGATAAGCTGCCTTTGTAAACGGCCGAAGAATCCCATGAGCTTGAACGAGAATAAACCGATAACAGGAGGAAGTCAGCTATGGATAGAAAACACACTAAGAAAATAATTATCATAATGGCGGCTATAATATTCGCGCTGCTGGTTGCGGTGGGAATACTGCTTGTGAACGCAGCCAAGATACCGATGCCCGCCGAATGCCCGCCCTCGGTGCGCTGGGATGGGCAGGTGTATGCTTAGCGCGGCGAAAAGCTGAGCGGCGACCATGCCGCAGCGGAGGTGCTGGGAAACATTACGGCGGTTGTTGACCTATCGCGCATGCCGCAAAACGACGGCGAAGCCAACTGGCCTGCTGTCGGCGCGGAGATTGGCAAAATAGGTGACGAGACGGCAATTTACGTTTACAGCGCGTGGTACAGGCTTGAACCCGAAAAATAAGGGCAGGTTTCACAATTCCTCTGTTGTAAAACGGGGCGCGTAAATGTACAATAATGTCAAAACTCAAGGGAGGTTTTGATATGAGCGTTTTTACGGACAAATGGATAGATGAGCATAAGGACGAGCTGGTGGAGAAGCTTCAGCAGTGCGTTAGGATAAACTCTGTGCGCGACGATGGCAGCACAAGGGAAGGCGCACCCTTTGGCGAGGGCGCGGCGAAGTGCCTGGAGGACACGCTGAATACCGCCAAGGAGATGGGCTTTGAAGTGAAAAACCTTGACGGCTACTGCGGCACGGTGGACTACGGCACGGGCGAGGAGCAGCTGGGCATACTGGCGCATCTTGACGTGGTGCCCGAAGGCGAAGGCTGGACATATCCGCCCTATGCTGCGGAAATTCACGACGGCCGCCTGTACGGCCGCGGCACAATGGACGATAAGGGCCCCGCGTTTGCGGCGCTGTTCGGACTGGCGGCGGTAAAGGCAAGCGGAGTTGAGACCAAGCGCCGCGTAAGGCTGATACTGGGCTGCGACGAAGAATGCGGCATGGGCTGCCTGCATCATTATAATGAGGTGGAGAAGGCGCCGGATATGTGCTTCTCTCCCGATGCAAGCTATCCGCTGGTAAATTCCGAAAAGATGATATACAACAGCGCCTATCGCAAGGAATACGCTTCCTCCGTGCGCGTAAAGGCAGGCACGGTATCCAACGCCGTACCCGGCAAGGCGGAAGTTTTCGTCCCCGTAAGCGCGGATGAAGTGAAAGCTGCTGTGGCAAAGCTTAATAATGCGGACTTTACATATAATGTAAGCGCGGCGGATAACGGCGCGAACGTGGTGATAACGGGCATAGCGGCGCATGCGTCCACGCCGGAGCAGGGCAAGAACGCCTTCCTTGCGGCGGTGCAGCTTATGAACGAGCTGAACCTGCCCGAGGAGGATGCCGATACCGTTGCGGTGCTTTGGGACATACTGAAGTTCGATTGCCACGGCGAGAGCATAGGCATAGACTCCACCGATGATTCCGGCAGGCTGACCACCAACGTTGGCGTAATAGAATGGGACGAAACTGGCATAAAGCGCCTGACCATGGACATACGCGCGCCCATAACCGCCAACGGCGAGCTGATAACCGAAAAGCTGCGCGATGCCTTCGGCAGGGCGAACATGATAGAAACGCACCATGGCTGGAGCGACGGATACTATGTGTCCCCCGAAAGCGAGCTGGTAAGCAAACTGATAGGCGTATACAACGCGCGCTTCAACGCGGACGCGAAGCCCATGGCGATAGGCGGCGGCACCTATGCGCGCCATCTTACCAACGCCGTTGCTTTCGGCACCGAGCGCGAGGACGAGCCCGCCTGCATACACATGGCGGATGAGAACATACGCATAGATCACCTGATTGAGGACGCCAAGATAATGGCGGACGCGATATTGGCGCTTGCGGCGAAATAAAGCGAATCTGACGCATAAATAAGCAAAGTAAAACGGCGTGACCGAAAAAGCCACGCCGTTTGCGTATTTATAATTACTTCAGTTCGTATTCCTTTGCGTAGCGGGCAAAGTCGGCCTTGTACCGGGTATCGTTGCCGCTCTTAACGGTGTTAAGATATTCATGCGTATCGAATTCGCCGCGGTCTATTTCCGTTACGCATACGGCAATATTTGAACAATGGTCGCTTATGCGTTCGCAGTTGTTCAGAAGGTCGTTCAATATAAACCCAAGCTCTATCGTGCAGCGGCCCGCCTGCAGGCGCTCTATATGCTTGCGCTTTATCTGCGCTATCAGCACGTCTATAACCTGCTCCAGCGGCTCCACCCGCGCGGCCTTGTCCAAATCGTCGTCCTTAAACGAATCCATGGCAAGGGTTAGTATTTCGTTGAGCGCGCTGAAAAGCAGGTTCACTTCCTCCGTAGCATGTTCGGAGAATGTAAGTCCCTTTTCGTGCATCTCCTTCGCGCTTTGGCGAATGTTCAATGCGTGGTCGCCTATGCGCTCAAAATCGCCAATGTTATGCAAAAGCTTTGATACGTCCGCGCTGTCGTTATCGCTCAACGCTGAAGCGGAAAGCTTAACAAGGAAGCTTCCCAGCTTGTCCTCGTACATATCAAGCTCCGTTTCCTCCGTCTTTACGTCCGCAGCCTTATCGTTATCGTAGCTTAGCATAAGTCCCATTGCCGTCAGCACGCAGGAACGCGCAATGTCGCTCATCTTCACGGCCATGTTATAGCTTTCGTGCACCGCAAGGCCGGGGGACAGCAGCAGCCTTTCGTCCAGGAATACTTCGCTCTGCTCCGCGTCATTGCCGCGAACCACTATGCGGGATATCTTTATGAGCACCTTGCGCGCGGGCAGCAGTATTATGGTGGTTATTATGTTGAAAACCGTGTGGCAAAGGGCAACCTCCGGCGCGGAAAGCGGCGAATTGATAAAGCCGAAGCCTATTATTGCATTAAGCCCATAGAACACTATCATGCAGAATACAGTGCCTATTATTTTGCCGGTAATGTGCACTATGGCGACCCGGCGCGCGTTCTTGGTAGTGCCTATGCTTGAAAGCAGGGCCGTGGCGCAGGTGCCAATGTTAAGCCCCATCACGAGCGGTATTGCCATGCCGTATGTTATGCAGCCCGTAAGGGAAAGCGCCTGCAAAATGCCAACGCTTGCCGCGCTGCTCTGTATTATTCCGGTGAAAACAAGGCCCACAAGCACGCCTAAGAACGGATTGTTGAACGCGGTCAGTATCCCCGTGAACTCCGGCATATCCGCAAGCGGGGCAACAGAGCCGCTCATAAGCGTCATGCCGTACATCAATATGGCAAAGCCCACGAACACGCCGCCTATGTCCTTCTTTTTCTGCGTATTGCACGCCATTATCATTATTACGCCTATAAGCGCCACTATCGGGGAAAAGTTTTCCGGTTTAAGGAGGTTTATAAAAATGCTGTCTCCGCTGATGCCGGAAAGGGAAAGTATCCATGCGGTAAGGGTAGTGCCTATATTGCCGCCGAGTATAACGCTAACCGTTTGCTCAAGCTGCATAATGCCGCTGTTCACAAGGCCCACAAGCATTACCGTAAGGGCCGAGGACGATTGAATGGCTATTGTTATAGCCGCGCCGAAAATAAGGCTTGTGGACGTGTGCGCGGTCATTTTCTGCAATGTTGATTGCAGCTTGCTGCCGGAAAGCTTTTCAAGCCCCGCGCTCATTGTATGCATGCCGTACAGGAACAGCGCAAGCCCGCCGAAAAGCGAAATGATAGAATATACGTCCATAGTCTCTCTCCCCGTGTTTTGTAATACCCCTATAAACCTATTTTATATTATAACAGAACTGCGGCAGAAGGCAACACAAACATTCACAGCGCGTTCATTTGCATAGCGGCCTATACTATGGTATTATTTATTATGTATATCAGTTGAAAAGGAGGGCGTTTTATGGCCCGCAACAGCTATGGCATAGCCAAACGCTCCATATGGTATGTTTTGCGGACGCTTATAATCACGGCGGCGATAGTTGCGCTGTGCTTAGGCGTATTTATAGAGGGGCTGCACATAAGCAACCTGTATATACTCGTTACGGAGGGCATGGAAAAGCGCGCCGAGGCCATATTGAAATACGGCCAGACCGGCGTTGATATCGACCTTACGCCGTATTTCAGCGAAGAATATTTGAATAACGACCACGAGCTTGACAGCGGCAAATACGCGGGCTTCACCGTGGCCAGCTATGACTACCGCATTGACGTTAAGGCCGTATCCGTGCTGCCGTGGAGCAGGCGGGCGAACATGACCGTTGATGCGCGCCTTGCCGCAATAAATGCCGCCAGCGATGATACCGAGGGCGCAGCCCCTGCCGAGCTGCCGGAATGGGAAGCCGGGCGATACCAGGTGGTGTTCAAGCGCGAAGGATCCCGCTGGTACATAAACAGCATAACCCTTCTTCAGCGCGACCCCGAAACCGAAGTTAAGCCCACGCCTGACATGAGCCTTTTGAAGGACAAAGCGGAATAATATGAGCCAAGCCATGCAAAAGCTTTTCGGCACGGATACGCCCGTGCTGCTTGCGCCAATGGCCGGCGTTACGGACGCGGCCTTCCGCGGCATATGCCGGGAGATGGGCGCGGATTTTTCGTATACGGAAATGGTAAGCGCGAAGGGACTGCATTATAATAACAAGAACACAGCCACGCTGCTTGACGCTTCACCGCCGGAGCTAAACGGCGGCTACGGGGTGCAGCTTTTCGGCGCGGAGCCTGATATGGTTGCCCGCGCGGCAAAGACGCTGAGCGAAACGCAGAGCGGGCTGAAGCTTATAGACATAAACATGGGCTGCCCCGCGCACAAAATAGTTTCAAACGGGGAAGGCAGCGCCCTTATGAAGAACGAGCCGCTTGCCGCCCGCATAATAGAAGCAACCGTTAAGGCAAGCGCGCTGCCCGTTACGGTAAAGTTCCGCAAGGGTTGGGACGAGGAGCATGTGAACGCGCTCAGCTTCGCCCGCATGGCGGAAGAAAGCGGCGCAGCCATGATAACAATACACGGCCGCACGCGGGAGCAAATGTACAGCGGCACGGCGGACCGGGACATAATTGCAAAAATAAAGGCCGCCGTAAAAATTCCCGTAATAGGCAACGGAGATATATTCACAGGCCAGAATGCACTGGACATGATAAAGCAAACCGGCTGCGACGGGGTCATGGTGGCTCGCGGGGCGGAAGGCAACCCGTTTATTTTCCGGGAAATAAAGGCGGCGTTCGCCGGTATCTCCTATGATGCGCCGTCATACGCCATGCGCATTGCCGCCGCCATTGACCACGCCGAGCGGCTGACAAGGAGCCGCGGAGACCGCGCGATAGTTGAAATGCGCAAGCATGTATCGTGGTACCTTTCCGGCATGCACGGCAGCGCCGCGCTGCGCGGACGGGTAAATAGCATAACCAGCCTTGATGAGCTTAAAGAATTGCTGAACGAGTATCTTGATACGGTAAAAGAAAAAGAGCTGCACTGAGCAGCCCTTTTTTTTGCTTAAATTAAGCGTTGCTTATTTGCTGTTGGATTCTTCCATGGTGTTTTCCACGGCAGCATCTTCAACGTTGGCAATGGCGCCGCGGGCGAAAACAAGGCGGGCCTTGTCCGGACCGACGGAGATGGTGATGATGTCGTCCTTAATGTTGGTAACGGTGCCGTATATGCCGCCGATGGTGCGCACGCGATCGCCAACCTTAATGGATGAGAGCATATCCTTTATTTTCTTATCGCGCTTGCGCTGGGGTATGATCATAACCAGCAGCAGCACTATCATCATTATGATGAGCATACCGCTTCCGGAGAAGAACGAACCGAGAGAGGACAAAAAATCACTTCCGCCTTGAGGCATAATTGTAAACCTTCCTTTTTTCAACATATTCAGCCGCATTGGCTGCCATAAACTAACGGCGGGCGTTCCGCCGCCCTTTTACTATATAATACAAAGTCCCTCCGCGTCAAGAAGAACGTTGCATACTCCCCCAAAAAGTCACAAACGCTTCAGCAGAATTCAAGCGTGCATACGCGCCCGTATTCGCCCGATGCAAGCTCCTCGGTGGTTTGCGCGCCCGTGTTTTCAAGCAATATATCTTCATTTAGCGGGCATATCATGGAAAACATGATTTCCCCCGTGCGCATGGCGGGAAGGCTTGGTATTGTGTCCCGCGGCAGCCTGAACGTAAGCGCGCCGAACTCCTCCGCAAGGGAGCTCAAAAGCCCCGCCGTGTCCGCGCCCGCAAGCTCGTATATATCCGCGCCGTAGTCCGTTTCGTTAAGCAATGCATACGCCTTGCCGTCCGAATATGCGTATTCTCCCAATCTGCGCGCTCCCTCAAGATAAATCTCCATATCCTGCTCCGTGCGCGCCATCATGCCTATGTAATCCGCGCTGAATGCGGAATATATCTTCAGCATCTCCTCCGCCGTTGTCTCGTGTATTGGCGCGGGTATGCCGGCATCTATCCACGGCAGGCGGTATTCATCATGCCACGCAAAGGGAATATACCCAAACTGCGCATAGAAATTCACGTCCGGCTTTAATATTGCCGCTGCGGTACCCTTCTGCTTCTGCTCCGCATGGCAGGCCGTTATAAGCTGCGCCGCTGCCATATGGTGCCTGTATTCGGGCAGCGTTGCAACGCCCGCTATCATTACGCAGTTTTTCGTTCCCCCGCCCAGCATTATTGGGTAAGGTATTGCGTGCAGCGCGGCTATCATTTTGCCTTCGTAAAACGCCGCCAGCACATATTCCGCCATTGTGCGGCGGGCAAAATAATAATCGCTGTAGCCCGAGGCATCCTCCGGAAAGCATATGTTCCACACTCGCTTTGCTTCGCCGTATTCATCCGCACCAATGTGCCTTATAGTCAGTTCCATCAAATGGGTCTCCCGTCGAACTTATCTATCATATATGCCGGATAATAGGACAGCTTGGCCTTCCTAAGCCCTTCCATGCCCATGTCCTCCTCGCGGTTTATGAACTTAACGTCCGTCAATTCATGCTGCACAAATTGATTGTTTATGACCGTGTAAAGGCCCATTATCTCGTTATCGGCCTTTTCAATGTGCACAACGGCCATGTTATCGTCCATCTTCTGCCCCAGCGTAAACGCCGCAAGCTTGCCGTCTATCCTTATGCCGCCGCCGCGTATGCCCAGCACGTCCATGTGCATAAGCAGCGTTTTAATTGCGCACAACTCCATGTTGTCCGTTTCGTCGGGTGATTTCTCGCTGAGCCATTCATTGTATACGTCCACGCACTCGCCCATCATATCGCCGGTTATTTTAACGTATTCGTACCGTTCGCCGTACTGAGCCATGAACTGGTGTATATGGTTGCGCTTGGCGTGCAGCTTTTTGCCGGCTAAGTCTCTTAGGCTTTCCATTGTGTAAACATAGTCGCTGTTGTTGCGGTCATCTATCAGTTCATAGCCTGTGCAGCGCTCAAACGCAGCCTTTATGGGGCCGGATATGCCCTTGAAGATAGGCTCTATGCCGTGCGTGCTCATGTATTCCTCCGCCTTATCGAGCGCGGTTTGATAATACTCAGACTCGGGCTCAACCGTAAGCGGGGCGAACATGAAGCGTTCATTGCCCCAATGCAGCAGTATATAGAGCGCCTGCTCATCCTCCGCAAGCATTATGTTCCCGCCGCAGCCCCACATGAGCAGATTTGAAAAGGTGTATTCCGAGCATTCCAGCTTCCATTTTGCCGTGTAATGCTCAACCATTTGCTTCATCGATATATCTATCGGTTTGAAATCCATAAACTAAGCGTGTACCTCCGTTTTGCTTACATATATTTTAATCTATCAGCATTGATAAAATCAACCGCATTGTGTGCTTTTGCATATTATACCCGCCGCTTCGGCAAAGCCGTAGCCGCCCTCGCCATCCAGTATATATGCGGGCAAATACGCCATTCTGTCCGCAAACGGAGCAATGTTCGCCACGCCGCAGCTCAGCGGGAACGCCGCAAACATGGGCTCATCATTGGGCGAATCGCCGAAGAACATAGCTTCGTTCTCTGCGTCGTCCGCATGGCAATAGTCTTTAAGATATATCGCCGCCATGTCCGCCTTTGAATACGCGCCGAACCATGCGTTGACGTGTATGCTGCTCACCTTGGCCTCCGCACCCATATCGCGGCAAAGCTTTGCCACGGCGTATGCCGTTTCAAGCGGGAGTTTTGGTTCATCCTCCGCAAAGTCAAACGCGGCATCGTATATCCTTGCGAACTGGTCATGCGCCATGCGCACTTTGGGGAACGCCTTCAGCACGGCGGCCTTGACCGGAGCCAGACGCGGGTCGAGGTGCAGGACGGTGCGCTTGTCCACACCGCCCTTGGTGTTCGGGGCCTCGTCAACGTCGTAGGCATCCACAAGGAAGGCCATGAGCGAACGCGACAGACCGGCTGCAGGCTCGATGACGTACGGAATGTACTTCTCGCCGGTGGCCTGGTTGAAGTAGCTCAGGTCCTCGCCGGAGTGCTCCGCGTGCGCGGACAGGTCGAAGTCGGTACGGTTGGCGATGCCTTCGAGCTCGCCCCAATCGGAGCCCTGGAAGCCGAACTTGTATTCGATGTCGACGGTGCGCTTCGAATAGTGTGCGAGCTTTTCCTTCGGATGCTCGTAATGGCGCAGATTCTCGGGGTTCACACCGAGGTCGATGTACCACTGTGTGCGGGCGTTGATCCAGTACTGATGCCAGTCCTCATCGGTGCCCGGCTCAACGAAGAACTCCATCTCCATCTGCTCGAACTCGCGGGTACGGAAGATGAAGTTGCCTGGCGTGATCTCGTTGCGGAAGCTCTTGCCGGTGTTGGCGATGCCGAACGGCGGCTTGGAGCGCGACGAGGTCATCACGTTCTTGAAGTCCACGAAGATGCCCTGTGCCGTCTCCGGTCGCAGATAATGGAGGCTGTTCTCATCTTCCACAGGACCGAGGTGCGTACGCAGCATCATGTTGAAGTCACGGGGTTCGGTCCAATTGCCGCGGGTGCCGCAGTCCGGGCACACGATGTCCTTGAGGCCATTCGGGGGCAGCTGGTCGTTGTGCTTCTCGGCATACGACTCCTCGAGCTTGTCGGCGCGATGACGCTTGTGGCAGGTGAGGCATTCGATAAGTGGATCGTTGAACACCGACACGTGGCCGGAGGCGACCCACACCTCGGACGGCAGGATGATCGACGTGTCGACGCCCACGACATCTGGTCGGGTGACGACCATCGAGCGCCACCATTCGCGCTTGATGTTGTCTTTGAGCGCCACGCCGAGCGGCCCGTAGTCCCACGCAGAGCGGGTGCCACCGTAGATCTCGCCGGCCGGGAACACGAAGCCGCGACGCTTGGCGAGGGAGACAACTTCATCGATTTTGGAATTAGCCACAATGCACCTTCTGGTTTGAACGGTTTGGGGTCTTATACAAGGCTTCACCCTACCGTTGGCGGCTGACACGCAGGGAGCCCGTTCCGGTGCCCATGTGGGGTGATGACACGCATGAGCACAGCAGGCGTCGAGAGTGTTCAATACGTTTGGAATACACATGTCAGGGGAGCTGATAGAGCTGAGAGTGGCTTCGCGCCTAACCCTTCGAACCTGTTGGCTAGCACCAGAGTAGGGAGTACAGATGACCACAGCGTCGACCACGCCGAATTCCGACACATCCAATCTACACGAGGTCGCACCAGACGACCCCATTCGTGAGCGTATACGCCAGGCGGCGCAGAATGTTCGCGAGCAGACCCCGCTTGCGCAGTCATTCACCAATTTCGTC
>ENA-OPBW01001727-OPBW01001727.1-human-gut-metagenome-genome-assembly--contig:-NODE-1727-length-10522-cov-2.950702_pt1 | contig 10522 bp, 7 predicted proteins | sample MGYA00241070_ERZ501456 | MGnify/ENA primary metagenome ERZ501456 (study PRJEB25962, sample SAMEA2042624) | human gut metagenome | biome: human gut; feature: human-associated habitat; material: faeces...
ATGGGTAGTATATTAAAAAAAGAGGACAAAAAAGTCCCTTGCGAAAATCTTAAAAACGGAAAGTAAAACAGTATATATTTAATAAGAAGTGATACTTACCATTAAGATGTAAAAGGAGGAAAAAGTGATGGCAAAGAAAATCGTGTTAGCAGGTGCGTGTCGTACAGCAATCGGAAGTATGGGTGGAGCTCTTTCTACAACTCCGGCACCGGAATTAGGATCTATCGTTATCAAAGAAGCTTTAAATAGAGCAGGTGTTGCTCCGGAACAGGTTGATCATGTATATATGGGTTGTGTAATCCAGGCAGGTCTTGGACAGAACGTTGCACGTCAGGCTTCTTTAAAAGCAGGTCTTCCGGTCGAGACACCGGCAGTTACGGTTAACGTTGTTTGCGGATCCGGACTTAACTGTGTGAACATGGCTGCACAGATGATCCAGGCAGGAGATGCTGATATCGTTGTAGCAGGCGGTATGGAAAATATGTCTATGGCACCATACGCAGATATGAGCGGACGTTACGGACACAGAATGAACAACGCTACTTTAGTAGATACCATGGTAAACGATGCATTATGGGATGCATTCAACAACTACCACATGGGAATCACAGCAGAGAACGTAGCAGAGCAGTGGGGCTTAACTCGTGAGCAGTTAGACGAGTTCGCAGCAACTTCACAGCAGAAATGCGAAGCAGCTCAGAAAGCTGGAAAATTCAAAGATGAGATCGTTCCTGTAGAAGTTAAGAAGAAAAAAGAAACTGTTATCGTAGATACAGATGAAGGACCACGTCCTGGAACAACAAAAGAGAGCATCTCCAAATTACGCCCGGCATTCAAGCCAGACGGAATTGTTACAGCAGCTAACGCTTCCGGAATCAATGATGGAGCAGCAGCAGTTGTTGTTATGAGCGAGAAAGCAGCAAAAGAATTAGGTGTTAAGCCAATGGCTACTTTCGTAGCAGGAGCACTTGGCGGAGTTGAGCCTGAGATCATGGGTGTTGGACCGGTAGCTTCTACAAAGAAGGTTCTTGCAAAGACAGGTCTTTCAATTGATGATTTCGATCTTATCGAGGCAAACGAGGCATTTGCTGCACAGTCAATCGCTGTAGCAAGAGATCTTGGCTTCGATATGAGCAAGGTAAATGTAAACGGTGGTGCTATCGCACTCGGACATCCTGTAGGAGCTTCAGGCTGCCGTATCCTTGTTACATTATTACATGAGATGCAGAAGAGAGGATCTAACAGAGGTCTTGCAACACTTTGTATCGGTGGTGGAATGGGATGTTCTACTATCGTTGAGAAGTACTAATTTTCTTTGCCAATAGATATATGAGGGGATGCAGGTGCATCCCCTTGTAGTGTGAATTAGTTTATTCACATCAGTTTATATATATGATTAAGTTATGCTGCAGAGGCTTAGCACTTAAAGCTTTTTGCGCCATAATATATTTTAGGAGGAATTAAAATGAAGGTTGGAATTATCGGTGCTGGTACAATGGGCCAGGGAATCGCAAAAGCATTCGCACAGGTAGATGGATACGAGGTAGCACTCTGCGATATTAAGCAGGAGTGGGCTGAAGGCGGAAAAGACAAGATTGCAAAAGGATATGCAAGACTTGTAGCAAAAGAGAAAATGACACAGGAGAAGGTTGACGGCATTCTTGCAAGCATCACTCCTGGTTTAAAAGAAGATCTCTGCAAGGATTGTGACCTCATCGTTGAGGCTGCTTTCGAGGATATGCAGGTTAAGAAAACTACATTCGCTGAGTTAGACAAGATTGCTAAGCCAGAGTGTATTTTCGCTTCAAATACATCATCACTTTCAATCACAGAGATTGGAAACGGACTTACACGTCCATTAATCGGTATGCACTTCTTCAACCCTGCTGACCGTATGAAGTTAGTAGAGGTTATCGCAGGTGTTAACACACCTGTTGAGACAGTTGATGCAATCAAGAAGATTGCAGAGGAGATCGGCAAGACACCTGTACAGGTTAACGAGGCTGCCGGTTTCGTAGTAAACCGTATCCTTATCCCAATGATCAACGAGGCTGCTTTCATCAAGATGGAGGGCGTTTCAGATATCGCCGGAATCGATGCAGCTATGAAGCTTGGTGCTAACCATCCAATGGGACCATTAGAGCTTGGAGATTTCATCGGACTTGATATCTGCCTTGCAATCATGGACGTTCTTTACAATGAGACAGGTGACAGCAAGTATCGTGCATGCCCACTCCTTCGCAAGATGGTAAGAGGCGGAAACCTTGGATGCAAGAGCGGCAAGGGATTCTACGTTTACAACGCAGACCGCACAAAGACACCTGTAGACGCAATGTAAAAGAGATTAAAACAAAATATAAATTTCAAGGAGAATAAATCATGGATTTCACTTTAGATCAGAAACATGAGATGGCTCGCGACCTTTTCAAACAGTTCGCAGAGACAGAAGTTAAACCTCTTGCACAGGAGACTGACGAGACAGAGGTATTCCCAGCAGAGACAGTTGCTAAGATGGGAAAATATGGATTCATGGGCATTCCTGTACCAAAGGAGTACGGCGGACAGGGCTGTGATCCACTTACATACGTTATGTGTGTAGAAGAATTATCAAAGGTTTGTGGTACAACAGGCGTTATTGTATCTGCTCATACATCACTTTGTATCGATCCTATTATGACATTCGGTACAGAGGAGCAGAAGAAAAAATATGTTCCTGACCTTGCTTCAGGCAAGAAGATCGGTGCTTTCGGTCTTACTGAGCCGGGCGCTGGTACAGATGCACAGGGATGTCAGACAAAGGCCGTTTTAGACGGAGATGAGTGGGTTCTTAACGGATCTAAGTGCTTCATCACAAACGGTAAGGTTGCTGATGTTTACATCATCATTGCTATTACAAGCATCACAGAGGACAAGCGTGGACGCAAGAAGAAGAACTTCTCTGCATTCATCGTAGACAAGGGAACACCTGGATTCTCATTCGGAACAAAAGAGAAGAAGATGGGTATCCGCGGATCATCTACATACGAGCTTATCTTCGAGGATGCACGTATTCCAAAGGATGCATTACTTGGAAAAGAGGGAAGAGGTTTCCCAATCGCTATGCATACACTTGATGGTGGACGTATCGGAATCGCTGCTCAGGCACTTGGTATTGCAGAGGGCGCATTAGAGAGAACTATCGAGTACACAAAGGAAAGAAAGCAGTTCGGCCGTTCAATCGCACAGCAGCAGAATACACAGTTCAAGCTTGCAGATATGGCTACACGTATCGATGCAGCTAAGTATCTTGTATACGCAGCAGCTATGAAGAAGGCAGAGTTTGCTAAGAACCCTAAGGTTTCTTACTCAGTAGATGCAGCAAAGGCTAAATTATTCGCAGCAGAGACAGCTATGGCTGTTACAACAGAGTGCGTTCAGTTATTCGGTGGATACGGATATATCCGTGAGTACGATGTAGAGCGTATGATGCGTGATGCTAAGATTACAGAGATCTACGAGGGAACTTCAGAGGTTCAGCGTATGGTTATTTCAGGCTCATTACTCAGATAGTTAAGAGAGCTATCATAACTGTAGAGCTACTTAGAATAAATAAAGGAGAACAAATACATGAATATCGTAGTATGTATTAAACAGGTTCCTGATACAAAGGGTGGAGTAAAATTCAATCCTGACGGAACACTTGATAGAGCTTCAATGCTTGCAATCATGAATCCAGATGACAAGGCTGGTCTTGAGGCAGCACTTAGAATCAAAGACGAGACAGGCGCAAAGGTTACAGTTCTTACAATGGGACTTCCAAAGGCTGATGCAATCCTTCGTGAGGCAATGGCTATGGGCGCTGATGATGCAGTTTTAGTAACAGACAGAGTACTTGGTGGAGCTGATACATGGGCTACATCTACTACAATTGCAGGTGCATTAAGAAATCTCGATTATGATTTAATCATCACAGGCCGTCAGGCTATCGATGGAGATACAGCACAGGTTGGACCACAGATCGCAGTTCATCTTGGACTTCCTGTAATCTCATACGCAGAGGATATCAAGGTTGAGGGAGATTCTGTAGTCGTTAAGCGTCAGTACGAGGACAGATATCACGTAGTTAAGGCTAAGATGCCTTGTCTTATCACAGCTCTTTCAGAGTTAAATGAGCCTAGATATATGACACCGGGCGGAATCTTCGATGCATTTGACAAAGAGGTAACTGTCTGGGGCAGAGCTGACCTTAAGGATGTTGACGATTCAGATCTTGGACTTAAGGGATCACCTACAAAGATTGCTAAGGCATCTGACAAGGTACCTAAGGGAGCTGGAGAAAAGGTTAACCTTGATCCAACAGAGTCAGTAAACTATCTCATGGAGAAATTCAAAGAGAAACATATCATCTAGTATGGAGGAACCAAAAATGGGTTTAGAAGAATATAAGGGCGTATATATCTACGCACAGCAGGTAGACAATAAGCTTAGCGACATCGCCTTTGAGTTAGTCGGTAAAGCTAAAGAGTTAGCAGCAGATTTAAATACAGAGGTTACTGCAGTACTTCTTGGATCTAACGTAAAGGCTCTTGCAACAGAGCTCGGTGAGTACGGCGCAGACAAGGTAATCGTTGTAGACAATCCTGCACTTGAGACATACAGAACAGAGCCATACGCACAGGCTCTTGTATCAGTAATTAACGAGTACAAGCCGGAGATCATGTTAGTTGGTGCAACAGCTATCGGACGTGACCTCGGACCAACAGTTTCAGCAAGAGTTAAGACAGGTCTTACAGCTGACTGTACAAAGCTTGAGATTGGTGATTTCCCAATCAATGCTATGCCTGGACAGGAGCAGAAGCACAACCAGCTTCTCATGACACGTCCTGCATTCGGTGGAAACACAATCGCAACAATCGCTTGTCCTGACAACCGTCCACAGATGGCAACAGTTCGTCCTGGTGTTATGCAGAAGCTTCCTAAAGAGGCTGGCAGAGCAGCAGAGGTTATCGAGTTCAATCCTACACTCGAGGAGAACAACCGTTATGTTGAGATCATGGATATCGTTAAGGCAGTTGGCAACGTAGAGAACATCATGGACGCTAAGGTACTTGTATCAGGCGGACGTGGAGTTGGAAGCGCTGAGAACTTCGAGATGCTTCGTGACCTTGCTTCATGCTTCAAGGGTGGTATGGTATCATGCTCTCGTGCAGCAGTAGAGAACGGCTGGTTAGCACAGGATTATCAGGTAGGACAGACAGGAAAGACTGTACGTCCACAGATTTACTTCGCAATCGGTATCTCAGGAGCCATCCAGCACGTAGCAGGTATGGAGGAGTCTGATCTCATCATCGCCATCAACAAGGACGAGGATGCTCCAATCTTCGACGTAGCTGATTACGGCTTAGTAGGAGATTTAAAGAAGATCGTTCCTCAGCTTACAGCAGCTCTTAAAGAGGCAAATGCTGACGCATAATCGCATAATAATGCAATAAAATTACATTACTAATACATTTAAACACAGTACTGTTTATCGCAGTACTGTGTTTTTTTGACCATAAATATAGCGTAATCTTTGTTATACTACGACATCTAGTCGCATATTATAAATTTACCCCCACATTTATGAAAAATTCGGCTAATTTTACAATTGAGGCATTTATCCCAATGTGATAGAATAACATCGTTCAATTAAATGTGGAGGGATTGGATTTCGAAAAGTTAAAAACTTTAGCGCCATGCACCGGCAGGTACGTAAAATGATGCCGGTTAACGAGGTTTCAGGTTATCGAAAATTCGGCGGATGCCTGGACGCATATATGGATGCGCATCTCGAGCCAAATATGATGGAGACATCAAAACAAAGCGAGAGAACCATAAAAATCAAGTAGCTATTCAGTACAGAACAGTTACATATTTGTACATTTAAAATTATATATCGAAAAGGAGATCTAACACTATGTGTGGAATTATAGGATTTACAGGCCGTTTAGAGGCTCAGAAGATTTTGACGGAAGGACTCGCAGCGTTAGAGTATCGTGGATACGACAGTGCAGGTATTGCCTATTTCAAGGATACTGGCAAGATTTCTATTCGCAAAACCGTCGGAAAGGTTAAGGATCTTCTCGCTATCTGCGATGATGAGAACAATTCAACCTGCGGAATCGGACATACAAGATGGGCAACACACGGCGGAGTTACCAATGCCAATGCTCATCCTCACAAGGTTGGAAATGTCGCACTCATCCACAATGGTATCATTGAGAATTACCATGAGATCGTAAACAAGTTTGATCTTGCAGACTCTCTTATATCTGAGACAGATACAGAGGTAGCAGCGGCTCTTATCAACAAGCTCTATGACGGAGATCCAAAGGCTACTATTAAGAAGGCAGTAGCAGAGCTTCAGGGTTCATTTGCGTTCTGTATCATGTTCAAGGATCAGCCGGGAAAGATTTTTGCTGTCAGAAATGTAAGCCCGATGGTTGCAACATATTGCGATGACGGAGCATTTATTGCATCAGATCTTACAGCGTTTATCAAATATTCAAAGCGCTATTTTATACTTCCGGAGTACACTATCATGACAATGACTGCTGATGGAATCGAAATGGAGGATTTAGAGGGTAAGAAAGTTGAGCCGGATTATCTTGAGGTAAACTGGGATGTGACGGCAGCTCAGAAGGATGGATATCCGCATTTCATGATCAAGGAAATTCATGAGCAGCCAACAGCTATCACAAGGACTATCACTCCAAGAATCAAGGATTCACTTCCTTGTTTTGAGGATGATAATATCCCGGATTCGTTCTTCGAGGATATAAGCGACATAACAGTTGTAGCATGCGGTACAGCCATGTATGCTGGAATGGTCGGAAAAGCTCTTTTAAAGAACAAGTTTGGTATTCCCGTTTCTGTTGAGATTGCATCAGAGTTCAGATATGAGCAGCCTGTTCTCACAGACAGGTCAATGGTTATTTTTGTGTCACAGTCAGGTGAGACAATCGATACCTTAGAGGCACTTCGTCTGGCTAATAAGTATACTAAAAAGACGCTTTCTATCGTAAATGTAAAGGGCTCAACAATAGCCCGTGAGAGCAACTATGTACTTTATACACACGCAGGTCCTGAGATTGCTGTTGCAAGTACAAAGGCATACACAGTTCAGGTGGCAAGCTTTTACCTGATTGGATGCAAGCTTGGTCTTGTATCCGGCCGTATGACCAAGGAAGAGGCAAAGACATTTATTGAGAATCTGCAGGAGGTTCCAAATCTCATTGAGTCAGTTATCACACAGGCACCTGAGATTGAACAGCTTACGAAGAGAATGACAAATGCTGCAAATGCGTTTTACATAGGACGAGGACTTGATTATGCATTAAGCATGGAGGGCGCACTCAAGCTCAAAGAGATTTCATATATTCATGCTGAGGCTTATGCAGCAGGCGAGTTAAAGCACGGTACAATCGCGCTCATCAGCGAGGGGGTTCCGGTTATCGCAGTTGCTACACAGAGCCATGTATACAGCAAGGTCATCTCAAATATCCGCGAGGTAAAGGCGAGAGGCGCATACGTTATCCTTCTTAGCAAGGATAAGGATATTACAGATAAGTCAATCTGTGATGTGCATATCTCACTCCCACAGGCACCGGATGAGTTTGTGATTTTCGAGTCAGTTATAATCTGTCAGCTTATCGCTTACTACACATCAACAGGAAAGGGCTTAAACCCTGACCAGCCACGTAACCTTGCAAAATCAGTTACAGTAGAATAAATAATTTCCCCGGACATTTATACAATGTCCGGGGATTTTTTTTCACGCTTGTGTGATACAATGCAGCATATGTAAGACATCGATGTATATGTCAGTGATTTGCAATGCAACAACACATTTTGTTAAAAAATTGTTAAAAAAATAACGAAAACTGCTTTACACACTTCTTGCACGGTGGTATGATACATAAATGCGGGTTACTCATACGAGAATCCAGCAGCCATACAATTTTCATGTGCGCTTTTATGCCGTGTGACAGAATCACAGCACAACAGAATTAGGACGAGACCCATATGGGCTTTTACCAAAAGGAGGAAAAACAATGCGCAATTCAAAAACAAACGAACTTGTACTGACAGGTTTATTCACAGCCATTATCATTATCATGGCATTCACACCACTCGGATATATTCCGCTCGTAGTTATCAACGCTACGATTATTCACATTCCGGTAATCCTTGGTTCACTTTTCTGCGGACCTAAAAAGGGAGCATTCCTTGGATTTGTATTCGGATTTACCAGTTGTCTAAAGGCAACTATAGTTGGAGGAACTCTTTCATCCTTTGTATTTTCGCCGGTGCTTGCCGCATCCCTGGTCGGAACCTCAGGTATATTTAAGAGCTTATTCATAGCATTTGTTCCAAGAATTTTAGTAGGTGTTATACCTTATTTTGTATATATAGGCATCAAAAAGGTGCTTGCGTCAGAGAAGAAAAATCTCTGGGGCACAGTTTTAAATGTGCTCATGTCAGTATTCCTTGCATTTGGAGTATATGCATTCCTCGGCAAGATGTCAGAGTCACTTTCACAGGCAGCCGCTTTAGGAATCGGCATAGCAGTCGGAGCTGTAGTATTTATAGTAGTTGAGGCTGTATTTATCAGAAAGAGCACACAGGTTATTCCGTTTGTATATGCAGGTGTAGCCGGTGCCATGACCAATACACTGCTTGTAATGGGCTCAATCTTCGTGCTTTACAAGGATGCTTATGCAGATGCAATCGGTGTGGCAGGAAACGCGGTGCTGGGCGTTATCACCGGAGTCATCAGCTTTAACGGAGTAATTGAGGCAATAGTTGCCGCAATCATCGTATACCTTGTTGGATTGGTTTTAAATACTATCAAACCAATTGCAGCAAAATAAATTCAGATAGATTTAAAATAAATGTGAAATTGTATGTACGGCGGACTGATAAGGTCCGCCTGTTTTATAAGCAGTTGGACTAGGAACGGTAAAAAAGCATTTGAGTTAAAAGAAAGGCATGATACAAGGTGAAACATATGCATGAAATAGACATAATGGATATCGGCGGCTTCAAAATAGGTCAGGCCGAGGACACTAAGGGCTTGACCGGCTGTACGGTATTTCTTTTTGATAAACAGTCACCGGCGGGAGTTGACATAAGGGGAGGCGGACCGGCTTCGCGGGAGACACCACTTTTAAATCCTGTGGCAGACGCAAAGGGTATCCATGCTCTTGTACTATCAGGCGGCTCTGCCTTTGGTCTGGATGCAGCGGGAGGCGTGATGAAGTATCTCGAGGAGCGCGATATAGGCTTTGATGTGGGAGTCACAAAGGTGCCCCTTGTGGTGCAGTCGTGTATTTTTGACCTGGTAATAGGTGATAAAAATGCAAGGCCAGATGGCAAAATGGCATACAAGGCTTGTGAGAACGCTTCTTATGATACCTTGTTACAGGGAAATTATGGAGCCGGAATGGGCGCAACAGTTGGCAAATATATGGGGCGTGAGCGCAGCATGAAGAGCGGAATAGGAGCCTATGCAGTACAACTTGGAGAACTAAAGGTTGGAGCAGTGGTGACACTGAACGCACTTGGTGACATATATGATATAGATACAGATAAGAAAATTGCCGGAGCACTGGATGAAAATGGGCTGCTTTTTGATGACGAGACAGCGTATTTTGAGGCAGCGGCGAAGATTCAGAATATGTTTACAGGAAACACCACAATTGGTACAATAATAACAAATGCAAAGCTTGACAAGACCGCACTAGGCAAGGTGGCATCCATGGCTCACAATGGCTATGGCAGAGCAATCAGACCCGTGCACACGATGGCAGACGGAGATTCAATCTATGCTGTATCAGTGGGCAGTGTGCCTGCCGATATCAATCTGGTGGGGCCAATGAGTGCCTATGTCATGGCAAAGGCCATTGCCAATGCAGCTAGAAGTGCAAAGTCTGTGGATGGCTACAAAGCATTTTGCGATGTAAACAAAAAATGACTGCAGAATAATAGTTTTATACAGAGGTGAAAAACATGTTAAAAGGAAAAACAGTAGTTTTGGGAGTGACAGGAAGCATAGCGGCATACAAGATAGCAAACCTTGCGAGTATGCTTGTAAAGCAGCACGCCGATGTCAACGTCATAATGACACACAATGCAACAAATTTTATAAATCCAATCACATTTGAAACTCTCACAGGCAACAAGTGCCTCGTGGACACATTTGACAGAAACTTTGAATTCAACGTGGAGCATGTGGCGCTCGCAAAGAGAGCAGACATCTTTATGGTGGCACCTGCATCAGCCAATGTGATAGGCAAGATGGCAAACGGAATCGCAGACGATATGCTTACCACCACAATACTTGCAGCCAAATGTCCTAAGCTTATTTCTCCTGCCATGAACACCAATATGTACGAGAACAGGATTGTGCAGGACAATATCAAAAAGCTCGAACAATACGGCTTTGAGATGATAAAGCCGGCTGAAGGATATCTTGCATGCGGAGACACCGGTGCAGGAAAAA
>ENA-OPBW01001728-OPBW01001728.1-human-gut-metagenome-genome-assembly--contig:-NODE-1728-length-10516-cov-2.232865_pt1 | contig 10516 bp, 9 predicted proteins | sample MGYA00241070_ERZ501456 | MGnify/ENA primary metagenome ERZ501456 (study PRJEB25962, sample SAMEA2042624) | human gut metagenome | biome: human gut; feature: human-associated habitat; material: faeces...
CAGCACTGCCGCCCCGGCGGCGGATGCCACCGAAAACGGCACCGCCGATCTGGACAGCGCCGTGGAGACCCTGCTGGCTGCGAACCCCATCTCCAACCAGTTCGAGATCGCCGCCATGAACATCGAGTACGACTTCGGCCTGAAGGCTGAGGACGTAGCCGCCTACAAGGGTGTGAAGAGCAATGACAACGGCGACGCCGGCCTTGTGCTGGTGGTGGAAGCTGCTTCCGGCAAGGCACAGGACGTGGTGACCGCGCTGGAGAGCTACAAGCAGGATCAGGTGGCTTTCTACGGCAACTACGCCGAGTTTGCACAGGCACAGAGCAACGTGGAAAACGCCATCATCTCCTCCAAGGGCGACCGTGTGGTCATGGTGATCGCCTCCAACGCGTGCTCCGCAGACCTGAACAGTGCTGTGGACAGCGCCCTGAACAGCTGAATCTGACCTTCTGAGCCGGTGCCATCTGCGGCATCGGCTTTTTTCAGTAGAAAGCCCCTGATGAGGGGTATTTCTGCTGAAGCTGCGCCCGCATCCGTCATGCCACCTTCCCCCGACCGGGGGAAGGCTTCCGGCTTGGCGAACTTTCCGGCAAAAAAGGACTGCTGAACCCGGTCGGCACAGCAGTCCCTGCGTATAACAATATTCTTTCGGGCAGGTTCAGTTCATTTTTTTGCCGAAGAACTCCACCTCTTTGCCGATGAACTGCATCAGCGCATCGAACTGATCGGGGGTCAGGCTCTGTGCGCCGTCGCACTTGGCCTTGGCGGGGTTGTTGTGCACCTCGATCATCAGACCATCGGCACCGGCAGCGACCGCGGCTTTCGCCAGCTCCGGCACCATCCATGCGTGGCCGCAGGCGTGGCTGGGGTCCACCACCACCGGCAGGTGGGTCATCTTGTGCAGCATGACCACACCGGCAAGGTCCAGCGTGTTGCGCATACTGGTCTCAAAGGTGCGGATGCCGCGCTCGCACAGAATGACGTTCTCGTTGCCCTCGGCCATGATGTACTCGGCGCTCATCACGAACTCTTCCAGCGTGTTGGCAAGGCCGCGCTTGAGCAGCACCGGCTTTTTCTGGCGGCCAACAGCCTTGAGTAGCTCAAAGTTCTGCATATTGCGGGCACCCACCTGAATGAGGTCCACGTTTTCAAACAGGGGCAGGTGCTCGGTGTTCATGATCTCGGTCACAATGGGCGAACCGGTGGCGCGGCGCGCCAGCTTGAGCAGGTCCAGACCCTCGCTGCGCATACCCTGAAAAGAGTAGGGGGAGGTGCGGGGCTTGAAGGCACCGCCGCGCAGCAGGGAAGCGCCTGCCGCCTTTACCCGCTGCGCGCAGTAGGTGATCTGCTCCTCGCTCTCGATGCTGCAGGGCCCGGCGATGACTGCAAAGTTGCCACCGCCGATCTTGACGCCCTCCACGTCGATAACGCTGTCGTCTGGGTGGAACTTGCGGTTGGCCTTTTTGTAAGGCTCGGACACGCGGCGGCAGGTCTCCACCACCGGGTTTGCCAGAACCCAGCTTTCCGCAATGGCCTTGGTATCGCCGATCAGACCCAGAATATGGGTGTCGCTGCCCTTGGAATCGTTGATCTGCAGGCCCATATCCTCCAGCTCGTGGCAGAACTCGCGCACCTGTACGTCGGGTGCATCCTGTTTGAGTACGATGATCATAGTGTTTTGTCTCCTTTGCCTTTTTCTATCCTGTGAAACGGCGAGGGAGACCGGCTCCTTTGCCGCAGCTTGCAGTGTCAAACTTCAGTGCTCTGAAGTGCGTGACGCTATGATATCACTTCATGAAACTGAAGTCAAGAGAAATTTTGAATTTTTTCCGAAAAAGTGGTAGAATAGAAACAGAGCAAATGTAAAAGAGGGAATAACAATGGGAAAAGAAGCTAAAACCAACGCAATGCGCATTCTGGAACGGGAAAAGGTGGCCTATACCGCCCACGAGTACCCCCACGAGGAGGGGGTGGCGGTGGACGGCGTGACCGTAGCCGCCAGCATAGGCGAAGACCCTGCCTGCGTGTATAAGACGCTGGTAACGCAGGGCAGCAGCAAAAACTATTTTGTGTTCGTCATTCCGGTGGCGGCAGAGCTGGACCTGAAAGCCGCAGCCCGCAGCGTGGGCGAAAAGAGTGTGGCAATGATCCATGTGGCGGATATCAACAAGGTCACCGGCTATGTGCGGGGCGGCTGCAGCCCGGTGGGCATGAAAAAGCAGTACCGCACCGTCTTTGACGAAAGTGTGCTGACCCAGCAGAAGGTCTATGTTTCCGGCGGGCGCATCGGTACGCAGGTGTGCTGTGCCCCGGCAGATCTGATCCGCGCTGCACGCGCCGACACCGCAAAGATCATTTTTTAAAAATCCGGCTTTCTATCTGGGATACATCAACACGGCCTTTACATAAAATATACCCGCTGCATAAGTCATACTTAAAAAGAAAAAGGATGGCGAAACTGCACAAAACTTTCGAAAGTTTTTTGACGGCATGGGAACACAAGGGAGAATTTGCCCAAACGCTCTTTGCAAAGCGGTTTTTTTGCCGTAAACTGTATCTAGTACAGGGACGATGCCCCAAAAAACGGGCTTGCATCGCCGCCTGAAAAACGCTTGCACAGGAAACTGCGGAGGGAAACTTCAATGATGCTGCTGGTGCCGGGTCGCATGGAATGGGGTCACATTCACTGCAATCAGGGGCATGGTGCAGCCTTGTGCAAAATGCGCGGACAGAAAAACTGGAAATAAAGGCCGTGGTACAGGTGTACCGCAGCCTTTTTTGTTTGTCGGTCTTGTTGGACATGAGAAAGAGAGGCTTTGGAAAATGGTTCGTAAAGTGGCAGTGATCATGGGTTCGGACAGCGATTGGCCGGTGGTCAAGGGTGCCTGCGCCCAGCTGAAGGCACTGGACATCCCCTTTGAGGCGCACATCCTTTCGGCACACCGCACCCCCGCCGAGGCAGCAGCTTTTGCAAAAAATGCAAAGGCCAACGGCTTTGGCGTTATCCTGTGCGCAGCAGGCATGGCAGCACACCTGGCAGGTGCTTTTGCCGCCAACACCACCCTGCCGGTCATCGGCATCCCCATGAAGGGCGGCGCGATGGATGGCTTGGACGCTCTGTTGGCTACCGTGCAGATGCCCAGCGGCATCCCGGTGGCAACGGTGGCGCTGAACGGTGCCAAGAACGCTGCATGGCTGGCTGCTGAAATCCTGGCGCTGAACGATGACGCACTGGCGGAAAAGCTGGAGGCTGAGCGCGTAGCCATGGCACAGCAGATCGCAGCCAAGGAAGAAAAGCTGCAGAACGAACTGAACGAGCTGTAAAGGAGAACCAATGTCTGATTTTGCATATCCGCTGCATGAGGAGTGCGGCGTTTTCGGCATCTACGACCGTGCCGGTACCGAGGATGTGGCCGCAGCGGCTTATTCGGCCCTGTATGCGCTGCAGCACCGCGGGCAGGAGAGCTGCGGTATTGCCGTCAACGATGACGGCGTGATCACCGGCCACCGGGATCTGGGCCTTGTAAACGAGGTGTTCACCCCGGAGGTGCTGGCAAGTCTGTCCACTACCACGGCACACATGGCCACCGGTCATGTGCGCTACGCCACTGCGGGCACCCGCGTCCGCGCCAACGCCCAGCCCATGATCGTCCGTCATGGCCGCGGCACCATGGCGCTGTGCCACAACGGCAACCTGACCAATGCCCTGGAGCTGCGCCGTCAGCTGGAGAACGAGGGTGCCATCTTCCACGGCTCCTCCGATACCGAGGTCATCTGCTACCTCATCACCCGCAACCGTCTGCGCATGGGCAGCATCGAGACTGCCATCAGCAAGACCATGGACGTGCTGGAAGGCGCATACAGCCTTGTGATCATGTCTGCCACCAAGCTCATCGCGGTGCGCGACCCCCGGGGCTACCGTCCCCTGTGCATCGGCACCCTGCCCGGCGGCGGCTACGTCTTTGCCAGCGAGAGCTGCGCACTGGATGCCACCGGTGCCGCCCTGCTGCGGGATGTGGAGCCCGGCGAGATCGTGGTGGTGGACACCAAGACCGGCGAGCTGCGCAGCATCAAGGATCACTGCGGCCGCCCGGACACCCAGATGTGCGTGTTCGAGTTCATCTACTTCGCCCGCCCGGACAGCGTCATCGAGGGCAGCTCGGTGCACGAGGCACGCAAGCAGGCAGGCCGCTTCCTTGCACAGGAGCACCCTGTGGAGGCCGATGTGGTCATCGGCGTGCCGGATTCCGGCTTGGATGCAGCACTGGGCTACTCGCAGGAGAGCGGCATCCCCTACGGCATCGGCTTCATCAAGAACAAATACATCGGCCGCACCTTCATTCAGGGCAGCCAGAAGCAGCGCGAGAACAGCGTGCGCATCAAGCTGAACGTGGTGTCCAGCACCGTCAAGGGCAAGCGCGTGGTGCTGGTGGATGACTCCATCGTGCGCGGCACCACATCTGCCCGCATCATCAAGCTGCTGCGGGATGCCGGTGCTGCCGAGGTGCACTTTATGGTCTCTGCACCTCCCTTCAAGTATCCGTGCTACTTCGGCACCGATATCCCGGACCAGAAGCTGCTGGTGGCCACCGGCCGCACGCTGGAGCAGATCAACGAGGTCATCGGCGCCGATACGCTGGGCTACCTTTCCAACGAACACGTTGTCCAGCTTGCCAAAAACGCAAAATGCGGTTTCTGCACCGCCTGCTTTACCGGCGAGTATGCCGTAGAGCCGGAAAGTGTGCTTTCTACCGATATTCACGACCGTCACCTGAACGACCGTCCCAAGGACGCCAAAAAGTTAGGAGAGTAAGAACATGGAAAAGAGCTATTCTGAAAGCTACGCCGCAGCAGGCGTGGACATTACCGCCGGTTACCGCTCTGTGGAGCTGATGAAGCAGTATGTCGCCCGTACCATGAACGAGCACTGCATCGGCGGTTTGGGCGGCTTTGGCGGCCTGTTTGAGCTGGACTGCACCGGTTACAAGCACCCGGTGTTGATCTCCGGCACCGACGGTGTGGGCACCAAGCTGAAGGTTGCCATGATCATGGATAAGCACGATACCATTGGTATCGACTGCGTGGCCATGTGCGTCAACGATGTCATCTGCGCCGGTGCAAAGCCGCTGGTGTTCCTGGATTACATCGCCTGCGGCCGCAACGTGCCGGAAAAGATCGCCAACATCGTCAAGGGCGTGGCCGAGGGCTGCGTGCAGGCCGATTGCGCTCTGGTGGGCGGCGAAACTGCCGAGCACCCGGGCATGATGCCGGAGGACGAGTACGATCTGGCCGGCTTCACCGTAGGCGTTGTGGACAAGGAGAAGATCCTGAATAACGAGACCATGGCAGCCGGTGACGTGATCCTCGCCCTGCCCTCCACCGGTGTGCACTCCAACGGTTTCTCGCTGGTGCGCAAGGTGTTCAACATCGACGCCGACCCCGATGTGCTGTTCTCCACCCCCGCAGAACTGGGCGGCAAGACCCTTGGCGAGGCGCTGCTGGCTCCCACCAAGATCTACGTCAAGCCCGTGCTGAAGGTGCTGGAGGAGGTGCAGGTCAAGGGCATCTCCCACATCACCGGCGGCGGCTTCTACGAGAATATTCCCCGCAGCATCCCCGACGGGCTCTGCGCCAAAATTGAGCGCTCCGCTGTCCGGGTGCTGCCCATCTTCGATCTTCTTGCCAAGACCGGCAATATCCCCGAGCGGGACATGTTCAACACCTTTAACATGGGCGTGGGCATGACGCTGATCGTGGCGCAAAAAGACGCGGCCCGGGCCCTTGAGCTCCTGCGGGCCGCGGGCGAGGACGCTTACTTATTGGGCCAGGTGGCCGCGGGCGAGGGGCTGGAGCTATGCTGAAGATCGCGGTGCTCGTCTCCGGCGGCGGCACAAATTTACAGGCATTGCTGGATGCGCAGGCGGCGGGACTGCTGCCGCATGGCCAAATAGCGCTTGTGGTATCCTCCAACGCTGGAGCATATGCACTTACACGGGCGGCAAATGCCGATATACCCGCCAAGACCTTATCGCCTAAGCTGTGCAGCGGTCAGGAGGCCTTTGAGGAGGCTTTATCCTGTCTGCTTGCGGAGCATGAAATTGATCTGATTGTTCTGGCGGGCTTTTTAACCATACTCAGCGCGAATTTTACTTCCCGCTGGCCGTCACGCATACTTAATGTGCATCCGTCGCTAATACCCTCCTTCTGCGGAGCGGGCATGTACGGGCTTAAGGTACACAAAGCCGCTCTTTCGGCGGGCGTAAAGGTGACGGGTGCAACGGTGCATTTTGTGAATGAAGTTCTGGACGGCGGGCGCATTCTGCTGCAAAAAGCGGTGGACGTTTTGCCGGATGATACGCCCGAAACACTCCAGCGGCGGGTAATGGAGCAGGCGGAATGGCAGCTGTTGCCCCGCGCTGCGGAAATGGTTTCGGAACAAATCGTAAAGGAGAATGGCAATGCTTGATTTTATTACTTTTCTGCGGGAAAATCCCTACCCCGGCCGGGGCATACTTGTAAGCAAAAACCTTGTTTATTATTTCATAATGGGTCGCAGCGCAAACAGCCGCAACCGCATATTTGCCCCGACTGATGACGGTATCCGTACCGAGGCACACGATCCTGCCAAGCTTGAGGATCCAAGCCTTATAATCTATCATCCGGTAAGGAAGATGGGGGACGCGCTTGTTGTAACCAATGGCGACCAAACTGATACCATATGCGCCTGCGGCGACTTTCGCAGGGGGCTTATGAAGCGCGAATATGAGCCGGATTCCCCTAACTTTACGCCCCGCATTTCCGCCGTGCTTAATGCAGACGGTTCATTTGAGCTATCCATTTTGAAGCGCAATAACGGGCGCTGCCTTAGGGAATTCTTCTGCTACGAGGGTGCTGATGAGGGCAAAGGCTATTTTATAAGCACCTATCAGGGCGACGGAAGCCCATTGCCGACGTTCACGGGTGAGCCTATGGAGGTTACTGTTCCGAAGCCTGACGAGGTATGGGCCGCACTGAACGCGGACAATAAAGTATCCCTTTATACAAATGTGAACGGCGAAGTACGCCTGTTTAACAAAAATCTTGGCGATTAAGGAGAACATATAGATATGAACGAATTGGAACTGAAATACGGCTGCAATCCCAATCAAAAGCCATCCAGGGTTTTCATGAAGGATGGCTCCGATCTGCCGTTTACCGTTTTGAACGGAAAGCCCGGCTATATAAATTTACTTGATGCGCTTAACTCATGGCAGCTTGTAAAGGAGCTGAAGAATGCAACCGGTCTGCCCTCCGCTGCCAGCTTCAAGCATGTTTCGCCCGCCGGCGCCGCCGTGGGCCTGCCTCTTAGCGAGGTGGACAGAAGGATATATTTTGTCGATCCCGCTGCCGAGCTTTCGCCCATTGCCTGCGCCTATATCCGCGCGCGGGGGGCCGATCGCCTTTGCTCATACGGCGACTGGGCCGCTCTGTCGGATGTTTGCGATGCCGCCACAGCCATGTACCTGAAGGCCGAGGTTTCCGACGGCATAATCGCCCTCGGCTATACCGACGAGGCGCTGGAAATACTTAAAACAAAGAAGAAGGGCAGCTACAATGTGGTTCGGATAGACCCAAGCTATGTTCCCGCCGCTACGGAGCATAAGGATGTGTTCGGCATTACGTTTGAGCAGGGCCGCAACGACCTTGTTATAGATAAGGATATGCTGAAAAATATTGTATCCGAAAACAAAGCGCTGCCGGAGGCCGCAAAAATAGATATGATTGTGGCCCTAATAACGCTTAAATATACCCAATCTAACTCCGTCTGCTATGTTAAGGACGGTCAGGCCATAGGTGTGGGCGCGGGTCAGCAGAGCCGCATCCATTGCACGCGCCTTGCGGGGCAAAAGGCGGATAACTGGTATCTGCGCCAGCATCCAAAGGTGCTTGGGCTGCAATTCGTTGAAAATATACGCCGCCCCGATAGGGACAATGCCATAGACGTTTATATATCCGATGAATATGAGGATGTGCTGGCGGACGGCGCGTGGCAATGCATATTCAAGGCGCGCCCCGATGTTCTGAGTGCAGAGGAAAAGAAGGCGTGGATTGCCGCACAGTCCGGCGTAACGGTCGGCAGCGATGCGTTCTTCCCGTTTGGCGACAATGTGGAAAGGGCAAGGAAATCAGGCGTATGTTATATTGCCGAGCCGGGCGGCTCCATCCGCGACGATAATGTGATTTCCACGGCCGATAAATACGGAATGGTGCTGGTGTTTACGGGCGCGCGCCTGTTCCACCATTAAGCCGCCGCAAGGCTTCAAATATTCGCTGCCGTGCAGCTTTTGCATAGCATTTGCGCACGGCATATCAATTTATGAAATAAAGGGAGGGCTCCATGAACATTCTGGTAGTAGGCGGCGGCGGCCGTGAGCATGCCATCGTCAGAAAATTAAAAGAGAATCCCGAAGTGGAGACTATCTATTGCGTTCCGGGAAACGGCGGTATTGCCGCCGATGCCGTGTGCGTTGCGGAAATAGGTGCAAAGGATATCCCGGCACAGGTGGCGTTCGCAAAAGCCCACGATATCGGCTTTGCCGTGGTTGCGCCCGATGATCCGTTGGTACTGGGCGCGGTGGACGCGCTGGAAGCTGCGGGCATACCCTGCTTCGGCCCCAAGGCAAATGCGGCAATAATTGAAGGCAGCAAGGTTTTTTCTAAGGAGCTGATGAAAAAGTACGCTATACCCACGGCGGATTATCGGGTGTTTACCGATGCTGCCGCCGCAATGGATTATGTTAGAACCTGTCCTTTGCCCATTGTGGTAAAGGCGGACGGTCTTGCATTGGGCAAGGGCGTGCTTATTGCCGAAACGCGAGAGGACGCCTTTTTCGCCGTGGAAACCATAATGCTGAACCGCGCCTTCGGCAGCAGCGGCAGCAGGGTGGTGGTGGAGGAATTTTTGACGGGGCCTGAGGTTTCCGTGCTAGCATTTACCGATGGCAATACGGTTGCTCCAATGGTTTCGTCAATGGATCATAAACGGGCGTACGATGATGACAAGGGGCTGAACACGGGCGGAATGGGCACCGTGGCTCCGAATCCCTACTATACGGACGATATTGCGCGCGTATGCATGGAAACGATCTTCCTGCCAACCGTGCGCGCCATGAACGCGGAAGGCCGTACATTCCGCGGCTGCCTGTATTTCGGGCTGATGCTTACGCCAAACGGCCCAAAGGTAATTGAATACAACTGCCGCTTCGGAGACCCTGAAACGCAGGTGGTTCTGCCCCTGCTTGAAAGCGACTTGCTTACAATAATGCGCGCCTGCCGCAACGGTACGCTGGCGGATACGGAGGTCAAATTTTCCGATGGAGCCGCATGCTGCGTAATAATGGCCTCAAGCGGCTATCCGGAGCATTATGAAAAGGGCTTTGCCATAACCATGCCCGCCGAAACCGCCGCCAATACCTATGTTGCGGGGGCAAAGCGCGATAATGGCCGCCTACTGACGAGCGGCGGACGGGTGCTTGGAGTCACCGCCACGGCAGCGGATTTGAAAAGCGCCGTTGAGAAAGCCTATGAGCGGGTGGAGAGCGTACAATTTGAAAATGCGTTTTATCGGCGTGATATCGGCAGGCGCGCGCTTGAAGCGCTTAAACAATGAAGGGAGCAAGCGCAGGTATGGTTTATAGAGTATATGTAGAAAAGAAAGAAGCGTTGGCAAACGAAGCCCGCGCCCTGTTGGGGGATTTGCGGGAATTTCTCGGCATTCGTTCGCTAACGGGGATTAGGCTGCTTAATCGCTATGATTTAGAGAATATCAGTCGGGGGCTGTTCGACTACGCCGTAAAAACTATGCTTTCAGAGCCGCAGCTCGATACCGTGAGCTACGACCCGCCGGAGGGCAGCACTGTTTTTGCCGTGGAGTATCTGCCCGGTCAGTACGATCAGCGGGCGGATTCCGCCGCTCAGTGCATCCAGATATTGTCGCAGGGGGAACGCCCCATTGTGCGTACAGCGCGGGTGTATGCTTTGGAAGGCATGCTGACGGAAGAACAGATTGCGGCCATAAAGAAATATGTAATCAACCCTGTTGAAAGCCGTGAAGCATCGCTTGCGCTGCCGCAAACGCTTCAAATGGAATATGATATCCCCACCACCGTCCGCACAATAGAGGGCTTTATTGCCATGGACGGTGCGGCGCTTGATACGCTGCGCGATGAATTGGGGCTTGCAATGGATTTGGACGATTTGCAATATTTGCAGGGCTATTTCCGCGATGATGAGCATCGTGACCCCACAATCACCGAAATCCGCGTGGTGGATACCTACTGGTCCGACCATTGCCGCCACACGACATTCTCCACCCACATAGACCATGTGGAGATTCACGACGCGGCTGTTCGGGCCGCATATGAGCGATACATTGCCGCCCGCGTTGAGGTTTACGGCGCGGAGAAGGCCGCAAAACGCCCGCAGACGCTTATGGACATTGCTACCATAGGCGCAAAGGTGCTTAAACAGCGCGGCC
>ENA-OPBW01001732-OPBW01001732.1-human-gut-metagenome-genome-assembly--contig:-NODE-1732-length-10511-cov-2.986611_pt1 | contig 10511 bp, 8 predicted proteins | sample MGYA00241070_ERZ501456 | MGnify/ENA primary metagenome ERZ501456 (study PRJEB25962, sample SAMEA2042624) | human gut metagenome | biome: human gut; feature: human-associated habitat; material: faeces...
AAGAACGTTTCGAGCGGCAAGCTCGGCCGCAAGGACATCATCAAGATCGACCGGGTGCTCGACCTTGACTGGGACGTCATCGGCTATGTCGACCCCGGCATCACCGTCAACATCATCAAGGACGGCAAACTCGCCGAAAAGCGCCAGCTCAAGCTGCCCGAGCGCATCACCAACGTCATCCGCTGCAAGAATCCCCGCTGCATCACCTCCGTTGAGCAGGAGCTGCCGCAGGTCTTCACACTGACCGAAGAGAGCACGCGCACCTACCGCTGCCTGTACTGCGAGACCAAGGCCGAAAACTAAAAGAAGCCGAAAAAGAGGGAACATTACGCAGGAGATTTATGCCAGGCTTATCATGTACAACTTCTCTGAATTGATTACCTTACACGTAGTCATTCAGAAATTCAAAACAAAACACCCTTGCAAGGCGAATTTCTCTGTTGCTGTACAGGTTTGCAGACAATTTCTTCTTGGTAATGTTTCTCCACCAGACGTTGAAGCTATGAGAACCTTGGGACAAGCCTTTACGGCAATCCAATCAAAACAAAACGAGATTACAAATGTACGTATTTCAAGCGTTTATACGCTCTAAAAATGGCTGTATCGCCCTCATAACCCGGAGGACGTAGGTTCGAGTCATGCCTCCGCAACCAGAAAGTCCTGAAATCTTACGATTTCAGGACTTTTTTCTAGCCTGCTGGCGGTAATCGGAAGGCACAAAATAAGGCTTTCTAACACTTTTCTAGCACATTTTATCAGAGAGCCATCTGCGACTTTTTATAAGCTATAGATTTCCGTCACTTGGATGTTTGACAAGTGACGGAAACGTGACGATAATGTTGTATATTAAATCAGACTACTTTTTTGAGGGGATAGTGTGATGGAAGACACAATTATCAAAGCGCTTCTGCTCGGTTACGCGCATATTGAGTGCAATGGCACACCCATAAGAATTTGCTTAAAAAAGGCGCAGGGACTTCTTTTTTATCTGCTGGTGCACAAAAAGGCAACAAGAGATGAGCTGACAGGCCTCCTCTGGGGAGGGGAAGACAATGAGCTTGCCCGCCGACACTTGCGCGATAATCTCTATCATCTAAAAAAGGTTGTACCGATTGAGCTTGTGGTTCCCGCAGGGCGTAGCGCAATTCAACTTAATCCAGAACTTGGATTTTACATTGATGTCGATGAATTTCTCAAAGCTGTGGATGTCGAGGCTTATCAGGGAGAGTTTCTGAAAGGGTTTAGCGTTCCGAACTGCTATGAATATGAGGAATGGTTGGAGCGGACGCGTACTTCCTTGCGTGAGGCCTATTTGCAGCAGCTTGACAAGCGGGCCGAATTCTGCCTTTCTGAAGGAAGAGACGGCGAGGCCGAGGCCCTCTGGCGAAAATATTTGCAGGAAGAACCTCTGTGCGAAACGGTTTCCATTTCTCTGATGCGGTTCTATCGCGCACAGAAGGATTACAACCGGGCGGCGTTGATCTACCGCGGCCTGCACAAGGCTATGGCTGATACGCTTGGTATTGCGCCACTCAAGGATACTTCAGAATTGTACTATTCCATTATGAAAGAGTGGAATGAGCAATCGGAAAACGGCGAAATTAACGATGACTTTCTTGTTGGACGGCAGAATCAGCTACAGTATTTACTCCATTTGTTTTCGCGTATGCATACATCAAAGCATGCACGGTCTTTCGTAATTCTTGGAGAAGCGGGAGTCGGCAAAACCCATCTTTTGTCATACTTTCTTTCGCATGGTGAAGTATCAAGCTATGAGATTATTACTACATCCTGCTTCAAATCCAAGCAGGATGAATACCTTTATCCGTGGCAGACTATTATGCTCTCCCTCTCTAATTTTATAGAGAAAGAGAGCATTCCCATTCCTAATGCATATATGCAGGCCGTCAGTGCGTTGTTCCCTACAATGAAATGCTTCGGCGTATTGAGCCGGAAAAAATTATTTGTTATAACACACCGTTTTCTGAAATGCGGGGAGACATCGTGTATGTGGATTTTGAGCGCAGCTCGTGGAAATATATGAGCTATGAGAGAAATTATAAGGCAGAAGACCTTGACGTTTTCAAAATTGGCGAGACATATCGCCCCGAACGTGATACAATAGAGCCATACCTGATCGGCGGCACTTATAAGGGTGGCGGCAGCGCTTATGGTGGAAAGTGGCGTCCAAACCCAAACAAACCGCAAGATCAGCGATTTTTAGGTAAACCGGGAGAAATAAAGACAACATATAAGAACGGGTACCGTGTTGACACCAAGATCGGTGAGGATGGGCGTGCAGTAACAGAACGGCACTATACAGATCATAAGCAACCATGGGCACATACCAATCCGCACGATCATCCAATTCATTGGAATAATCCTGCGGGATATCCCGACCCACAGCCTGCAATCAATTATCCGAATGGAGCACCAGAGTTTAAGCAATGGCGGGAGGCCTGCAATATGATGAAAAACACAGTTTCTCCAGATATCCCTTCAGAGCAGAATCGTTTTGTCAGCATCAGCGACTTCAAAACATGTATGAAATGGCATGGAGAGGTCGAATTCATGTGGAACGAAAATCTATATAGCATTACGCCTCGCAGCAACGGAAGAATCAGTATTTCCATGGCATACCGCGAAGATACTGAAAAACTCTGTGATACCTCTGATGAAGTCCTTGAATATATGGTTGGCTCTGATCGTCTGCGTGATGTGATTACGCAGGTCACTGTGCTTGACCGTTCAATTTAGGATGAATACCTCTTGCTGACCACCAGCAAACCATTGATATATCTGTATTTTCTGAGATCCTATAATTACACTCCGACCAGCTAAAAGCCTTGAAATCGTATGATTTCAAGGCTTTTTTGCAACTTTTAAGAGCGAAATGCGCAGTGCGAAAATGCGTGAAAACTCCAAAAGCGCACAACTGCCTTGAAAAAGTTGCTGCGGCTGCTTTTGCATGATATACTTAAAATATCAGTGAATTTAAAAACAGTATTCAAGGGGGCTGCCAGCGATGAAGAAAAAACTTTTTTGCATTTTCGGTTTGATCCTGATCGTCTCGGCTATCGCCTATTTTTGCCACGATCGCAGCGCACTTCCGCTCGACGCCGAAAACGCAAACTATATCAGTTTTAAAATTTACCCTCAAAATGAGCCGAATTATATGGTGACAAACGATGACCGAATGAAAGAGATCGTGCGTGCTATCAATGAACTGGATGTGCAGGAAACAACGGATCAAGTAGACAGGATGTCGGATAGCTTTTACTATTTTTGGATTCAAATATCGGACAAAGATATCCCTGTTGAACTGGATGAAGATACCATTTCGATCAATAATGAACGCTATCAGGCGGACACATCGGATTTACACGAGCTTTTGGATAAGACGTATCGTGATGTGATGAGCGGTGTTATCGATTGATGAAGATAATATCCGCGTTTAAAGGAAAAATTGCTTGGACTTCGATTTGTAGATAGCAAAGGAGCGGGGCGCAGCTCCGCTCCTTTTTTCTGTTTTCACCCCTCCAGCGGCTTGATCTCCTTATGCTCCACGCGAGGCAGCTTGCAGGCATCGGCAGGATTGAAGCGCAGATAACCGATTGCCACCGCCTGCTGCAGCGCCTTGTGCAGCACACCATGCGCAGCAACAGAGTTCCGCTATCCTCCACATTCCCGTCATCATCCCTTGTGCTATACTCCCGATAGGAGAGTATAGCAGTGCGCCCTTTAGTTCCTAAAGGGATTTCCCTTAATACTTTTTCATCAACTTATTAAAAATGATAATTCCTGTGATAATTTGAAACATTAAATATCCGCTGAGATAGAGTATGATCATGCGAGCATTGTCGATAACTTCCAATGCTCCGAGAAAACTGAAAACCAAAATAGAGAAACAAATAACCACCAGTCCTATGCCGTAAGCATATCTTCCGGCTCTATCTCTAATTTTTGTTTTCAACTCGTCATGTTGCTCAATTCGGTCGTTCTCCAAACGTTCTTCGTATTGCTCTTTATTCTTGGGGGAACTCCAATAAAAATATTTGCATATCATCATAATTCCGGGGAAGATACCTGCGCCAGCAAAGCCCCATAAAATGCCCTCTAACTTTGTTTCAATCAATAGCGCAACAATCAAACAAACCACACCGAAAAGCACATATAGTATCCCGGTTATCAAATTACTCTTTTTCATTTTCTGCACCTCTTTCATAGATAAAGATTTCTTCAATCCGTTTACCAAAAAAGTCTGAAATTGCAAAAGCTAATTCCAATGATGGATTATACTTTCCTGTTTCGATTGAACTAATGGTTTGTCTTGAAACACGAAGCATTTTTGCAAAATCATCTTGATTTAATCCTCGCTCCTTTCGTAACTGCTCAACTTTATTCTTCAAAAAAACGCCTCCTTGCATGACAAGTTTCCTTTACAAACTTACTGTAGCATGACACGCCCATCTTGTCAAGTTTCCTTTACAATATTTACTTCTTTATCATGGGAAAATTACAATATATTCATACAGTAAGAGTGCCCAAACATTTTTTGTCCGGGCGCTCTCAGTATCAGTCATGGATCATCCGCTTTGGCAATATCTGTCGAAAAATTCACCGACGCCTCGCCGGAGTCTGATTTTTCCGTGAGCGGGCAAAAAAGAGCGCTCGCCAAATGACGGGCGCTTCCCCTTTGTTCACTTCAGGTATTTTGCGACTTCCTGCTCAAGCTCCTGCCACACGGGATATTTCGCGCCGTTTTCATTGAAGAAGGCCTTCAAATCGCGGTTCAGCGCGCTCATTTCGTCGACCGCGTTCATCGCGTGGTCGGACGCGTAGATCTTTCCGAGGCTCGTGGCGGACATGAGCTTAAAAAAGCGCAGACAGGTCTTGTGGTACGCCGCGCCTTCAAACTCCACGTTGTCCTTCGGCAAAATTTCATGTCCCGCGTTTTTGATCGCGCGGTAGCCCTCGATATTAGCGTCGATCAGTCGGCTTAAATAGGCCGTGTTGCCCTTGAGCTTTTTGAGGTCGACGGACGCCACATACTTCCGCTCCCGATGGCCTGCCGAGGACGCAAAGGCAAACATCACGTTTTTCTCCGGCAGCGAAGCGCTCAGCGCACTTGCGCGCATGTCGTTTCCCACAAAGACGATATTCTTTGTCGGATTCGTCCGCAGGGTATCGAGGATCGCGTCGAGCTGTGTATAGCGCAGGACGATGAAGATCACGTCGTACTTGTCCTCCGCTTTCAGCTCCGCCGTGACCGGAATGCGGCTGACCGACATGCGGGGCGAAAACTTATCCTTGATCCGAAGGCCGTTTTTTTGGATGCTCTCGCCCCATGCTCCCCGCGCCAGCAGCGTGACGTCCTTTCCCGCGCGGAAGAAATTCCGCGCCAGATTGCAGCCGAGCACGCCCGCGCCGAATACTAAAATTTTCATAGCCAAGTCTCCTTTTATCCTAAAAATACCTGTTTCCTTCGTTCTGCCCCGTCTCGCTATGCTCTCGTTCCGATTTTCTTTCGTTTTGCGTCAGTTAGTCATCTCTAACTAAAACATAGTAACTGACAGTGCAAAAGTCAAGATGTCTTTTTACCGCTCTCCGGTGCTTCCTTGCCCTTTTTCATCTTCTCCTTCACTCGATCAACAAATCCCCGCTTCAAAAGGGGCTGCGCATTGTTCATCTGTACTGGCCTGTTTTTGTCACTTCGCCAGATTTGTTTAAAAAATATCTGCTTTCACAAATTTTATCTTGCTTCTTCCGGATATTTTCATATAATGTTGACGATTGAACAGGAGGTACCACCATGTATGTTACCTACAGCAACCTTTTTAAGCTCCTCATCGACAAGGGCTTAAATAAAACGGAATTTGCGCGCGAGGTCGGCATCAGCTCCAACACGCTCGCCAAGCTCTCGAAAAATGAGCTCGTCTCGCTCGAGGTGCTTGTGCGCATCTGCCGCCAGCTCGACTGTTCGCTCGGCGACGTGGTGCAGCTCGCCCCGCCCGAGCCGCCGATCAAAAGCGGCCTTGAGCGCATGAAGAAGCAAAGACCCACCCACGAGAAAGGAGGCAATGCGTACCGCCATGAGTAACGAAACCAAGGAGACCGGCTCCAGCTTTATGGAAAAGCTGTCGACGGTCATTGTCGACAAGCGAAATCTCATCTTTCTGCTCACGATCATTCTGCTCGTATTCTCCGCCTTTTCCCGCAACTGGGTCGAGGTCGAGAGCGACCTGACGTACTACCTGCCGTCTGATTCCGAGACGAAGCAGGCGCTCGACATCATGGACGAGCAGTTCACGACCTATGGCACGGCCGAGGTCATGGTGGCCAACATCACACCAGAGCAGGCCGCCGCGCTCGAGCCCAAGATCAAGGAGATCAAGGGCGTGCAGAGCGTGGACTACGACGAGACCACCGCACATTATAATAACCTCTCCGCCCTCTATTCCATCACCTTTGCCTACAGTGAGGATGACGAGGCCTGTCTCGACTCGCTCGAAGCCGTGAAGGAATACCTGTCCGACTACGATCTGTATGTCGACACGGACCTTGGCAACACGCAGCAGGAGACCATCGACCACGAGATCAGCGTCATCATGGTGTATGTCGCCATCGTCATTGTCATCGTACTGCTCTTCACGTCCGAGACCTACGGCGAGGTGCCGGTGCTCATTCTGACGTTCGTGGTCGCGCTCGTACTGAATCAGGGCACAAACTTCCTGATGGGCAAAATCTCGTTCATTTCAAACTCGGTCACAAGCATCTTGCAGTTGGCGCTGTCCATCGACTACGCCATCATCTTCTGCAACCGATTTAAAGAGGAACACCGGCTGCTGCCGCTGCGTGAGGCCGTCATCGTCTCGCTGAGCAAGTCGATCCCCGAGATCGGTGCGAGCAGCCTCACGACCATCGGCGGCCTTGTCGCGATGCTCTTCATGCGGTTCAAGCTCGGTCCCGATATGGCGCTTTGCCTCATCAAGTCGATTTTGTTCGCGCTGCTCGCGGCGTTCATCGTGATGCCAGGCCTTCTGATGCTTTTCGGCCCGCTGATCGACCGCACGCAGCACCGCAGCTTCGTGCCGAAGATCCCGTTCGTCGGCAAGCTCGACTATGCCACGCGCTACATCATCCCCATCGTCTTCGTGGTGCTGGCCGTCATCGGCGACCGCCTGTCGTCCGACTGCCCCTACGCCTACGGCTATGGCCTCATCTCCGCCCCCAAGCAGAATGAGACGCAGTTTGCCCAGCAGATGATCGAGGATAACTTCACCTCGAAGAACATGCTGGCGCTCATCGTCCCCACGGGCGACTACGACAAGGAGTCCGCCATTTTGGACGAGCTCGGCCAGTACGGCGAGGTCGACTCCACGATGGGTCTTACCAACATCGAGGCGCTCGACGGTTACATGCTCGCCGACAAGCTGATGCCGCGTCAGTTCGCCGAGCTTGCGGGGCTTGATTATGAGGCCGCGCAGGTCGTTTACGCCGCCTACGCCGCGCAGCATTCAGAATATGGCAAGCTTGCGGGCAATCTCGCCACCTACAAAGTCCCGCTCATCGACATGTTTCTCTTTGTCTGCGATCAGGTGGATTCCGGCATCGTGACGCTCAGTGACGACCAGACGCAGATGCTCCAGGATGCCGAGGTCCAGATGAACAGCGCCAAGGCCCAGCTTCAAGGTACGGATTACGACCGCATGCTCATCTACCTCACGCTGCCCGAAAGCAGCGACGAGACCTACGCCTTCACCGACAAAATTCTCGAAATTGCCGAAAAGTATTACCCCGATGAAAACGTCTACCTCGCGGGCGAATCGACGAACGAATACGAATTCGAAAAGTCCTTCGCCGTGGATAACAAGGTCGTCAGCATCGTGTCGGTGCTCGTGGTTATGCTGGTGCTGCTCTTCACGTTCAACTCCGCCGGTATGCCGGTGCTGCTGATCCTCGTGATCCAGGGCTGCATCTGGCTCAACTTCTCGTTCCCGACCATCACGGGCAAGTACATCTTCTTCTTAGGATATCTAATTGTTTCTTCCATCCAGATGGGCGCGAATATCGACTACGCCATCGTCATCGCCAGCCGCTATCAGGAGCTCAAATCCAAAATGCACCACCGCGACGCCATCGTCGAGACGCTGAACTTCGCCTTCCCGACGATCATCACCTCCGGCTCGATCCTCTCGATCTGCGGCTTTTTGATCGGCAGCATGACATCTGAGCCCGTCATCGCGGGCATCGGCGAGAGCCTTGGCCGCGGCACGGTCATCTCTATCATCATGGTCATGTTCGCCCTGCCGCAGATCTTGCTCATCGGCAGCGGCATCGTCGACAAGACCTCGTTCTCCGTCCCGTCCATCACGGAAAAGAAATCGGGTCACGGTAAGGTCTCCGTCAACGGCATGGTGCGCGGCAGCATCAATGGTACGGTGCATGGCATCATGCACGCCACGGTCGAGGGCGACATCGACCTGAATCTGATCTCTGGATCTGCAAATGAGGAGCAAGACGATGAAGAAGACTAATCATTTCTATCGCTTCTGCGCGCTTGCACTCTCGTGCCTGCTGCTCATCTCGCTTCTCCCTGTCACGCAGGTCTTGGCAGACGGGGACGGCGCCATCCATATCAAGAGCGCAGAAGACTTACGATCCCTCGCGCATTCCTGCACGCTCGACTCCTGGTCGCGCGGTAAAACCGTTGTGCTTGACAACGATATCGAGCTGACCGACGATGACGAGCTCCCCATCCCGACGTTCGGCGGCATGTTCAACGGCAACGGACACACCATCAGCGGCCTTTCCATCACGCAGAGCGTCTCCCCCGCCGGTCTTTTCGGCGTGCTGCAAAAGGACGCCGTCATCAAAAGCCTGAATGTTGAGGGCACGGTCACCCCGTCCGGCGACAGCGAAAATATCGGCGGCATCGTGGGTGAAAACCACGGCACGATCGAAAGCTGCACATTCAACGGAAGTGTTTCCGGCAAACGCAGCGCCGGCGGCATCGTGGGCCGCAATCTCGCCACGGGCATCGTGCGCGCGTGCGACGCCTCGGGCGCGATCTTCGGCCAGAGCATGACCGGCGGCATCGTGGGCGAGAACCTCGGTTCCATCGTCTCCTGCCGTGGCCGCGCCTATGTAAACATCGAGAGCACCGACCCCTCCATCGACCTGAGCAATTTGAACCTCGAATTCTCGCTCGACCTCGCCAAGCTCTCCCGCGCCGACACGCTCAACACCGCCACCGACACCGGCGGCATTGCAGGCTATTCCTCCGGCGCGATCGCGTCGAGCACAAACTACGCCGCCGTCGGTTATCAGCACATCGGCTACAATATCGGCGGCGTGGTCGGCCGCAGCAGCGGCCAGGTGCTCGCGTGCAGCAATGAAGGCGCGATCTGCGGGCGAAAGGACGTCGGCGGCATCGCCGGCCAAATGGAGCCCTATATCCGCATGGAGATCTCCGACGGTCTGCTGCAGCAGCTCAAAACACAACTCAATGAGCTCAGCGGTCTTGTCAACACGGCAGCCAACCATGCCGAAGGCGGCTCGAATGAGATTGCCTCGCGCCTGAACAGCATGTCCGGCTATGTGGATAACGCCGCCAACGAGCTGAACAACGTCCGGCTGAACGCCAGTATTGACAGCGTCATCACCGGCGACGGCTCCCATTCCTCCGACACTCTGATCGGCGGCGGCAAGGGCGCAGCCGGCGGCATCGACCACGAGCATTCCGACAGCGGTCACAGCACCACCATCTGGGGCGGCAGTGCCGCAGGCGCGGGCGCGAGCCACGAGGGCAATGCCTCGGGCACCGTCACCGGCTCGACTCAGATTGTCGCTGCACCGGATCTTGGCGGGCTGACCTCGTCGATCAACGGCCTGAGCAGTCAGGTCACGATGCTCAACAACGCCGCCAGCGGCACGGTCGGCACATTGGCAAATGATATTCGTTCGATCAACAACAAGTTCAACGAGCTGACAGGAACGCTGTTTTCCGCCATTTCCTCGCTCAGCGGCGGCTCGGGCGACATCATTGTCGACGCCTCCGATGTCGACATCGATTCCGTCACGTTCGGTAAAGTCTCTTCCTGCCGCAACAGCGGCGCGGTGTACGGCGATGTGAATACCGGCGGCATCACAGGCTCCATGACCATTGAATACACGCTCGACCCCGAGGACGATGTCACGGGCCATCTTTCGAACATCTACCGCAAGCAGTATGAGTACCGCTCCATCATCCAGAAGTGCGTCAACACCGGCGATGTGGCCGGTAAGCGCAGCTATGTCGGCGGCATCGTCGGCCGCATGGACCTCGGCTATCTGACCGCATGCGAAACGTCCTCCTGCTCTATCACGAACGAAAACGGCAGCTACACCGGCGGCATCGCCGGTCTCACCGGCGCAACGGTGCACGGCAGCTTTTCCAAGTGCACGCTCAGCGGCAAGAAGTATGTCGGCGGCATCGTCGGCTCCGGCGTACAGGAAAATGTCGACGGCAG
>ENA-OPBW01001736-OPBW01001736.1-human-gut-metagenome-genome-assembly--contig:-NODE-1736-length-10483-cov-3.747219_pt1 | contig 10483 bp, 9 predicted proteins | sample MGYA00241070_ERZ501456 | MGnify/ENA primary metagenome ERZ501456 (study PRJEB25962, sample SAMEA2042624) | human gut metagenome | biome: human gut; feature: human-associated habitat; material: faeces...
TTTCCCTCCTCGCCCCCCTAACCAGGGATTTTGTCAACAGCTCCATTGTATTCCAAAGCCATCGCCCATGTTGAAATATACATAAACTTCTTCGCGCTTTTGTGCATGCTCGTGAGGAGGCCACGCAGTCCATCCGCCGTCCCTTCCGCGGCATATGCCGACAAGAAATCGACCGCACGGAAAATCTTCATCTATGAAATTCCATACATCTCTGCGTGTGCCATTTTCTTCAGCCCCATAAACTTTATGCCTGTGGTCAGAGTTTACATCCGAAAAGCGAATATGGGAAAAAGAGTATTGGATACTGCAGGGTGCCCCATATCTCATTACAACTGCGCCGCTGCTTTCTAATGTAATGGAACTATTAATCGGAACATATAAAACATCCAGCATTTGCGCCTTGCCGTGACACAATCCACAACCATAGTGCACGCAGCCTTCCAGTACAATTAAGCAAAACTCTTCCTCTTTTGTAAAAAAACAACTTTTATCTGAAATTTCAATGCGCTGGGCCGAGGTATATCGCAGACCCATTTGCTCTGGCGATAGAGGGCGCATTAGCTCCCATGGTTTAAAATGCCGTTTCCTCATTTTGCTATCCTCATATTATGTAATAAAAATATATAGGCAGAAAAACAGCTGCATGGTTTGCCAAAATTAATCAAAAGAAAAGTAGGTCGGATATAGATTTATTAGTGTATCAAAATATTCCTGAAGACAACATATGTGCTTAAGAAGTGATTGCTCCGTACTATTATCCCAAATGGACTGAAAGACTAAAGAATTAAAATACTCCTGATGCTCTTTGAAGATAATTGAGCTTCTTCCAACATTAAGCGTGGATAAAAGAATCAGCATACGTACGCGGTCGTATTGAATGGATACACTTTTTACTATTTCATAAGTTCTTATTTTCCCGGTTGCCTTATAAAACAGCCGATGAAATTCTTCGTCTAAGGAAAAGAAACGCAACCGGCTTTCCAGCGAATCGTCGAGTACAGCTTTTTGAGCATTCAAATTATCAAGAAGAAGCTTTATGTAATCCGAAGAAATATTGTTTAGAGCATTCTTTAGTACCCTCGGCTCTATGCAGGATCGTGCAAAAACACCTTCGTTAACGGCTGAAATTGAGATGGCAGATATCCTAGATTCCTTCCTGGGAATAATATCAATTAACCCCTCTGTGTTCAAACGCAAAACGGCTTCGTGAACAGGAGTTCTTGAAATTCCTAATATATCAGCAATTTCACCCTCGTTTATAATAGTCTGGGGTAACAATTTAAATTCAATAATGTTTGCTTTGAGCACGCGGTATGCAAAACCTGAAAGGCTTTCTTTGGAATTTTTTCCATTATTTACTATAATTTCCATGTTTAATACCACCTTCCAATTCTTAAGTTCTGCGCTTCTTATTTACATCAACACTTATAGGAAATTAAAAAGCGCCTGCATTTACTAATATATTATATAGCATTATTCCAAATAAATCCTTTGACTAATATTACAAATGTTACCTGCCAAAATTGGATAAAAGCACATATTTTGTTGCTTGCATTGGAATGATATTGACATATTTGTACATATGACGTACAATTCGTTTATGCGGCGGTGATATATCACAAAAGTGGACGACAAATAATCAAACATTAGAAGGAGGAAATTATGAAAAAGTTGATCGCTCTGCTTCTAGCCCTCATGCTGTCATTTAGCCTTGTTGCTTGTGCACAGGACAGCAATTCTGCTGACACACCAGACAATGAATCAAACAATATTGCAACTGAGGAAGAAACCAACACGGAGCAGTGGGGAAAAGGCCTCAAAATCGGTGTTGCCGCCTGCCATTGGACGAATGCATGGAATATTACAAATGCCGAGGATATTATTGCTGCATTTGAAGCTGTTGGCTGTGAAGTTGTATGGAATGAGGCAAAGAACGATACAGCTACCCAGATTGTAAATGTTGAAAATCTTTTGGCTCAGGATATTGATCTTCTGGTCATTAAACCAAAGGAAGAAGAGGGCTTAATTCCTGCCTTTAAAGAATGCCAGGAAGCTGGTGTCCCGATTATTTGTATCGATCGTAAAGTTAGCGATCCTAGTCTATATGTAACTGCCATTATAACCGATAATGTTGCTGGCGGTGAGATGGTCGGAAATTGGATTGTGGAGAATTTCCCTGAAGGCGCAAATATTGTGGAAATTACTGGCACTGCTGGTTCTACTGGCCAGATTGAGCGTTCTCGTGGTTTGTACAACATTCTTGACCAGAACAGCAATTACAAAGTGTTGTCCACACAAAGTGCAGACAATATGCGCTCTGAAGCACAGACGGTTACAGAAAATCTGATCCAGACTTATGGCAAGGATGGTATCGATATCATTGTAACGCAAAATGACGAAATGGCCATGGGTATTCTGCAGGCATTGGATGGTTTGGGAATTATCCCCGGTGAGGACATTACGATTTGTTCGATCGGCGATGCCAATACCGAGGGGGTTACAGAGGTATCCAATGGTAGAATCGGCTGTATCTACGAGTCTACACCCTATCTGGGTGAACAGGCTGTTGAGGTTGCCTATAAAATTTTGATTTCTGGTGAAGAAGTGGATTCTTATATTCCCTCCAATAACAGATTTATTACGATTGAAAACGCAGCTAAAGAACTGGAACAGATTGCCTGGTAATCTTTAGACTTTAAAAAGGCAGTACTTTTGTGCCCTCAGAATATACTACACCAACTATACCAAGAAGGAGTACATATGAAAACATGGTCTTATGCAGCTAGATTGGATTCGTTCCCTTATCAGCCGGATGAATACCAAGAAAAAGGCTGCCCCAAGCTTAGCACGTTCGATAAGATCGATAAAATGGCGCAGGCCAAAGGTGTAACACATATCGAGCCCAACTGGGAATATCACTTTGATGTTTCGCCTGAAGAAATGAAGCAATACGCGCTGGAGCATTATAACCTTGGTGTTAGCGGCGTTGGCGTGCGCTGGTCGCCGGCATATACAGCTGGAGAAATTACGAACCTCAATAAGGCTGTCAGCGACAAGGCCTTGCAATTTATTCATGATGCGGTTGACGCGTGCAGGAGAATGGGGGGTAAGGTGACCACAATTTGGTCAACTTATGACGGGTTTGACTATCCTTTCCAGGCGGATTACGGAGCTGCATGGAAAAAACTTGTTGCCGCATATGCCGAGGTTGCCAGAGCAAATCCTGACATGAAGATTAGCCTGGAGTATAAGCCCTATGAGCCCAGGCAGTTCTATTTTTTAAATGATATCGGAACGACCTTGCTTGCTATTGAAGATGCTAAGTGCGATAACCTTGGTGTAACATTGGATTTTGCACATATGCTGATGAAAAAAGAAAACCCTGCCTATTCGTTAGCATTAGCAGCAGAGCGTGGAAGACTATACGGGTTCCATCTTAACGATGGCTATGGCAGCCATGATGACGGGCTGATTGTGGGATCTGTCAGCTTAATGCAGACGTTGGAATTCATCTATTATATGAAGCGCTATAATTACGATGGCGCAATTTTCTTTGATACATTTCCGCTCCGAGAGAATCCTGTTGCCGAATTGGAGCTCAATATCAAGCTGTTTAATGCGTATTCCGACTTAATTGATGAAGTTGGTATGGATAATATTGCATCATTGATCCAGCGGAAAGATGCTATAGCGGTACAGCAGTTACTGCTGCTTAATACTTTATTGAGACGCTAAATTTTACGAAAAGTCGCAACAGTCTTAAGGGCATTCCTTAATGACTGTTGCGACTTTGGACAAAATGCGCTCATACCATATCTTTAGATCACCCGTGCTTCATAAGTTAAAAGCAGAACGATTCAGCAACTTCATATCGCTCCAAGAAACGTAAAAAAGGATAGGGGGAATTACGCTTGGATAATCAAGACCTTTTGCTTTCAATGCGAGGCATTTCAAAAACATTTCCTGGTGTAAAAGCACTTAACGAAGTAGATTTCCAAGTTCGCAGGGGCGAGGTTATGGGATTGCTTGGCGAAAATGGTGCAGGAAAATCTACACTCATAAAAATTATTACCGGATATTATCACCGTGATCAAAACGGTGGAGACTTTGTGTTTGATGGAAAATCGGTCCATCCTTCCAGCACGTTGGCTGCTCAGAAATTAGGCATTGGTACGATCTTCCAGGAGCTGAATTTGAGCCCGTTTCAGAGCGTTGCGGAGAATATTTATCTTGGGCATCAGCCGAGGAAAAGAGGGGCAATTGATTGGGCCGAAATGAATCGGCTTGCAGAGCAGGATATGGCTAGACTTGGTGTCAAGGTAGATGTTACCAGGCCGGTTCAGAGCTATAGTGCCGCTATCCGCCAAATGACTAGCATTGCGCGTGCACTTGCTTTTCAAACGAAGCTTTTAATTATGGACGAAGCCACATCTTCCCTTGATGAAAATGAGGTGGAAGTTCTTTTTAATGTAATTCGAACGCTAAAGGAGCAGGGCCTCTCTATTATCTTTGTTACACATAAACTTGATGAGGTTTACAAAATTTGCGACCGCGGGACCATTCTGAAAGATGGCAGGTTCGTTGTTTGTAAACCCATGTCGGAGCTTCCGAAGCATGATCTGGTTTCCTATATGATCGGACGAAATGCCTCGGATCTGATTAACAAAAAGAAAGTGCACAATGTTGAACTGCAAAATGCAGAGCCCTGTTTTTCCGTTCGGAATATCAAAAAAGTGGATCATCGCCTAAATGGTGTCGACATTGAAATTAAAAAGGGAGAGATTTTGGGACTGGCGGGTTTGCTTGGCTCTGGCAGAACTGAGTTAGCAAAAGTTATGTTTGGAGATGATCAAGCATACACCGGCGAAACATATTTGGGGCATACAGCAGTAAAATTTCGTTCGCCTCGTGATGCTGTGAAAAGCAAGATCGCATTTTGTTCAGAGGACCGGAAAATTGAAGGAATTTTCCCGTATATGAGCATTGAGGATAACATGGCTATGCCCCAGGTTGGACGATTGGGCAGGCTGGGGTTTGTCGATGCGAAAAAGCAGCGCTTGCTGGCCGAAGAATATATTAAAAAACTCTATATAAAAACCCCTTCCGGTAAGACACCCATACGAAATTTGAGTGGTGGAAATCAGCAAAAGGTGATTTTTTCTCGGTGGATGGCGATGAACCCAGATTTAATTATTTTGGATGAACCAACCAGAGGAATTGATATTGGTGCCAAAGGAGAAATTGAAAACTTAATTGTTGAGCTTTCTAAAAAGGGCATCAGTATTTTATATATCTCTTCAGAAATCGATGAACTTGTCCGTAATTGCGACCGAGTTGTGGTTTTGTATGAAGGGAAAAAGGTAAAAGAAATTATTGGCGATGAAATCAGCAGCGAGAACATTATGAACGCTATTGCCCAAGGCCCTTCCACAATAGCAGAGAGGAGCGCAGACAATGTTCAATAAAGTATGTGTGCCAGCTCTCAAGAGAAAAACGGACATAGCTTCGTTGCAAATGTTTTTCTCTGAGTATGGTGCAGTTAGCGCATTTGGGTTGCTTTTGCTGTTTAATATTCTGTTTACACCAAATTTCTTCCAACTGAGCACTTTGTTCCTGATAATCAAGCAGACGACCTCTCTTGCTTTTGTTGCGGTTGGAATGACCATGGTCATTTCGCTTGGAGGTACAGATATCTCTGTTGGTTCCATGATGGCGTTCTGTGGAATTCTGATCGTGACATTTTTAAAGGCCGGGTTAAATTTTTTTGCATGCATACTCATTTCATTTGCGCTATGTACTTTGATCGGCATATTTAATGGTATTGTAATTGCTAAAGTTCATATTCAGCCAATTATTTTAACACTAGTTATGCAGATTGTATTGCGCGGTTTTACTGTGATGCTTGCGAATTCTACAGTTATGCCGCTTTCTAAATATAAAGTACTCTATAATTTGGGAATTATGCGCTTTGGGGGCGCTATACCAATTCAAGTTCTTTTCTTCTTTGGTGCAACGCTTTTAGCTTTTTTGCTAATCAAAAAATCTATCCTTGGAAAATATATTGAAGGCATTGGCAGCAGTCAGAAAGCCGCACATCTATGCGGCATTAATGTGGATAAGATCATCATTGCCGTATATGCGCTTTCGGCGTTATTTGCCTCTTTTGCCGGAATGTTAGAGATGGCAAGAACAGCTGCCCTGGATCCCAACTTGTTAGGTAAATACTTTGAACTTGATGCTATTGCCAGTGTTGCGGTTGGCGGAACTTCGATGAAAGGCGGAAAATCAAAGATTTTTGGCACCATTATTGGCTGCATCATCATGACAATGATTGGGACGACAGTTAATATGAACAATGTACCTTTTGCAGTTGCAAATATAATCAAGGCAGGAATAATTATTTTTTCCCTTGCTGTTCAGTATAGAGCTGCGGATTGAGGTGAGAATCTATGAAAAAAGATTTAAAAGCAAGCACATTGCACTTTATGCAAAATAATACCGCTCTTTTGGCGGTGTGTGCAATGGTTCTTTTGGGAACCTCTCTCTACGGAAGTACTTTTTTGAACTACAGCAAAAACTTATATAATGTAATTCGTATGGCGTCGCTTGTCGGCATAATGGGGATAGGAGTTAATCTTTGCTTTTTTATCGGTTGTCGGGATTTGTCCGTTGGAGCTGTAGCGGCACTGACGAGTATGATTACGGCATATTTAGCATCATACAACATGTATTTATCAATTATTGGAGGACTGCTGTGTGGAGTTGTATTTGGATTATTAAATGGATTTGTCATTGCAAAGTTTAATGTCCAGCCATTTATTGCAACTCTTGGTACACAATTAGCTGCAAGAGGCTTTGCTCTTCTCATTAACAATGAGTATTCCATTCCCCTCTCACAAGACTCTCAGCTTATTAATTATCTAGGAAACGGGTCTCTGTTTGAAATGCTGTCGGTTCCCACTGCACTTTTTATCGCCTTGATTTTTCTATTTTCCTACGTTATGAGGTACACTCATTTTGGCCGGAGCATTTATGCTGTTGGAGGGAATGAGGAGGCAGCCGAAATGATGTGCATTCCTGTACAGCGAATTAAGATCTTGGTTTATACGCTAAGCGGGCTGCTATCTGGTATTTCTGGCGTTCTTTTGACGGGAAGACTTAATGCCGGACAACCAACTGCCTGTGAGGGTTGGGAAATGACAATTATGGCGGCTGTTGTAATTGGTGGGACAAGTGTCCGCGGCGGATCGGGAAAAATTTCGGGCATTTTCTGGGGCGTTATTTTCGTCCAGTTCATTTCTAACTTGATTAATCTTAATGGACGAATTAATGCATATTGGCAGGATATTCTTACAGGTTTCATTTTGCTTGCTGCGTTATTTATCCAAGTATTTTCTGCAACAAGGGCAGAGAAAAATGCGATGCACCATATGCAGGTTGGATAGATTGCAGAGTTCAAGCTTTGAAACTATAGAAAAGACGCTGACTTTCGGCGGTGAGTCCTGGTTCAGTGGATGAACGAAGACTGTTTTGCTTGCTGTGTTTTAAATCTTGTCCTTGTGGTATGTTGCTCTTTGATTTCCGTCAGATCGACGCTGGCGAATAACTCGAAAGTTTGGCATCCATTATTGGCAAGCAAAGCAATAATCCGAACCTTATCCCCCGGGGAAAGGTTCGGATTATTTAGTTTTGAGGCAATATTTGTGTGTTTCGCTTTTATGGCTTGCACCGCCCGCAGGGGGAATACCCTTGGGTAATCAGATCCTCCCTGCTGCCGGTAAATACCTCCTTGTTGCTCTCCTTGATATCCGCTGCACCAGAGCAGGAGGGATCGTGAAATTTTTTGCTGCTGGTATTCAGTATGTAGGTGAACTCACTGCTCTCGCTGCCGGAAGAGGTCCCCTCCCCTGCCAGCCAGCTCTCTCCGGTAGCGTAGTCGATCTCCACTCCCGGCTGCACATTGTAGGCAAAGACACAGTACGAAATCCCGGCTCCTTCGTCCTCCACGGAATATCCCTCCATGAGGACGCCCTGTGCCACCAGGTTATCCCCCTCATAGACCGGGGTCACCCGGTACATCACATGGTTCCCGGTCTCCTCCACATAGTCTGCCACCATATTCTCAAAGGGCAGCATTCCTTCGATATTCAGGTAGCGAGTGCCGGTGATGAGGTTGCGCTCATTGGCGTTCTCTCCCGTGAGCTGATATCCGATCAAGTGGCAGCGATTATAGAGGTATTTCCCGTCCACGCAGTCGTACTTTACCGTGTGCCAGCCGGTGGGCTTCACTGATCCGATATCCCCCCGGTCCTCTGTGGGCATCAGCTCCGGACCTACGCTGGCACAGGTCACGCCGCAGCGGCCCAGCGCATCCAGCTCACTGTACATTTCATATGCTTCATCCGTGATCTCCGCCTGGGTAAAATAGGGTTCGTTGCCGTTTATAGCCACATAGGCTTCTCCGCTGTACAGGGGAAATATGTTTCCCAGAACCGGCTGGATGTTGTCAAAAGCGGCAGATTGCCCGAAATTTTGGGGAATATTGAATTGAGGTTCTTCGGGCTCGTTTTCCAAGGGGGCGATAGAAATTATGCTGGCATTTTTTCCTTCAGGCGACTCTTTGGGCTGCTCCGCCTGCGTCGGCTCACATCCTGTGGCGAGGAGTACAAGCAATATTATGGACAGCAAAGTAATAAAAAATAACTTTGTCATGATGTATGCACCTCGCAATTGTACCCAAAGGTGAAATTTACAGTGTAATCGTAACAATAGCTCTGCACAAAAGTTGTCGAAGAAGGTCGAAGACGGCGATAAAGAATTCTCTCCCTAAGTAAAACTGCCCGTGCACAAGCGGTTTCCCCTGCGAGAAATATGCCCTATGATGCTGTAGGAGAAAAGAATCCGCATTTCAGCAAAGGGCAAGTACGATCTGCAGCAACTTGACTTTGCAATTTATTGACACGCGTGTTATAATAGAAACAACTTTTTTTAAAGACCTTTGCTTTATTATGTGTGTTGAGGGAATTTCCATGTGCGATCGCAAACCATTTTCCACCACTGAAGTGCGCAGGCAGAACCGGAACCGGGTCTATCGCCAGCTTACGGCTACGTGGGAGCCTATAACCAAACAGGACCTGGCTACCCAGCTGTCCATGAGCCTGCCTACCCTGTCCCAGAATCTCAATGAATTGGCAGAGATGGGGCTGATTGACCGTTCGGAGACCACATCCTCCACCGGTGGGCGGCGTCCCCGGCTGATCATACCCCTGGCTGACGCCCGCTTTGCCATCGGTGCGGAGGTAACCAGCCGGGATTTGCGTCTGGTAGCGGTAAATCTGCGTCAAAAGACCATGGCCTATCAGAAATGTGATCTCTCCTTTTCCAATACCGAGGCATACGGAGGCCATCTCGCCCGGTTGATTGAGAATTTCCTGGATGAGAACCACCTGGACCGCGAAAAGCTTCTGGGAGTGGGCGTTACGCTACCGGGTATCATTGGCCCTGACCAGAGCACAATTGAGTATGCACCCACTATTGGGGTCCATACGCCGGTTCCCTGCCGCTTTACCAAAGCGATTCCTTACCCGACCAGGTTAGACAACGATGCCAACTGCGGCGGCTTCGGGGAGTGGTGGAACCGCACGGATCAGCAGAGCATGGCCTACCTCTCTCTGAGCCGAGGTGTAGGCGGCGCGCTCCTGATTGCGGGTGAGCTGTATGACGGCGTCAGCCACCGGGCAGCGGAGTTTGGCCACATCTGCCTCCACCCCGGAGGACGGCTGTGCGAATGCGGCCGTCAGGGCTGTTTGGAGGCCTACTGCTCCTCTGCCCGCCTGTCCGATGATCTGGGCATCACGCTGGAAACCTTTTTCCAGCGGCTGGATGAGGGGGATCAGCAGTGCCAATCCATCTGGAAGGCATATCTGGAGGATCTGGCTACCGCTGTTACAACAATCCATACCATTTTGGATTGCCCAGTAATGATCGGAGGCTCTGTCTCGCAGTTTTTGCCCCGATTCCGCACCCAGCTGGAAAGTAGGATCCGTGAGCTGGATCCCCTGTCCAACCGAACCGGCTTTTTTACGTTCTGCCTGGGATACAGCCGCTCGGTGTGTATCGGTGCCGCCACACGGTTTCTCTACGAGTTTGTCAGTCGTCTATAAGTACAGCAAGGGCCCTCCGCGTACTGCGGAGGGCCCTTTTGCATTGTGAAAATGTTTAAATTGCCTTTTCCTTTTTTGTGTAAGGCTCCAAATATGTAAAATCTGACAACAGAAACATTGACATTCCAAAATGAATTGTGTATTCTATAGGCAGTTAAAGAAACCACCTTTATAAAAGTGGTTTCGCTAACTACCACCCGTTGGGCAAAACCGACGGAACTACAAAAAAGGAGCGATTGGTAAAATGAAAAAGCGTATCTTAGCTCTTGCATTGGCCGCTGTGATGACCCTGGCTCTGGTAGCCTGCGGCAGCAACAACA
>ENA-OPBW01001744-OPBW01001744.1-human-gut-metagenome-genome-assembly--contig:-NODE-1744-length-10414-cov-3.371754_pt1 | contig 10414 bp, 10 predicted proteins | sample MGYA00241070_ERZ501456 | MGnify/ENA primary metagenome ERZ501456 (study PRJEB25962, sample SAMEA2042624) | human gut metagenome | biome: human gut; feature: human-associated habitat; material: faeces...
AACATTGATTTCTAAAGTTATTTTGTTAATAAAATACTTGTAAATACAGGGTATTACAGTACCATAAAAATGATCATCTGAACGACTTTGCGAAGCAACCGGAGTGAAGATGAAAACACCAGACCGCCGCGGGGCACCCGCAGACCGCAGGGACGGGAGCAGCTATACTACTCTCAGTAGTTAAGGGTCGCGGATCCGCCGCGTCACCGCTCTCAACAGGAGGTCTTTGTTTATGGCAGATCAAAAGCCGGTTGTCGGGATCATCATGGGCTCCAAGTCCGATCTAGGCGTTATGGAAGGCTGCACCGCCGAGCTCGAGGCGCTGGGTGTGCCCTATGAGCTTGTCATTGCGAGCGCACACCGCACACCGGCGAAGGTCCACGAGTGGGCTTCGACTGCCGCCGATCGCGGTATCAAAGTGATTATCGCCGCCGCCGGCAAGGCCGCTCACTTGGGTGGTGTCGTGGCTGCCTTTACGCCGCTGCCGGTCATCGGCGTGCCTATGAAGACGAGTGACCTGGGCGGTATGGATTCGCTGCTGTCGATGGTGCAGATGCCTTCGGGCGTGCCCGTGGCCTGCGTTGCCATCAACGGTGCCAAGAACGCCGCCATTTATGCCACGCAGATTCTGGGCGCATGCGACCCCGAGTACCGCAAGGTTATCGAGAAGATGAAGCAGGAGATGGCCGACGCCTAGGCGTTCCGCCGTTTCACCGCAGTATAAGGAGAGCCATGTCCGACTATCAGGGAAAACGATTCAAGGCTTCTCAGATTCCCGATCCAGCCAAGTCGGGAGCAGCCCGCGCGCCGCAGCAGGGTCGGACATCCTCTCCTCAGCAGCCGCGCGCGCCGCGCCCCGTGACACCGGCGACGCATCGTCGACAGGACGCGCCGGCCGCATATCGACCTTCATCTTATAGCAATGCTAAGAAGCCGCCCCGGTCTTCATCGCATGCCGCGCCGTCGGATTACACCGAGCCGCCGCGCAAAAAGCGCCGCTCCGTTATTCCCATCTTGCTCATCATTATTGGTATCGGCCTAATCGTTGCCGCTGCAGCCATCTTTATCAACGCCCAGATTGGCTACAAGCAGGCGAGCGAGTCGTATCAGAAAATCGAGAAGCAATATGTAAGCGATAAGGACGCCAGCGGCGTGCCGACTATCGACTTCGATGCGCTTGCTCAGACAAACCCCGAGATTGTGGGTTGGATTTATGTGCCGGGAACCAACATCAACTATCCCGTGGTGCAGACCAACAACAACTCCAAATACCTCAACACGCTGTTCGACGGTACGGCCAATGCATCTGGGGCCATTTTCCTGGATAGCGATGACACCGCGCCGGGAATGATTGACCAGCAGACCACGATCTACGGCCACCATATGAACGATGGGTCGATGTTCAACGTGATTTCGGACACCACCGACCAAGCGACGTTCGATAGCATCGAGTACGTGTATTACATCACGCGCGATGCAACGTATAAGCTGCGACCGCTGGCGACCAAGGTGGTCGAGGACACGTATGCCAAGGCGCGCACGACCAATTTTGAGGGCGACGACGGGCTCAAGAACTATCTGTCCGAGATGCTCGACGGTGCCTCTGCCGTGGCGAGCGATGCCACCGATCGTGCCGCTTCGGCAACCAAGGTCGTAACGCTTGTGACCTGTCGTTCGTTATCGCTGAGCAACACGCGTGCCGTCATGGTGCTCACGCCGGTCGAGGAATAGATAATGGGCTACTCAATGACGGTGAAAGGGGAAATGATGCTCGAGAATGGCAAAACGATGCCTTCGGTTGATGCTTGGCTGCGCGAGGCCAAGGCCGATTCGTCGGCACCTGCGTGCGGTATGTATCTGACACATAACGGTGTGGTGCGCGCGACGCCCAAGGCCGAGGCGCGCGGTGTCGAGACCGATGGCGTGGCGCCGGGCCACAAGGTGGGCGGCATGGTGTTTGGCTACGACGCCAGCAAGGTACAGACCGCCATCGAGGCGACGCGCGCGATGCCGGGTATCGGCTATGTGCGCGTGTGGCTGGCAAGCGGCGAGCTTGCCGTAGGTGACGACATCATGCTCGTGCTCATCGGCGGGGACATTCGCCCGCACGTGGTCGATGCGCTGCAGGCGCTCGTTGGCACCATCAAGAATGAATGCGTGAGTGAGGTCGAGCGCGAGGCGTAGAGGCTTGCGTCGATAGAAGGCTCGTTTATAAAAATGCCCGCCGGTACGTGTGATACCGGCGGGCATTTTGCGTTTTGGGCGCGGTGAGCGCTACACGCGCGTTGCATCCTTGGGGCTCATGGTCATGCTCTGGAAGCGATTCTCCATAAAGTCATTATCGAAATACTTGCCGTAGAACTGCGCAACGGGAATATCCGGTTCCGTGCCGTTGACGCGCTGATACCAATAATCGAGCGACTGCAGCGTCATAACGCCATCGACCAGCATAATGATGGTGAAGATGACGGTAGCCGAGTAGCGGCTCTTCCACGGAATCATGTTGATGAGCTTGAGCAGCCTCGGCAGCAGCAGCTTGATCCAGATGAGGCCGCCCAGGCCCCACAGACAGGCGAAGCCCGTGCAGGTGCGTCCGCCCGTGAGGACCACGAGCGGGTCGGGCATACCGAACAGCGTTATGTGCGAGTAGCTCCACGAGACCACGCCAAACGCGGTCTGCATAAACCAGCCCACGAACACCTCAAAGCTGGCGCCGAGCAGGGCGCTCACCAGGAAAATGATGATGGGGTTCTTTTTATAGAAGCGGTTGAGCACCATGGTCATGAGCACGGCACCAAAGCCGTAGATGGGGCTGAAGGGGCCAAACAGCATACCGGCGCGGTCCTGGTAGACACCCGGATCGTTGACGGTCATATGCCAGATATCCTCCAGGACCAGGCCGAGTATGCAGCAGACAAAGAATACCCAGAACAGGTTGAAGTAGTTGAGCTTGATGTAGCCTTCGCCGGTTTCATCGCGCCCGAGCATGCCCTCGGCGGCGGCGTCGCGGTCGAGCATCTCCTGCAGGCGGCGCTGCAGCTCGCGCTCCTGGCGCAGCGTGGGGTCGACGGTGGCCGAAAGTGCGACGAGGATGCCGAGCTGGATGGCAGGGCGCAGCAAGAAGGGCCCGATGCCCTGGAGCATCACGTCAACCAAAAGCTCGACGACGGTAAACGCGATAAGGATATAGGACAGACGGGCGGCATTGCGACGCTGGTTCTTGATGAGGTCTAGGCCAAAGATGATCAAGATGACAGCACTGGCAGCCGAGAGCATGATGCCGGCGACGATAAGGCCGACCGCGACGAGTGTGTTGTCGCCGAGCTTGGCGGCGGCGTTGCCATTGATGAGCGCGGTGATGACCTGCCACATAAAGGCGCCGACCGAGGGGAGCGTGCCCACGCCGGACAGGATGCACAGGACGGCGTACACCTTAATGATGAGGGGGATCTTCTTGACCTCCGTGGCGCTGGGGACGCTGGGGTCGAGTTCGTTTCGATCCATACATAACCTTTCTCGTTTTGCTGTAGGTACAAGGATACGCCGCCGACCTGCCAAAAGACAGGACGAACGTCCCGATTGCAACTTTGTAATCCCCAACGGTGGACGCGGCGGTCATCTGGGGGCGCGGGCGCTTGCACTGGACAGACCGATAAAATGTTTGGCCACAAAACAGATTATTAGCTCGGTGGGCTTTTAAAAAGCGCTGCTCATGCGCTGGGGAGCGCGTCGCGCCGTGCGTATAATAAGGCGGGTAACGCCAAAATACGAGGCTCTGAGGGGATGCCATGTCTCAAGAAACCATCCGCGCGGCCGAGCGTGCCGCGGGACAGGTGAACGCCATGTCGACGTATGATCCGGACTCCGACCAACTGCATGAGGAATGCGGCGTTTTTGGTGTCTGGGCGCCCGATCGCGACGTGGCTCGACTGACGTACTTTGGCCTGCGTGCACTGCAGCACCGTGGCCAAGAATCGGCGGGAATCGCTGTTGGTGACGGCGGTACGGTTATGGTCCGCAAGGATCTGGGCCTGCTCGACCGTGTGTTCTCCAATGCCGACTTGTCGACGCTCTCCGGTCAGCTGGCCGTGGGTCATGTGCGCTACGGCACCGCCGGCGCCAAGAGCTGGGAAGCCTCTCAGCCGCACCTCTCTACCATCAATAGCGTCATTATCGCGCTCGCGCACAACGGCACCCTCGTCAACACCGACGAGCTGCGCCGCCAGCTTATCGAGCTGGGCGTGCCATTCCTCTCCAACTCGGATTCCGAGGTCGCGACCAAACTCATCGGCTACTTTACTCAGCGTACAGGCCATCTGCGCGAGGGCATTCGCAAGACCATGGAGCTCGTGCGCGGCGGCTACGCCATGACGCTCATCAACGAGCAGGCGCTCTACGCATTCCGCGACCCGCACGGCATTCGCCCGCTCGTGCTGGGCAAGCTGGTGGACGAGGGTCTGGACCAGGCCGATGTCGCATCCGTTTCGCAACTGCCGTCGCAGGACGGCGCCGCGACGGTCGACGCCACCACCCATGTCACCCGCGCCGGCGGCTGGGTCGTCGCCTCCGAGACTTGTGCGCTCGACATTGTGGGCGCCGAGTACGTCCGCGACGTCCGTCCCGGTGAGATTTTGCGCATCAGCGCCGAGGGCCTTGTGTCCGAGCAAGGCGTGCCTGCCGCCGAAGAGCCTGCTAACTGCATCTTTGAGCAGGTCTACTTCGCTCGCCCCGACTCCATCATGAACGGCAAGAGCGTCTACGCCTGCCGCTATGACATGGGTCGTCAGCTGGCACATGAGGAGCCCGTCGAGGCCGACCTGGTCATCGGCGTGCCCGACTCCGGCCTGCCGCCCGCGGAGGGCTATTCGCACGAGAGCGGCATTCCCTTTGGCGAGGGCCTCATCAAGAATCGCTATGTGGGCCGTACGTTTATCGAGCCTACGCAGGAGCTGCGTGCCATGGGCGTGCGTATGAAGCTCAACCCGCTGCGCGACAACATCGAAGGCAAGCGCCTAGTCGTCATCGACGACTCCATCGTCCGCGGTACCACCATGGTGCAGCTCGTCAAGATGCTGCGCAACGCCGGCGCCAAGGAGATTCATATCCGCATCAACTCGCCCGAGGTCATCTGGCCGTGCTTCTACGGTATCGATACCGACGTGCAGTCGCAGCTTATCAGCGCCAACAAGACGGTCGACGAGATCTGCGAGTACATTGGCGCCGATTCGCTGGCCTTCCTTTCGGTCGAGGGCCTGCTGAAGGTCATGCCCAAGGGCGGTTACTGCGATGCGTGCTTTACCGGACGCTACCCCGTGGCGATTCCCGAGAGCTTTGGCCGCGACAAGTTTATGGAGGGCTTTAAGCCCCGCAACCTGGACAAGCCGCTGCACTTTGACGACGACGCCGTGGTCGAGAAATACGACGACCGCAGCTGGGAAGAGGAGCACGGCGAGGCCTAAAATCTGCCATGTGGGGACAGGTTTATTTTGGTAGGTTTTACCTGCTGTTTTGTTGATATGACGGCGCGTGCTGTTATGGCACGCGCCGAAATGAACGCAACTATGAGCACCGTTTGGCGCCCGCGCGGCGCCACGGTAGTGGGAGAGGAAGGCTCAGATGAGCGACAGCAAGCATGTGACGTACGAGGACGCCGGCGTCGATACCGCCGAGGGCGGCCGCGCCGTCGACGCTATTAAGCAGATGGTCAAGGACACCAACCGCCCCGAGGTTATCGGCGGCATCGGTGGCTTTGGTGGCCTGTTCTCGGCCGCCGCGCTCAAGGATATGGAAGACCCGATCTTGATCAGCGGCACCGACGGCGTGGGCACCAAGCTCGTGCTCGCCCAGATCCTCGACCGGCACGAGACGGTCGGCCAGGACCTCGTCGCCATGTGCGTGAACGACATCCTCGCCTCCGGCGCCGAGCCGCTGTTCTTCCTAGACTACATCGCCATCGGGCATATCGAGGCCGAGCACATGGCCAAGATCGTGCGCGGCGTGGCCGACGGCTGCAAGCTCGCGGGCTGCGCGCTCGTGGGCGGCGAGATGGCCGAGCACCCGGGTGTCATGGCTCCTGCCGACTACGACCTTGCCGGATTTACCGTGGGCGTCGTCGACCGTCCCAAGATGCTCGACCCCGCGAACGTCCGCCCCGGCGACGTGATTCTGGGCCTGCCTTCCACCGGCGTGCACTCCAACGGCTACTCGCTCGTGCGCAAGGTCATCGGTGTCGACGGCATCAAGCCGGGCACGCCCGAGGCTGCCGCTAAGGCCGAGGAGCTGAGCCGTCCGCTCGAGGAGCTCGGTGGCGCTTCGCTGGCCGACGCCCTGCTGGCCCCCACGCGCATCTACGTCAAGCCGATTCTGGAGCTGCTCCACGGTGGCGCCAACGTTCATGCCATTGCCCATATCACCGGCGGCGGTATTACCGAGAATCTCAACCGCGCGCTCGCCGACGACGTCGATGCCGTGGTCACCCGCAACGGCGCCGAGATGGGCTGGGATGTTCCGCCCGTCATCACCTACGTGTCGCGTCAGGCCGAGCTCGCGCCCAACGAGGCATGCAAGACCTTCAATATGGGCGTCGGCCTGTGCCTGATCGTCGCCCCCGAGGACGAGGCTGCCGTGACCGAGGCGCTGGTCGCGCTGGGCGAGAAGCCGTTCCGCGTGGGCGAGTGCGTCGAGGGTTCCGGTAAGGTTGTGTACTCCGATGAGCGCTAACGAGCAGATGGCTGCTGCCGAGGGCCTGGGCTTTGTGCCCTACACCCGTCCGACCGGCACCGATACGGCTGAGCCGCTCAAGATTGGCGTGCTTATCAGCGGTTCGGGTACCAACCTGCAGGCGCTGATCGATCTGATCGCCGCCGGCAAGCTCAACGCTTCGATTGAGCTCGTGGTGTCGAGCCGTCCTTCGGCCAAGGGCTTGCAGCGCGCTGAGCGCGCGGGCATCCAGACGCTCACGCTGTCCAAGGATGTCTACGCCGACCCTATTGCCGCCGACGAGATCATCGCGCACGAGCTTCTCGAGCGCGGCTGCGAGTATGTGGTCATGGCCGGCTACATGCGCATGGTGCACACGCCTCTACTGGCGGCGTTTCCCAACCGCGTGGTTAACTTGCATCCGGCGCTGCTGCCGAGCTTTACCGGTGCGCATGCGATTGACGATGCCTTTGCGCGCGGCGTCAAGGTAACTGGCGTGACTGTGCATTTTGCCAACGAGATCTACGACAACGGTCCCATCATCGCCCAGCGTGCGCTGGCTGTTGAGGAGGGCTGGGATGTCGACACGCTCGAGGAGCACATCCACGCGATTGAGCACGTGCTGTATCCCGAGGTCGTGCAAATGCTCGCCGACGGCCGCGTCCACGTGCTGGAGAGTGGCAAGGTCGCAATTGACGCGCCTCGCGGCTAGCGGCGCACAGTACAATTTAGCCGAGTAGTCAGGGTGGTCATTGGCGCCAAGACGCGCGTGGCCACCTTTTGTTTTGGGTAGTCACCTGCGACGTTCTTTAACGACTAGTCATTCAAGAACGTCGCAGGTGGCTAGGTGAGAGAGGTGAGCGCATGGCGGATAACGAAGCGCTGTTTACGCCTGAGCTGGTGTTTTTTGATTGGGAGTGTGCAACGCCGGATGAGGTGTTTGCGCGGCTTGAGGGCGAGCTTGCACCACGTGGCTACATTGCCGACGGTTGGCTCGACGCCGTTCGCATGCGCGAGGATGCCTATCCCACGGGTCTTGCCATGCCGGCGGCAAGCATTGCCATTCCGCATACCGATCCGGGGTTTGTGGCCAAGCCCTATATCGCGGTGGTGAAGCCCGCCGCGTCCGTGACATTTAACGCTATGGCTGGCATGGGCGCTCCGGTGCCGGCGCAGATCGTCATCAATCTGGGTATTGCCGAGCCGGGCGGCCAGGTCGAGGCCCTGCAGGCGCTCATGAACATCTTTATGGATGCCGATGCCGCAGCTGACGTGCTCGGCCAGACCACGCCCCAGGGCATGGTCGACGCCATCCGCCGTCACTTCTAGGGTGGGGCTGAGTCGGCACTTGGGGACTGTCCCTAACTGCCGGCTGCCAGAGCTGTCCCCTTTGCACCAAAATGGTGCAGATTAACCTGTCCCCAATGCACCAAGCGTGCCGCGGGGGCCGCGTTGTGACACAATGGCGTTTGTTCGATTCGTTATGCGAAAGGCCAACTATGGCAAACAAGAAAAAGAACTCCGAGGCCGCGCCGACGCCCGAGCAGCAGGCTCGCGCTGCCTCCAGCTCTCGCAAGAAGCAGCGCAAGACGTACGTGTCTAAGACCGTCAAGATCGTCCTGGTGGTCATCGGCGTGCTGGCGATGCTGCTTTCCGTCTCGGCGATGGCGTGCTCCGGCCTTATGTCGCAGGCCGAGGACACCTCGGGCTACAAGCTGACCGGCGGTGTTGCTGCAACTATCAACGGCACCAACCTCACCGAGGACACCGTGACCAAGCAGATCATGAGCATGCGTACGTCCTACGGTTACACCAAGGATAAGGACTGGGCGCAGTATCTGGTTGACAACGACCTCACGCCCAAGAAGTACCGCAAGCAACTCATCGACTCCTACACACAGCAGATTCTGCTTCAACAGGCACAGAAGGAGAACGGCGTGACGGTGTCGGACGAGGAGGTCGAGAAGGCTTGGAAGGACGCGTGCAAGAGCGCGGGCGGTGCCAAGGCCTTTAAGAAGACCCTCAAGACCTACGGCTATACCGAGGACACCTACAAGGACTCACTCAAGGAGAGCCTGGCACAGCAAAAGCTTAAGGATGCCGTCGCGCCCGCGAGCAAGCCCAAGGACAGCGAGATTGTCGATTACATCAACGAGAACCTGTCTAACTACAACGACGCCCGCCGCTCGTCGAACATCCTGATCAAGGTTGATTCCGACGCTTCCGACGAGGACAAGGCTGCCGCCAAGGCCAAGGCGCAGGAGTGCCTGGACAAGATCAACTCCGGTGAGCTGAGCTTTGAGGACGCCGTTGAGCAGTACTCCGAGGACACCGGTTCCAAGGAGAAGAAGGGCGATGTGGGCTGGGATAAGCTCACCACCTTTGTTGACAGCTACCAGACGGCGCTCGAGGGGCTCAACAAGGGCGACGTGAGCGAAGTCGTCGAGTCGACCTATGGTTACCACATCATCAAGTGCACCGACTACTTCCATGTCGATAATCAGGTCGATGACATCAACCAGGTGCCCAAGGCCATCAAGAAGTACGTCTCCAACGTGGTGAAGACGCAGGCGGCCAGTACTGCATACAGCGAGTGGCTGGAGCAGTACAAGAAGGACGCCGACATTACCGTCAACCCCATGCCCAAGGACGTACCCTATAACGTGAGCCTGAAGGGCGTCACCAAGAGTTCGACCGACGATTCGTCGACGACTGAGTAATCATGGGGCGGTGCTCGCGCGAGTGCCGCCCACGCTATTAGAGAGGATTTGCAGATGACCAACGAAGAGCTGCAGAAGGAAATGATCGCGGCCATGAAGGCCAAGGACAAGGTTCGCCTGTCCATCATTCGCCAGGTCAAGGCCGAGGTGAAGAATATCGAGGTTAACGAGCGCCGCGATGTGACCGAGGAGGACGTCAACAGCATGATCAAGCGTCTGATCAAGCAGACGAGCGAGACGCTGGAGATGTCCATCAAGGCCGGCACCGACCAGGAGCGCCGGCGCGACGGTATAGGTCAGCAGGCGCATGCTGCCGCCTCCCTTCAAAATAACGTGACAAATTCTACGGGAATATGATACACTATGGGCAATTAAGATTCAAGGAGGATCTCCAAATGGCATCAAAAGTATATTGGGCCGACCTGCGGACCGATTACCGGGAAAACCTGCCTCAGAAGCTGACCCGGCTGATGAAAACCGCCGGAATGGGCCAGATCGACTTTGAAGGCAAGTTCACGGCCATCAAGCTGCACTTCGGCGAGCCCGGCAACCTGGCCTTCCTGCGGCCCAACTGGGCCAAGACCGTGGCGGACTTTGTGAAGGAGCGGGGCGGCAAGCCCTTCCTTACCGACTGCAACACCCTGTATGTAGGCGGACGGAAAAACGCCCTGGACCACATGGACGCCGCCATGCTCAACGGGTTCTCCCCCCTGTCCACCGGTTGCCAGATCATCATCGCCGACGGCCTCAAGGGCAACGACGAGGTGGAGGTGCCCGTGGAGGGCGGCGAGTACGTCAAGGCCGCCAAGATCGGCCGGGCCGTCATGGACGCCGACGTGTTCGTCTCCCTGACCCACTTCAAGGGCCACGAGCAGGCCGGCATGGGCGGCACCCTGAAAAACATCGGCATGGGCTGCGGCTCCCGGGCCGGCAAGATGGAGCAGCACAACTCCGGCAAGCCCTTCGTCAAGCACAAATGGCTGAATAATGAGTAC
>ENA-OPBW01001751-OPBW01001751.1-human-gut-metagenome-genome-assembly--contig:-NODE-1751-length-10374-cov-3.316019_pt1 | contig 10374 bp, 10 predicted proteins | sample MGYA00241070_ERZ501456 | MGnify/ENA primary metagenome ERZ501456 (study PRJEB25962, sample SAMEA2042624) | human gut metagenome | biome: human gut; feature: human-associated habitat; material: faeces...
GTAGGCGACCTGCCCCATGAAGACCACCTTGGGCGCACCTACGAAGAGGTAGGTGCCACTGTACAGCAAGTCGTTCACGATGGGTTTCCGAGGTTGATACACCGTGTCGTACAGTTCGGTCATTGATATCGTGTTCAGCCCGAAATTGTTTGACTTTTTCGCGGCTTGCAGATTGATTTGCTTGTCCGAATTTGTTATAATATTGGTGCTAGTTTTGTGAGACGACTGTACCGCATCTGCGCCAACAGATGCACCCGGTACGGTCGTTTTTCTATTGTCCGTCATTCGCATTCCTCCTTAAGTCCGTTCAACGTCAGGGCTACCATTTGCAGGGTCTCCAGCAAGTCCGGCGAGACCTCTTCATCCACAGCCAGCCGCTGCAATTCCTGATAGATCAGCTTCATCTGGTCTCGCAGGGCTTTGTAGACCCTTGGGTTGCCTACCACGGTGATCTCCCGGTCGGTCAAGCGGCGGATGATATACTCCTGTTTGGTCAGCCCGGAGAGCTTTACTTTGGCTTCCAGAACCTCGTCCTCTTCCGGGGACATTCGGAAGGCTACCACCTTGTTCCGCCAGCGGCCTTGCTGGTCGAGTACTCGTTCCATCTTCATCCCTCCTTTCGCTCCATATCCAACTTCTGCGCCATCTCCTGCTGCTTTGAGGGGAAGAGGTGGGCGTACTTATAGGTGATGTCCACGCTCTCATGCCCCACCCGGTCTGCGATTGCCAGCGCCGAGAAGCCCATCTCGATCAACAGTGATACATGGGAGTGCCGCAGGTCGTGGATTCGTATCCGCTTCACCCCGGCCTCCTTGGCTCCCCTGTCCATCTCGTGGTGCAGGTAGCTCTTGGTCACCTCAAAGATCCGCTGGTCTGGCTGGACTTTGTAGAGGGATTTCAGGTAATCCCTGATCTCGTCCGTCAGAAACTGTGGCATCTGGATGACCCGGACGCTCTTGGGCGTTTTCGGGTCAGTGATCACATCCCGGCCTTTCAGCCTTTGATAGGATTTGGTGATGGAGAGCAGCCCCTTTTCCAAGTCGAAGTCTGCCGGGGTCAGAGCCAGCAATTCGCCCTCCCGGATGCCACACCAGTAGAGGACTTCAAAGGCGTAGTAGGATTGCGGCTTGTCCATCATGACCTCTGCGAACTTGAGGTACTCCTCCTTCGTCCAGAAGAGCATCTCCTTGTGCTTTTCTGACCCCATGCACCCGGCTGTGGCTGCTGCATTTGATTTCAGCCCATAGAACCGGACTGCATGGTTTAAGATGGCACTGAGTTGTCCATGCAACGTCTTGAGATAGGTCGGCGAGTAGGCCTTGCCGTTCTTGTCCCGGTAGTTCAACATCTCGTTCTGCCATGCGATTACATCCCGTGGCTTTATCTCGCTGAGCCGCTTTTCTTTGAAATACGGTAAGATTTTCGTTCGGATGATATGCTCCTTGACAGACCAGGTGTTTTCCCGGAGTCGCTTTTTCTTGTCCGTGATATAAATTTCCACAAAGGCTTCAAATGTCATGGTCAGGTCTGCCGCCTGTTGAAGAAGGAACTCCCGCTCCCACGCCAGAGCATCCTTCTTGGTGGCAAATCCCCGTTTCAGCTTCTTCTGCTTCACACCTTGCCAGTTCTCGAAGTAGAAGGAAGCGTACCATGTGCCCTGCCTGTTGTCCTTGTAGGCTGGCATCCTATCACTCCTCCCCTGCCCCGTAGATTTTCTCCTGATAGTACCTCCTGCTTACCCGGCCTCCCACGGTCGTGTAGCCCTTGGCTCTCAGTTCCTCGTTCCACTGGGCAATCATTTTGTACGCCAGACCCTGCGAGATGTCCAGTTCCTTTGCCAGCTCGTCTGCCTTGATAAAAATGCTGTTTGCCATTTTTTGTCCTTTCCTTGTCGGTTTCATTTCGGTGCCGCTTCATCCTCGCTGACTTCCGGCAGGCATATCCCCTTTGCGGTGCTGTGCCGTCCCCTTGTGGAGCGCTCGCTTCCTTTCGGAAGGTCTTGGCGGTTTGGATCAGTTTGGCGGTCATTCAATTTTACTAAGCATTTTTGCTTATCTTTCTGTGCTCTCATTATACTAAACACATTCCGTTAAGTCAAGAGGTTTTCAGGTAAAATCTTAAACTTTTTTGTTTATTTTCTATTGCACCTCCTATTTTTCTGTGCTATACTAGGTTCAACAAATATGTTTAAGTCAGGAGGCAATCGCATGGCAGTCGGTGACCGCATCAAACGTGCCCGCAACCTCCGAGGTATGACCCAGAAAGAACTGGGCATTGCCATCGGGTTTGAGGAGAAGAGCGCAGACATCCGTATCGCACAATACGAAAGCAACACCCGCACTCCTAAAGAAGAACTGCTCCGCAAGATTGCGGAGGTATTGGATGTGAACTATCGGTCTCTCTATGAGCCGACCCTGTACGCCGCAGAGGATGTGATGTACACTCTGTTCGAACTGGATGAGCACTACCCCGGCACCCGGCTCTATGAGGTCACAGACACCGCCGACCCGGATCTCCCGGAAAAGCACATGGCAGTCAGCTTCCGCTATCGCCTGCTGGACGATTTCCTGAAGGAGTGGCAGCTCCGTAAGAAGCAGCTCCGGGAGGGCGAGATCACCAAGGAAGAGTATCTGGAATGGAAGCTCAACTGGCCACAGACCGCCGACGGCTGCGGCCGGTACGAGCCGAAGAAAAAGTGGCGTAAAGAATAAAAGACACAAAAATGCCCTCTGAAAAACTTACCGTTTCTCAGAGGGCATTCTCATGTCTCTCTTTATGAATAATCGCCTGATAGTATCAAAGCAGTATCACAGAGCCTTTTGGCTCTCAAAATATTGCATTGCATCAATACTTTTCAGGGTTTGCAGATTACTCGAGCTCGATAGTTGCAGGCGGCTTACCGGTGCAATCGTAGAACACGCGGTTGACGTGCTTGACCTCGTTAACGATGCGGCTGGTGACAGTGCCCAGAACATCCCACGGCATATCGTAGCTTTCTGCGGTCATGAAGTCGGTGGTGGTCACGGCGCGCAGCGCAACGGCGTAGTCGTAGGTGCGCTCGTCGCCCATAACGCCGACGCTGTGCATATTGGTCAGTGCAGCGTAATACTGGCTAATCTCCTTATCCAGACCAGCCTTGGCAATCTCCTCGCGCCAGATGGCGTCAGCGTCCTGCACGATAGCGACCTTCTCGGGGGTCACCTCGCCGATGATGCGGATGCCCAGACCGGGGCCGGGGAACGGCTGACGGCTGACCAGATACTCAGGCAGACCCAGCTCACGGCCGGCCTGACGAACCTCGTCCTTGAACAGGTTACGCAGAGGCTCCACCAGTTCCTTGAAGTCCACGGTATCGGGCAGACCGCCCACGTTATGGTGACTCTTGATGACGGTGGACTCACCGCCCAGACCGGACTCCACCACGTCGGGATAAATGGTGCCCTGGGCCAGGAAGTCCACAGCGCCGATCTTCTTGGCCTCCTCCTCGAACACGCGGATGAACTCCTCGCCGATGATCTTCCGCTTGCGCTCGGGGTCCGTGACGCCGGCCAGCTTGCCAAGGAACCGGGGACCGGCGTTGACACGGCGGACATCCACGTTGAACTGCTTGGTCATTACATGCTCCACCTGGTCGCCTTCGTCCTTGCGCAGCAGGCCGTGGTCCACGAAAATGCACGTCAGCTGACGGCCCACCGCCCGCTGCAGCAGCGCGGCGGCCACGGAACTGTCCACGCCGCCGGACAGAGCCAGCAGCACGCGGCCATTGCCGATCTTCTCCCGGCACTGGGCCACCGCCTCCTCCAGATAGGACGCCATGGTCCACTCCGGCTGGAAGCCGCAGATCTTATACAGGAAATTCTCCAGGATCTGCCGGCCATACTCGGTGTGCACCACCTCAGGATGGAACTGCACGCCGTAGAGCCGCTTCTCCCGGCACTGGACCGCCGCGTGGCGGCAGCCCTCGGTGGAGGCAATGATCTCGAACCCGGGAGCCAGACGATCCACCTCTACCCCGTGGCTCATCCAGTACACCGCCGTTTCCGGCACGCCGTCAAACAGCGGGGAATCCGTATGGGTCAGCTCCGTCTTGCCATATTCCCGGGTGTCGGCCTTGCAGCACTGGCCGCCCAGCAGGTGCATCATCAGCTGCAAACCGTAGCAGATGCCCAGCACCGGCACGCCCATAGACAGCATCTCCGGGTCGATCATGGGAGCACCCTGGTCGAACACCGTGGCAGGGCCGCCGGTGAAAATGATGGCGTCCGGGGCAAAGGCCCGGACCTCATCCATGGTCATGCGGAAGGACTTGATCTCGCAGTATACGCCGCACTCACGGACGCGGCGAGCCACCAGCAGGTTGTATTGGCCGCCGAAATCCAGCACTAAAACCTTTTTCATACGGGGTCATCCTCCCGGAAGGTGATGTGGTCGGGGGTAGCCTCCTCGATGACGGCCAGGGAGTGGATGGGATAGCCCTTCTCCCGCAGGGCGTCGCCGCCATGCTGGAAGCCCTTCTCCACGGCCACACCGATGCCCACCAGCTCTGCACCGGCGGCCTTGACGATGTCGATCAGGCCCTGCATGGCATAGCCCTTGGCCATAAAGTCGTCGATGATCAGCACCCGGTCGTTGGGACCCAGCCACTCCTGGGCCACGATGAGGGTGACCTTTTTCTTATAGGTATAGGAGAAGATCTCGCTCTGATACAGGCCGCCCTCGATGTTGTCGCTCTTGGCCTTCTTGGCGAATACCATGGGAACGCCGTATTTCTGGGCACACACGGTGGCCAGAGGGATGCCGCTGGCCTCCGCCGTCAGCACCATGGTGATGTCCTTCACGTCGAAATACTTGGCGAACTCATCGGCCAGCTGGCTCATGAGGGCGGTGTCCACCCGGTGATTCAGGAAACCGTCCACTTTGATGATGTTGCCGGGCAGGACCTTACCCTCCCGGCGGATACGCTCCTTCAGCAGTTCCATATACTCCTCCTATTAATTTCACATTGCAGTGAATAATGACATTATTCTGCCCTATTCCTCCTATAAAAGCAAGGGGGCGAAAGGGCGAAGTTCCCGGACCTTTCCGGGGCGGCTTTTGTCACATATGACGGGGATCAGCCCCGGTGCAGGCTCCCGCGGACAAAATCGCTGAACCGCTGGGCCGCGGACGTCAGGGGCACGTCCCGCAGGACGCACAGATCCACGCTGCGGGCCGGGATATCAAAGGATGTGCGCAGCTTCCGCAGACGGCCGCTGTCCAGCTCTCGGTGGACGAACTCCTCCGTGACTCCGGCCACGCCGAAGCCGATGGCCGCCAGGTCTACCAGCAGGCTTCGGGCGCCCAGCTCGATCTCCGGGTGCAGATGCAGACCGTTCTGCAGGAAATACTTTTCCAAAAACAGCCGGGAGGACGCCTTCCGCTCCAGCAGGATCAGCGGGAACTGGGCAATCTCCTCCAGGGAATAGACATGGTCAAAGTCGCAGGGATACTCCGCCCCGGCCACAAAGATGGAATGGGTGGTCAGGCACGGGAACGTCTCCAGAGACGCCGCCTCCTGAGGGGTGCTGGCAAAGGCAATATCCACCTTGCCGGATTGCAGCAGGCCCAGAACCTTATGGCTGCGGCCGGAGATGATCTGAATGTGGATGGCCGGGTACTGCCGGTGGAACCGGTCCAGGTACGGCAGCAGAAACTGGCTGGTAACGGTGTCGCTGGCGCCGATGGTCAGGTGGCCCATTTGCAGATCCCGGCTCTGGGACAGCTTTTCTTCCCCTGTTTCCAACAGGCCCATGGCGCTGCGGACGTATTCATACAGCATCCGCCCGTCGGCGGTCAGGGTGACGCCCCGGGAGTTCCGGGCGAACAGGCGGGTCTGAAGCTCCGCCTCCAGCTGCTTGATGGACTGGCTGACGGCAGACTGGGATATAAACAAAGTCTGGGCCGCGGCGGTAATGTTTCCGGCCTCGGCCACTTCCTTGAAAACGCGATAAAGCTCCAGCTTCACGGACATAACAGCACCTCATTAAGAAAAATAATGCGTGTGGGTTTATTATCTGCGGTAATTATATCAGATATTTTCAAGAATGCAACCCCCATCTGTATTTCACCGGAGGATTCGGCATTTTTCCCGATTTCCTCTTGCTTTTTCCGGGGGCCGTCTGTATAATCGTAACTGGCTTTTGCTGCAAGAGTAGAAGCGGCGCGTTAAGTGCCGGTCGGATGGGAGGTTGCCGCCGGACGAAGGGGACCCTGTCTCCGCGGTGCCGTCTTCGCATCCGCTTTGGCAGCAGGCCCGGGGGCCTGCGCCCTGACAAGTGCATACTCCCCAACCTCCTCCCATTTCATCCGAATTAGGAGGTATTTTTATGTCCGAGATCCACAACACCAATGCACCTGCCCGCCGGGGGCCCAAGTGGCCCGTGAAGGCCATGGTCACCTGCGCCCTGCTGACGGCTATCAGCGTGGTGCTGGCCCGGTTCCTGATCCCCACGCCCAACGAGGTGACCCGTTTCTCTCTGGAAGCGGTGCCCATCTTCCTGGCAGGGATGCTGTTTGGGCCGCTGCCTGGGGCGCTGACAGGCTTTGCCGCCGACTTCATCGGCTGCCTGTTCTCCCCCTATGGCTACAATCCCATTTTCTGCGTGCCCCCCATTCTGTATGGCCTGTGCGCCGGGCTTTTCCGTCCCTGGCTGACCCGCAGGTGCAGTCCCCTGCGTCTGGCGGAGGCGTTTTTGCCGGCGGTGGTTCTGGGGTCCATCCTGTACCAGAGCTTCGCCCTGGCCATGATCTACGGCGGCGAGGCCAGGCAGGCGTACTTTTTGGCCCGGTTGGCGGCGCGCAGCGTGCAGTTTGCCATTACCGGCGTGCTGGACGTGCTGGTAGTATGGCTTTTGCAGCGCTCCGGCGCTCTGCGGGCTGTGGGCCTGCCGCCGGTGCAGCCGAAAGGAAATGATAACGTATGAACATTGACGAGACACTATCCTATATCCATGCCGTGTGCTGGCGGGGCAGCGTACCGGGGCTGGAGCGCATCGGCGCGCTGCTGGCCCGGATGGGCGACCCGCAAAAGCAGATGCGGTTCATTCATGTCACCGGCACCAACGGCAAGGGCTCTACCTGCGCCATGATGGCCAGCATCCTTCGGGCGGCCGGTTATCGGACGGGGCTGTATACGTCTCCCTTTCTGATCCGATTCAACGAGCGGATGCAGGTGGACGGCCGGCAGATCACCGACGACGAGCTATGTGAGATCACCGCCTATGTCCGCCCCCTGGCGGATGCGCTGGACCCTCACCCCACGGAGTTTGAAATGGTCACGGCCATTGCCTTTGCCTATTTTGCCCGGCACAACTGCGACATCGTGGTGTGTGAGGTGGGCATGGGCGGCGAGTTTGACGCCACCAATGTCATCCCCACCCCGGAGGCTGCCGTGTTCTGCAACATCGGCCTGGATCACACCCAGTACCTGGGCGATACCATTGAAAAAATCGCCGCCACCAAGGCCGGGATCATCAAGCCCGGCTGCGAGGCGGTGCTGTACCGCCAGACGGGCTCTGTGGAGGAGATCATCCGCCAGCGGTGCGAGCGTCTGGGCGTTCCCCTGCACCTGGCGGATTTTGACGGCATCCGTCCGGAAAAGGCCGGACTGGAGGGCCAGGTCTTTGACTGGGAGGAGCTTGCCGGCCTGCACCTGCCCCTGCTGGGACGGCACCAGCTGTGCAATGCCGCCGTGGCCCTGACAGCCATGCGGGTGCTGCAAAAGCGTGGCTGGTCCATTACGGAGGAGCACATCCGCCGCGGCCTGGCGGCCACCGACTGGCCCGGCCGGTTCCAGATCATCGGCCATGATCCTCTGTTCATCATCGACGGCGGGCACAATCCCCAGTGTATCCGGGCGCTGGAGCAGAATATCCGGGATTATCTGCCGGACCGCCCGCTGACGGTGCTTACCGGCGTCATGCAGGACAAGGACTATCACTGCATGTACCGGGGCGTGGTGCCCTATGCCCGCTCCTTCATCACCGTCACGCCGGATAACCCCCGCTCCCTGCCTGCCGGGGAGCTGGCAGCGTATATCCGGGAGCTGGGAGCGCCGGTCACCGCCTGCGATACCATCCGCGGCGGCGTTTCCCTGGCGCTGGAGCAGGCCGGACCCGGCGGCACAGTGCTGTGTTACGGCTCTCTGTATCTGATCGGCGACGTGGAGACACAGCTGCGGGACCTGAAAAAAAACTGAGTCCAGGGGATTCGCGAGGGACAGGCACATGGAAAAGCGCCATGTTGTCTGTCCTTCGCTTTTTATCATGGCAGTTCTACAAATTTTCCCGGCAGGCCCTAAAATTTCTGTTGCATTTTTATACCGTATCGTGTAAAATGAGAGGGACAATATAAGATTGGTAGCTGTAAGGAAGTGCCTCGCGCACGGGCTGCAACTATCACTCGGCTGTTGCTTGAGTGTTTCAGATCTCCACCCGGAGGTTTGAAACATTTTTCTTTACCCGGAAGCATTGGAACAATTCATAAGGAGGAACACACATGAATCTGGTCATCAACGGAAGACTCATCACCCGGGACGAGGGCGGCAAGGGCTATTATGAGCACGGCGCCGTAGCCTATGAGGGAACCACCATCACCGAGGTAGGCGAGGAGAGCGTCCTGCGGGCCAAATACCCCCAGGCCAACCTCATCGACGCCAAGGGCGGTGTCATCATGCCCGCCTTCATCAATGCCCACACCCATATCTACTCCGCCCTGGCAAGGGGCCTGTCCATCGTGGGCAACAATCCCACCAACTTCTACGAGGTCCTGGACGGCACCTGGTGGGCCATCGACCGCAAGCTGACCCTGGCCGGCACCCGCGCCAGCGCCGACGCCCTGTATATGGACTGCATCAAGCAGGGCGTCACCACCATTTTCGACCATCACGCCTCCTATGCCGAGATTCCCGGCTCTCTGCACACCATTGCCGCCTCTGCCAAGAAATTCGGCATCCGCTCCTGCCTGTGCTATGAGGTTTCCGACCGGGACGGCGAGGAAAAGTGTCTCCAGGCCATCCAGGAAAACGCCGACTTCATCACCGAGTGCGAAAGGAACCGGGACCCCATGCTGGCCGCCATGTTCGGCGGACACGCCCTGTTCACCATCAGCGACAAGACCTTTGACCGCATGGTGGCCGCCAACAATGGCCGCACCGGTTACCACATCCATGTGTCCGAGGGCATGAACGACGTGTACGACTCCCTGCAAAACTATGGCCGCCGCCCTGTCCAGCGGCTCCAGGACCACGGCATTCTGGGGGAAAAGACCATTCTGGGCCACTGCATCCATGTGAACACCGCCGAGATGGAGATCATCAAGGACACCGGCACCATGGTGGTCAACAATCCCGAGAGCAACATGGGCAACGCCATCGGCATCTGCCCGGTGCTCCAGCTGCACAAGCGGGGCATCCTGCTGGGCATGGGCACCGACGCCTATACCAACGACATGCTGGAATCCCTGAAGGTGGCCCTGTGCTCCCAGCGGAGCCAGAACTGCCTGCCCAACGTGGGCTGGTGTGAGGTCACGGACATGCTGTTCCGCAACAACGCCAAAATCGGCGAGAAGTATTTCCCGGTGCAGCTGGGGGTGCTGAAGGCCGGCGCTGCGGCGGACATCATCGTTATGGACTACAAACCCTTCACCCCCTTCTCCGACGAGAACATCGACGGCCACATGATCTTCGGCATGACCGGCCGCCAGTGCCAGACCACCATCGCGGGCGGCAAGCTCCTGATGCAGGACCGGGTGCTGGTGGGTATCGACGAGGAGGCGGAAAATGCCCACATCCTGGAGGCTGCCAAGAAGCTCTGGGGCGATCTGAACCACCGGACGTATTGATAATTCCAAAAACCTTGACAAGGAGGATATCCCATGTCTGAAAAAATGTATCCCATTCCCTTCCGCTCCCTGATGAACTGGGTGGTCACCGAGTATGCCGGCTGCGGCGACGTGTTCGGCGTCCACAAGCAGTATCACGCCACCGGCAAGAGCCTGCCGATTTTCGGCGAACGCATCGAAACACCTTTTGGCCCTGCTGCCGGTCCCAACAGCCAGCTGGCTCAGAACATCATCGCCGCCTATGTGGCCGGTGCCCGGTTCTTCGAGGTGAAAACCGTCCAGAAGATGGACGGTGCGGACCTGGCCGCCTGTGTGCCCCGCCCCTGCATTCTGGCCAACGACGAGGGCTACAACCAGGAGTGGTCCACGGAGCTCACCGTGCCCCAGGCCATGGACGAGTATATCAAGGCCTGGTGCGCCCTGAAGGTCCTCAGCAAGGTCTACGGCTTCGGCGATCCCGACGGGTTCGTGTTCAACATGTCCGTGGGCTACGAT
>ENA-OPBW01001757-OPBW01001757.1-human-gut-metagenome-genome-assembly--contig:-NODE-1757-length-10347-cov-2.972989_pt1 | contig 10347 bp, 9 predicted proteins | sample MGYA00241070_ERZ501456 | MGnify/ENA primary metagenome ERZ501456 (study PRJEB25962, sample SAMEA2042624) | human gut metagenome | biome: human gut; feature: human-associated habitat; material: faeces...
CCGGCTGCCACTAAGAATCGAACTAAAGCGTACTAACAACAAAGGGGAAACACTATGCCAGCAGGCCTTACGCCCATGATGAGCCAATACCTTGCGCTGAAGGAAAAATACAGCGATTGTTTGCTGTTCTTCAGGCTTGGTGATTTTTATGAAATGTTCTTTGAGGACGCGGTAACCGCATCCAAGGTGCTTGATATAGCGCTTACGGGGCGGGATTGCGGCCTTGAAACACGCGCGCCGATGTGCGGCGTGCCGTTCCACGCGGTGGATTCATATATTGCAAAGCTTATCGAAAACGGCTATAAGGTCGCACTGTGCGAACAGCTTACTGACCCCGCGCTTTCAAAAGGGCTTGTTGAACGGGATGTTGTAAGGGTATATACCGCTGGTACGGTAATAGAAGAAAATATGCTGGACGAGCGTGCGAATAACTACATAATCGCCATGTATGCTTCTTCTGACGAGGTCGGACTTGCCTGCTGCGACGTTTCAACGGGCAGCTTTACCGTGAGCGAGATATCGATTGCGGATAAGATGGACGACCTTGTGAACGAACTTGCAAGGATAGCCCCGCGCGAGGCAATAGCCAACGAAGCGTATTTCCTTAGGGAAGATATGGCAAAGTCTTTGCAGCTTAGCTGCGCGGTGACCTGCGCCGATTCGCGTGATTTTGAACCCACACGCGCGGAAGCGAAAGTGCTTATGCATTTCCGCGCGGCGTCGCTGCAAACGCTTGGGTGCGATGCGCTCAAAAACGCTGTGTGCGCCGCCGGCGCGCTTATAAGCTACCTTGAGCAGACGCAGAAGAACAGCCTTGAGCACATAAAAAAGCTTACAGTGCTGCAAAGGAGCCTGTATTTGGGGCTTGATGCGTCCACAAGGCGAAATCTGGAACTGACAAAACCGCTGCATACGGACAGCGGGAAGAAAAGCACGCTGCTATATCACCTTGATAAAACGTCAACCTCCATGGGCGCAAGGTTTCTGCGCGCGGCGATAGAGCAGCCGCTGCAAAGCATAGACGCCATAAACGAGCGTTTGAACGCCGTTGACGAGCTGGTGAACAAGCGGGCGGAACGCGAGGAACTGTCGAGCCTGCTTGACAATATATACGATATTGAGCGGCTGTGCAGCCGCATAGCTTATGGCAGCGTGAACGGGCGGGACTGCGTATCGCTGAGGGTATCGCTTGAAAAGCTGCCCACCGTGATAGAAAAGGCGCACTCGCTTGAATCCGAAGCGTTCTGCCGCATAGCGAAAAACCTTGACGCGATGGAGGACATATGCGCGCTGCTGAGGGATGCGATAGTGGACGATCCCCCCATAGGCGTGAAGGATGGCGGAGTTATCCGCGCCGGATATAACAGCGAAGTGGATGAACTTAGAGAGGCTGCCACAAACGGCAAAGGCATGATGGCCGCCGTAGAAGCGCGCGAACGCGCCGCCACGGGCATAAAGAACCTGAGAGTTGGCTATAACAGAGTATTCGGTTATTATATTGAAGTTACCAAGGCATACCAGCATTTGGTGCCGTATGGCTATATAAGAAAGCAAACGCTTGCCAATTCGGAGCGCTATGTTACCGAAGAACTGAAAGAATTGGAAGAGAAGATAACGGGCGCCGAAAGCAATCTTATCAGCCTTGAATACAAGCTATTTACGGAAATAAGGGAAACTCTGTTGGGCTGCATAGACCGGCTTCAAAGCGATTCGGCGTTGATAGCGGAGCTGGACTTCTATTGCTCGCTTGCGCATGTTGCTTTCGAAAACAACTATTGCAGGCCAAAAATGCAGCTGAACGGCGCAATAAACATAGTTGAAGGCCGCCATCCGGTCGTTGAAAGCGGAATGAAGGGCGCGTTTGTGCCAAATAACGTGCAGCTTGACCAGAAGGATAACCGCCTGCTTATAATCACCGGCCCAAATATGGCCGGTAAAAGCACATATTTAAGGCAGGTTGCTATAATAACGCTGATGGCACACATAGGCTCGTTCGTGCCGGCAAAAAAGGCCGCAATAACCATAGTGGACAGAATATTTACCCGCATAGGAGCATCGGATAATCTTTCTGGCGGGCAAAGCACGTTTATGGTTGAAATGAGCGAGGTTGCAGGCATACTGAATAATGCTACCAGCCGCAGCCTGCTTATATTGGACGAAATAGGCCGCGGCACAAGCACGTTTGACGGGCTGAGCATAGCATGGGCTGTGCTTGAATATATTGCCGACCCTGCGCGCTGCGGCGCAAAGGCGCTGTTTGCCACGCACTACCATGAATTGACGGAGCTTGAGGGCAAATTGCCGGGCATAAAGAATTACCGCATAACGGTAAAGGAAGTTGGGGATGACATAATATTTTTGCGGCGCATCGTGCGCGGAGGGGCGGACAGAAGCTTCGGCGTGCAGGTGGCGCGGCTTGCTGGGCTGCCTGACGATGTTATAGCAAGGGCTAAAGAGCTGCTGAAACAGCTTGAAGCGGCGGACATAAATCACGATATAGAGCCGGTATTGAGCGGCGGTGAGGATCAGCAGATGTCGCTTTTCGGCTCATGCGCAGCGGATGATATAATAGGTACGCTGAGCGATATGCAGCTTGATACAATGACGCCTATGGACGCCATGAACGCATTATACGATTTACAAATGAGAGCAAAGCTCAGAAAGGGAAAAAAATGAGCCGTATCCATGTGCTGGATAGCTATACGGCGAACCGCATAGCTGCGGGCGAGGTCGTGGAAAGGCCGGCCTCGGTCGTAAAAGAATTGCTTGAAAACGCGATAGATGCGGGCGCAACTGCCGTGACGATAGAAACAAAAGGCGGCGGACTTGAATCTATCCGCGTGAGCGATAACGGCATCGGCATAAACGCGGACGATGTTGCAACCGCCTTTTTGCCGCATGCTACAAGTAAGATCGCCACAACGGACGATTTATTTTCAATAAACACGCTGGGCTTCCGCGGGGAGGCTTTGCCGAGCATTGCGGCTGTATCCAAGGTCACCATGCGCACGAAGCAGAAAGACGCGGCAAACGGCGTACTGCTGCGCATAAACGGCGGCGACATAATAGAAAACCATGAAGCAGGGGTGCCGGACGGAACAACGATAGAATGTGAAGATCTTTTCTATAATGTTCCCGCAAGGCTTAAATTTATAAAGAGCGCGCGGGCGGAATCGGCACATATAAGCGACTATGTTTCCCGCATGATAATGGCGCGACCTGATATAAAAATAAAGCTGATACAGTCCGGCAGAACGGTGTTCCACAGCGAAGGCGACGGCGAACTGGACAGCGCCATAGCCTGCGTTTACGGTAACGACATTCTGCCGAACCTTAGGGAAATATACTATGATGACGGGTATTTCAACCTTGTAGGGTTCATTGGTACGGAGCAGATAGGCCGCGCGGCGCGCACGGCGCAGTCGTTCTATATAAACTGCCGCTATATACGCTCCCAGAAGCTTTCCTATGCGCTTCAGCGGGCGTATGATACGCGCCTTATGCAGGGCCGCTTCCCGTTTGCAGTGCTGCATATAGGAATATCGCCCGAAGAGATAGATGTAAACGTTCATCCGAATAAGCTGGAGATACGCTTCAGGCATGAGGACAGGATAATGGGGCCGTTCGTTACTCAATGCCGTAAGGCGCTGGAGCAGACGGAGGAAGATTTGACGCTTGATTTTAACGCGCCTGAGATAAAGAAAATAGTATACGTTCAAGACGAAATGCCCGGCGCAGTCGCCAAGGTTGATACCATGAAACGAGTTGCCGATATGGCGTTCAGCCAAAGGGACGAAAGACGCATCGAACTTAGCGCACTTCCGGCGGAAGCATTTATTCCTAAGCATGATGCTGCGCCTGTATATGCCGTACATGACAAAGAATCGGCTAAAACGGCGCACAGCGAATACGTTGGTGATAGGACGGCCGGTACGCCTATAATACCTCCTGTTTGGCAGGAAATAAGGAAGGCAGAGGAGACGGCGTACATAGAGGCGGATGAAAAAACAGCCCCTCAGCCGGCAAAGCAGGAGGAAGCATATATACCGCAGCCTAAGGTGGAAATACCCAAAATAACGCCGGTGCAGCAGAGGGTGGACTTTACTCAATATGAAATAATAGGCCAGCTTTTCAGCTGCTATTGGATAGTACAGCATGATGACGAGGTTATATTTATCGATCAGCATGCCATGCATGAGCGCAGGCTGTACGAAAGAATAATTGAAAGGGATATTCCTGCCGATTCCCAGCAGCTTTTAACACCGGAGATAATAAAGCTTACGCCGGTTGAGTTTGCGCTGCTTATGGATAATATAGACCGGTTCAGCGAGATAGGATTTGATATAGAGGAATTCGGAGCTATGAGCGTGAGTGTGCGCGCAGTGCCTGTAATTATGGGGAAAACGGATATAAAACGCTTTCTTACGGATGCAATAGCGCTGTTTGACGCAAAGAATAAGCTTACGACTATTGATATGAAGCGCGGCGCGCTTATAACGCGGGCGTGCAAATCCGCAATAAAGGCGGGGGAGAGAATAAGCGAAACGGAAATAAGGGCGCTGCTTGATCAATACGATAAGGAAGGCGTACCGCTTACCTGCCCGCACGGCCGCCCGGTGATGGCGCGCATGACGAAAACAGAATTTGAAAAGCTGTTCAAACGGATAGTATGATGAAGCATAAACTGTTTATAATCACCGGACCTACCGCCAGCGGAAAAACAGCCGCATCGGTATCGGCCGCACGGTTGATGAATGCGGAGATAATATCCGCTGACGCAATACAGCTATATAAAAAGCTGGACATAGGCTCGGCAAAGCCAACGGAGGAAGAACGCCGCGGCATAGTTCACCACATGATGGACTGCATAGAGCCCGATGAGCCGCGCTTTACCGTATCGCGATTCCGCGACGGGGCGATAGAGGCGGCAAACGGGATAATTGCAAAAGGAAAAAGGCCGCTTGTTGTGGGCGGTACGGGCTTATATATAAACGCGCTCACATACCCGCTCACTTTTTCACAAATTGCGCCGGATGATGAATTGCGGGCGGAACTTATGGAAAAAGAGCAGGCTGAAAAGGGCGCGTTGCATAAAATGCTTGCGGAGCTGGATGCAAAAACAGCCGAGCGTCTGCACCCGAACGACACAAAGCGTATAGTGAGGGCGCTTGAAATATGCATAAAAAGCGGCAAGAAGGCATCTGAGCAAGGAGAGGGCTTTACCTATCGCAACGATGATGCGCTCGAGTTTACGCCGGTAATGGCGGGCATAACCATGCCGCGGGATATGCTGTATGCAAGAATAGAAAAGCGCGTGGACGATATGTTTAACGCGGGACTTGTGGATGAAGTTCGCGCTTTGCTTTCGCGCGGCTGTACGCGGGATTTGCCGGCAATGCAGGGCCTTGGATACAAAGAAACGATTGCATACATAATGGGCGAATGCACGCTTGACGAAGCGAAGGAGACAATAAAGCGTGAAACGCGCCGCTTTGCTAAGCGGCAGCTTACATGGTTCCGCAGGGAGGAACGCATACGTTGGTTCGATGCAACGGAATACGGCTGCGCGGAGGAACTGGGCAAGGCGATAGCGGAGCATTTTTTGACACAGGAGGAGCAAAATGGCTGATACACGCGGCAATTTGCAGGATGAATTCCTTAACCAAATACGGAAGGAAAAGCTTCCTGTCAGCATACATGTTATAAACGGATACCAATTTAACCATCTTAAGGTTATCAGTTTTGATAATTATGTCATTCTGGTTGAGGATGACGGGGGAGTGCAGCGGCTTATATATAAGCATGCCGTATCGACCATAACAATAGAACAGAACGCAGCAAGGAAGGAGCAACTAACAGCAAAATGACGAATGAAGGCAATGGTGCGATAATGCGCGAATTGGGAATATCAAAGCAGGCATACGATTTCGTCCGTTCGGCCGAAAACAGCATAAAACCTGTTTTTGAAAGGATAGATGCAAATGCGGAAGTGAACCTTGCCCGAGTATTGGCCGGATTCAGGAAAGAGAACGTTGGCCTTAGGCATTTTGCGCCAACGACCGGCTATGGTTACGATGATGCGGGCAGGGATACGCTGGACAGGCTGTTTGCACATGCACTGTTTGCGGAGGATGCATTGGTGCGGCCGCAGCTCACCTCCGGAACACATGCGCTGTATCTTGCGCTGTCCGGTCTGTGCCAAATGGGAGATGCTGTTGTTGCCGCATCCGGAAAGCCGTATGATACGCTTGAAAACGCGATAGGACTGAGCGGTGACCATCCGCATTCGCTCAAAAAGCAAGGGGTTTCGTTTGATTATGTTGACCTTAATGACGACGGCAGCATAAACATAGACGGCGTGCTGAATATGGTGGCGCAAAAGAACGCCGCCGTGCTGTATGTTCAGCGTTCGCGCGGCTATGCGTGGCGCGATTCGCTTCTGGTGAATGAGCATATGGCGCCGCTGTTCAGGGCGGTAAAGGAAAGATTTCCAAATATAGCTATATTTGTGGATAACTGCTACGGCGAATTTACTGACGTTGTGGAGCCGCTGTGCGCCGGTGCGGATATAATTGCAGGTTCGCTTATAAAGAATCCGGGCGGCGGAATAGCGCCTACAGGCGGTTATATAGCAGGCAAGGCGAAATATATTCAGCGGATAGAAAACCTGCTCACGGTGCCCGGAATGGGGCGGGAGGTGGGCTCCTACGCGGCGAGTTATCGTCCGTTCTATCAGGGGCTGTATATGGCGCCGCATACAACAGCGCAGGCTTTGAAGGGCGCGGCGTTGTTTGCGCGCGTATTTGAAATGCTTGGCATGGAAACAATGCCCTCGTCCAATGCAAAACGATCGGACATAGTGCAGGCCGTGCGCTTTGAGGAAGCAGATGGGCTAATATCATTCTGCCGAAGCATACAAAGTGCGTCTCCGGTCGATTCGGCTGCCGTGCCGGAACCGTGGGATATGCCCGGCTATACATCGCAGGTGATAATGGCCGCGGGTGCGTTTGTGCAGGGATCTTCCATAGAGCTCAGCGCGGATGCGCCTATAAGAAAGCCCTACACTGCGTATGTGCAGGGCGGGTTGACATATGAACATTGTTCGCTTGCGGCTATGCTTGTGCTGACGGATCTTATAAAGAAAGGCATAGCGAAGCTTTAATATTCACGGTAAAGGCCGATGAGCTTGCCGACTATTTCAACATCGTTTATATCTACTATAATGGGCTGCATGCTGCTGTTTTCGGGCTGCAGCCTTATTTTATTGCCATTTTCATAGAATACGCGCTTTAGCGTTGCTGATTCGCCGGATACGCGCACAACGCCTATTTCGCCGGACTCAACGGACATGCCGCGGTGGATTATTATAATATCGCCGTCGTTTATTCCGGCTTCTATCATGCTTTGGCCCTGAACCCTAAGCATGAATACTTCAGTATCGTTTGCACCTTTAAGCAGGTGCTTGGGCATGACATAGTATTCCTGGATGTTCTCCACGGCAAGGATGGGTATGCCCGCAGCTACATTGCCGACCAGCGGCACGGATTGCATGTGCGTGTTTACGGCGCGGTCATTTGTACCCTCAGGCAGCGTTATGCTGCGCTGCTTTGACGGATTGCATATTATAAGCCCCTTCTCGGCCAGATTGCTTATATGCATATGCACGGTGGACGTGGATCTCAGCCCAAGTGCCGCGCCTATTTCGCGAACGGTAGGAGGATAGGAGTTGATTGCTATGAACTCCTTTATATAATTATATACTGCTTTTTGCGTTTCGCCGGATTTACGCATGGTTAACCTCCTTGGTTTGTGGTATTATAGTATAGCGTTGATTGATTATAGCACATGCCGGCAGTCAATGCAAACCTTTGTTCTGAAAGAACGCAAAGAAACGGAGTACGTTATGAATGCAAAGCAACCTTACAGAACCCCGGAAGGGGATATGTGCGATTTAGACCCGAATAAGATATGCGATAACTGCATGAAATGCGTGAATAAAAACAGCGCGGATTATACGGAAATACTTGCCGATTTTGACCCGGAATCGATACGGGTATTCACGCCGGGCGATGACGAGGACGATATAAGCGAACCTATAGAGCAGCTGGATATAGACCCTGAACTTATGGCGGAGTGGGAAGAAAAGCTTCGCCTTGCGGAGGAAGCTGAACGCGAAGGCGAAGCCGAAGCGGTAGAGGAGGAGTTGATTGAACCGATAGGCTACCGCGGCGTGCGCCAAAGGCGGGCGCATGTTTCCCATGTGCAAAGGCGCGGTTAATCGTCCCTAAGCTTTATTACCTTTGCGGCAAGCCTGCGCCTGTCTTCCGATACTGCGGCGTAGTGCTTGCGCGTGGTGTTAACGTCCTTATGGCCCAAAACATCGGCCACCAGATATATGTCGCCGGTTTCCCTGTAAAGATTCGTACCGTATGTGCTCCTAAGCTTATGCGGGGATATCTTTTTCAGCGGAACGGCGATTTTTGCGTATTTTTCAACCAGGTTTTCAACTGCGCGGACGGTGAGCCGCGTTTTTTGCAGCGAAAGGAACAGCGCGTCCTCATGCCCTGGGCAGCCTGTATGCGTTCGCGCTCAAGCATATATTGCAGCAGCGCTTCACGCGCTTCGTCGCCGAACACCAATATGTCCTGCTTGCCGCCTTTGCGCACGATGGAAAACTCGTTTGAAGTAAAGTTTATGTCGTCCATATCTATGCCCACCAGTTCGCTTATACGTATGCCTGTACCGAGGAACAGGGTGAGAATGGCCAAATCGCGTGCCTGCGTCTTTTTATGGTATGCTTTTTGCTTATCAGTTAATCCGTCGCCGTTTTGCACAACGTCAAGCAGGTCTGCTACTTCGTTCGGCTCAAGGCGTATTATGGCCCTATCATGTATCGTGGGCAGGGCAACGAGAGACGGCGCGTTGTGCGTAAGCTTTTCTTTTTTATAGAAATATTTATACAGGGCGCGGATGCTTGAAAGCTTTCTTGCCTTCGCGCGATCCTGATTCACCTTTTCGCGCTCATCATCGTCAACGTACATGGTGACATAGCTTAAATATATCTCAACATCCGTAACGCTTACCCTGTCAATGTCCGAAAGGGTAAGGGAGCGAATATTATCCCTCTTGAAATTCTCGTTTTCCTTTATAAGAAAGCCAAAGAAATTCTTTAAGTCGCCCGCGTATGCCACGCGCGTGCGTATGAGCGTTTCGTTTTCTATGCCGCGGAAAAACTCCGCGCAGAACGGCGGCAGCTCGCTGATCATGCGCTTGAGCTGAGCCATGTATTCTTTATATTGAGCCGAATCAAATGGTTGGTTCGCCATAGGGAACCCATCTCCTTCCAATTAGCAACTATTCGCTAAACACAAGTTTAACGAATAGTTATGTAGAAATCAAGTCCTATTTTGCAAGCAGAAGCTTATTTTGTGCTGAGCGACTTTATAGCGTCCCGTGCAAGCTTATCGCAGCGGTTGTTGTTTTCGTTGTCGCTGTGACCTTTAACCTTAATAAATCTGACTTTGTGCGTGCTTGTCAAATCTATAAGCGTCTGCCAAAGATCCTGATTTTCAACCGGTTTTCCTGCGGCGGTTTTCCAGCCGTTGGCTATCCAGCGGTCAAGCCATGCTTCATTGAAGGAACGGCAAAGATACGCGCTGTCTGTATACAGGTCAACCTTGCAGGACTCCTTTAGTGCATTCAGCGCCTCAATGGCGGCTGTAAGCTCCATACGGTTGTTCGTGGTGTCAGCACAGGCGCCGCTCAGTTCCTTCCTGAAGGATCCGTATATTAATACGGCCCCCCAGCCGCCGGGGCCGGGATTGCCGGAGCACGCGCCGTCGGTATATATGGTCAATTCTTTCACAATAATGTCTCCTCAAACTTTTTTGAACCCGAAAATTATACCATATATAAGCATTTTTGACCACCCAAACAGCCTATATAGATTTTTTTGCAAAAAATGTGTTGACATTCTGAGAGAAATGCGGTATAGTATCACCTGTCGCTAAGAGCGAACGGTGCTTCGGGGTGTAGCGCAGTCCGGTAGCGCACGTGCTTTGGGAGCATGGGGCCGGGGGTTCAAATCCCTTCACCCCGACCAAATATTATATGGCCCCTTGGTCAAGCGGTCTAAGACACCGCCCTTTCACGGCGGTAACAGGAGTTCGAGTCTCCTAGGGGTCACCACTTCCCATCTCAGCGATGGGCGTTAAGAAATTGGGCCTTTAGCTCAGTTGGTCAGAGCGGTCGGCTCATAACCGATTGGTCCGGGGTTCGAGTCCCTGAAGGCCCACCATCTTCTTAACAGCGAACTTTTGAAATTATGGCCCGGAGATGATGTGGCTG
>ENA-OPBW01001772-OPBW01001772.1-human-gut-metagenome-genome-assembly--contig:-NODE-1772-length-10300-cov-2.330015_pt1 | contig 10300 bp, 11 predicted proteins | sample MGYA00241070_ERZ501456 | MGnify/ENA primary metagenome ERZ501456 (study PRJEB25962, sample SAMEA2042624) | human gut metagenome | biome: human gut; feature: human-associated habitat; material: faeces...
TTATAATTTATTATATCGAATCTAATGATTTGAGCGTCAAAAGCTGATTTACGGATTGTTCTGCACTTCGTGCTCCCACAATCCTACCCGCCATTCGGAATTCGCAGGGTCCCTGCCCACTACTTCCTCAAAAAATGTATACTTATATCAAAGGATTTGCAACTGCCTTACATATGGAGCAAATATTGAAATTATATTACCAGCGTTGTTGACGCTATTAATCTGACCATGCAGGCGTATGAAAAAAGAACCGAAAGCGAGGAGTGACATATGAATAATAAACAACAAAAACGTATTTGTGGCTCTATAATTTTGCAATTATGGAGGTAAAGATCATGAGCGACGGGTTAAAAAGATTTTTGGAAGCTCAAATATGCGATTATGACAGAGCTCTGCAAGAAATTAAAAATGGCTACAAACAGACACATTGGATGTGGTATATATTCCCACAGCTGAAAGAACTTGGACGCAGTACGACTGCAAAATATTATGGCATTGCAGATATTGAAGAAGCAAGACAATATCTTGCGCACCCTGTTCTGGGGACCAGATTAAAGGAAATCAGTGCAGTGCTTCTCACGTTAGACACGAATGATCCATACAGCGTTATGGGTGGAATTGATGGCTTAAAGCTGTGTTCTTCCATGACACTGTTTGCGGAAATTGAAGGATTGGACTCTGTTTTTGGGAAAGTAATTCAAAAATTTTATAATGGATGTCTGGATGCAAAGACGATTGAACTATTACATGGCAGCAACTGAGAATTCATCACATTTGGGAATTGTACGAACGTTTATGAAATCGGGCTTACAGATGTCCAAGAGGGAGCGATAATGAGATATTATGAAATTCCACGCCATGAAATTGACTACTTTCGTAAAGAATATGAATTCCTAAGTAATTTTTATCCAACAAAGATATCGTTTGATGGTATTCTTTATCGCAGTTCGGAAGCGGCTTATCAGGCGCAGAAATGTTTGCGGCAAACGGATAATGAGCAGTTTGCTGTTTTATGTGCGGATGAAGCGAAAAAGCTTGGACAAAAGGTGGAAATGCGACCGGGCCGTGACAAGACATAATTTAAAATTAAGGAACAGGTTGTATACGAAAAATTCACACAAAATCCTGCGCTTTCGCAAGATTTGTTGAAAACCGGAGATAGAATATTTTAAAAGAAGGAAATAACTGGAAAGATTTATATCGGGGTATGGATTGATGATCGGGATATTACCTTGTCCGAATGTGAGTGTATAGTGAATGCTGCAAACGAGACTTTACTCGGTGGCGGCGGCGTTGACGGTGCAATCCACCGTGCTGCCGGTTCAGAATTAAGAGAAGAATGTGCCGCACTGGGCGGCTGTCGGGTTGGTGAGGCAAAACTAACAAAGGGATACCGATTGAGAGCGAAGTATATTATTGATACGGTTGGTCCTGTATATGCATCTGAGCGATGCCGTAAAAATTTAGCAAAATGCTATACAGCAAGCCTGGATTTGGCCAAAGAGCATGGCATTCGTAGCATTGTGTTTCCATCCATTTCTACTGGTAAATTCCGTTACCCCAAAAAAGAGGCCTGTCAGATTGCAGTGAAATCCGTATATACCTGGTTGATGGAAAATCATGATTATGAAATAAAAGTTGTCTTTTCCTGTGTTGATCCCAGGATCTATGAATTGATCTTTCGTTTTTGTCATGAAAAGAAATCACTTGGAGAAATTTTGTCTCTCTACAATTAAACTGGTATCATCAGAGAGATAGATGGTACCAGCTATTTTTTCATCTATAAATATATTCTTGTATATAAAACAAGGAGATAAAAATGCAGTATTTTAGAAAAACAACAAAAGAACAAATACCTTTTTTCCAGATTTGCGCTCTTATCAGTGTGTCAATTTGTGTGGCAGTCTATATTTGGTGTCTGTCGGATCCTCTGGAAGGTAATAAGTATGCTTTAACTATAAGCAATTCTGTGCGATTTGTCTACATAGTCAAAATGATTTATTTAGCCTTCTTTGGCGTTTTGTGTGGCTTTATCTGGAAAAGAGAAAGGAAACGCAGGAATTTTCTTTGGCTGGTGACAATCATTGGGATGGTCGGATATTGCCTATTGCTGCATATGTTAGGATACAGGGTTCGAGGTGTAATGAAAGAATTATTGCTTTCATTATGGCCGCTGTTCGTATACATAGCTGCAGACAGGTGTATAAGATTTATTATACCAAAAACACAGGCAATTTATCTGACCGGAATGGCTTTGTATTATATGGCGCTTGTTGGGAGTATCTGGATTATAGAATATAAGATGGCTGGTACTGAGTTTTCACGCAGAGAACCAGTAGAAATGATTTATCTTTTGGTTACAGGGATTATCACGTGGAGAATTGTGGAAAAACATCACAGAAAATCTGCTGCAGAGTGGAAAACAATGGCTTCCTGGATTTTTCCTCTGGCTGGTCTTGTAGCTGTATTCTGGAATCATGAAAGATTGTTGGAAATATTTAGTGGGCTTACCAATCCTGTTTCTGCTGTATATGCAGATAATCCGCGGAACGTAAACTGGATTGGATATCGGGTTACCTTGTTTTTAGATGCCTGGGCGGGAGATTTTTCATTTATTGAAGAGAATTGGATTACCATGAACCTTTATTCCAGTCCTTTATTTTGGATTAGATATATGAAAGGCTGGGGACCTTTTTTGATTGTTCTGGTTCTGGAATTGTTTCTTTTGTACTGTATTGTTTCCGTTGTTTTACGTAGAAATGCAGGGGAAAACCCCTTTGTAAAAGTCCTTTTGATAACGGTTATTGTAAGAAGTATTTTAGGTCTTTTAGCAGATTTGTTTGTGATCACAACACCAGATATTGGAATACTGCTTCTTCGTAATCCGGCGGATATTTTATTGATATTGTACCTGGTTTTTGGAGAGTTTGAGGTAAGAAGAGAGTGTATAGATGAAGGCGATAGAAAAAGAATTAAAAAGAATTGAAAAAGCAGAGGAGCGTCTGTGCCGCCGCGCAGAAAAGAAAACAGCCCCAATCTGGAAAGAAAAGCTGGAGGAGAAAATACCTGATAAAGTCATGTGGGGGCTTCAAAAAATGTTTTCTAAGGCTTTTTTTCTTATATTTGAAAAGGGCGGGATGATAATTGAAAAGTCTTATGATAAAGAAGCTCTTGAAAAGGAATTTCAGGTGAAAGATTACGCAGTGGGATTGAAAGGTGGAAGAAAGGAAATCCGGAATCTGAAAAGAGATGCAGCCAGAGGAAATACGGCGAGTACACTGTTTACTACGGCAGAAGGGATTGTGCTGGGGCTTCTTGGAATCGGGCTGCCGGATATTGTGATCTGGGTAGGTGTCCTGCTTCGTGGGGTTTATGAGACAGCTATGAAATATGGTTTTTCCTATGAAACACCGGAAGAAAAAATGTTTATCCTGAAAATGCTGGAAACAGCAATGGCGACAGGAGAGGAATGGGAAAAAGCCAATAAAGAGGTGGACTGTTATATCAGGCAGGACATACATATGATTCCTACAGAGGAAGAAGTGAAACAGCAGATTGAAAAAACTGCCAATGCTTTTGCAACAGACATGCTTGTTACAAAATTCATACAGGGTCTTCCTGTGGTAGGAATTGTCGGCGGAGCCATGAATCCTGTGTATTATCGAAGAATTCTGTCATATGTACAATTAAAATACAGGAAAAGGTATCTGGTGCAAAAATTAAAAAATGGACAAGGCTGTTAAAAGGCAGAAAGGGAGGTGGCCGCCGTGAGACTGCAGGTAAAATTTAAAAAGCCTGGCCTGGCAGATTGTGAGGTGTCGATTCGTGCCAAAGGTTTTCTGACAGCAATGCTGTATTGGGCCATAGAGACAGTGCCCATTCCGGGCTGGTCATTGATAGCGGCAGTTCCTTTAGATGCCACAGGCAAGGGTCTTTTCCGGTTTGGAGGAAACAGGGCAATTCCCCTGGAGGCAACCCATCTTTATGCCAGATGTATTACTCCGGATTATGCAGTGATAGATGGTATGTCTGAAAAGATACCGGATGAATTCAAAATAATGGGGAAAAACATCCCGCCGATGTTTACATCTACTTTGATGAGTGATCTGCATTTGTCAGGAAAATCCGGAAGGATTGCAAGAGCCTTTCAAAGCGCGGAAAGTGATGTGATTTTATTGGCAGGGGATTTGGTGAATGATGGATATACAGAGCAGTTTGCTCTTTTAAAAGGTTGTGTAGAGGAGAAAATACCCCATAAGAAGCTGCTTTCTGTGACGGGAAATCACGACCAGCTGTTTTCCATTGTTCCGAATAATATGGAGGACTATAAAGGCTATAGTGTATTTCAGCAGTATCTTTTGAGGCGAATCAGAGAATTGGGAATTCCGACAGAAACCGGACCCGGTGGGAATTATGAGGTATATGTGGATAAAGTGAGTATTATAGGGCTTCAATGTGTGGATAACAACAGAAAATTCGTTTTTCCTGGAGGAGAACAGCTGGAATGGCTTCGCAGGCGCCTGGATCAGAATGACGGATGGCATATTATTTTGTGTCATGCTCCATTATTGAAGCATAATCCTCAGAGAAATGAGGGAGCGCCATATCTGGGCAGAAATGATGAGCTCCAGAAGATTATAGACAGCCACAGAAAAATTATTTTTGTCTCCGGACACACGCATGTTTCCCCAAATAATGCAGGCGGCTGTGTGGAGAGCATTTATGAAAAACAGCTTGTGTATATCAATGACGGAAGCGTTACCCCCACAGAATTAAAAGGAGAAATTCTGATGCCTGCAGAATGGAAGGATGGCGTACGGATGGAATTGGGCTTATGGGATGACCAGGTAGAAATTAAAACAAAATCCATCCATACGGGAATCTGTTATCCCAGAGGGTACTATCGATTGTGTTTTGGAGAAAAATAAAGTGCGGGGGGATTAAAATGTATATGTACGATATTCATATGCACATTATTCCGGGAGTAGATGACGGCAGTTGGGATATGGAGATGTCGAGACGCTTGCTTTTTATGGCTTATGAGCAGGGAATCCGAAAAATCCTTGCAACACCTCACAGCAGTGCGTTTCGAGATAATACAGTTTGGGAAGTGGAAAAGAGGCTCAGTCAGTTAAAGGAAATGACAGAGAAATTCCTGCCGGATCTTCAGCTTTATTTTGGATGTGAAATCAGATGTGGGAGAAGGGAAATGGATGATATATTGAATGAACTTGAATGGGGCAGAATACCTTCTTTAAATGGAACAAGATATGTACTGGCAGAGTTTTCTACATTTGTTGAAACGGAAGAAATTATGGAATGCGTGCAGAGATTTAAGAAGAAGAGATGGAGACCGGTTCTTGCTCATGTGGAACGATACAGAGAATTGCTTAGGAATGACAGTGATATACAAAAGCTGCAGGGGATAGGGTGTTTGTTTCAGATTAACGTATATAGTGTATTTGATGAGGAAAATGAGGAAATCAAAAGAAATGCAATTAAATTGGTAAAAGAAAAAAGAGTGGCGTTTCTTGGTTCGGATGCCCACAGAACCATACACAGACCACCCAGTGTAAAATATGGTCTGCAGTTTTTATATGATTATTTTGAGAAAAATTATATAGATCAGATTGCATTTGGAAACGCAGAGAAACTACTGGGTCTGATGGAATAAAAAGGGGAGTGACAAAGCTATGTGGGAAAATTATCTGGCTTACAGGGACAGGATACAAAGCTTGATTGAACAGCGTGCCTGTTTTCCACCGGAAAATGAGCAGCTTGTAACAGCAGATGGTTTGAAAAACAAATTTTGTGCGGATGGTTCATTTCATGACTTTTATGGAGATACGATTGTATTTCGGCTTTCAGAAGATACGAAACAATTTCTTGGAGAAATTCAGACGTCTCTTTATGAACAGGCAGCAGGAATTTTATCAGAAAAGCTTCCTGTGAAATCTTTCCATATTACGCTTCATGATCTAAGCTCGTCGGTGTTTCAGCAGGATATTAGAACAGAAATGAAAACTCATCAGGACAGAATGCCAGAAATAATGCCCTTTTTAAGAAACAAAGGAACTGTTTGCTTAAAAGCAAAAGGTATGGTCAGTATGGTATCCAGTTCAATAGTGATGTTGTTTGAGCCGGCAAGTGCGGAAGACCATGATACCATTCAGGAGATGTATGAGTACATAGAAAAAATTTGCCCTTTGCCATATCCGCTCACTTTACATAGTACTCTTGCCTATTATAAACCGGGAATATATGCCCCCAAACAGTGGGGAAAATTGTATCAGTTGATTGACGTCTTTAACAGGAAATATGCAGGTAAAAGAAAGTTCGTAATGGATACTCATATGATGGAATATCAGGTATTTACTTCTATGAAGGATTACATAACGGCATATTGATCATATATTTTTATTCAAACATGGAGGAAAAATGAAAAATAAAATCGTAGTTTTGGGCGGGAGCTTTAATCCTCCAACGGTTGCCCATTTAAAGCTTATAAACAGTAGAGAAGAGGAGGAGAATCAATGGGATTGTTTGACAAATTATTTTCGAAAAATGATAAACCAGATAGAAAACAGGGAGATGCTTCAAGACGAAATATCAAATCCGGGGATGTGATTCAGACTATGCTGGTAAATGCAAAAGCGTGCCTGGATGATGACAGGCCGGAACAGGCTTTTGACCTTTATAAAAGTATTGTAGAGATGGCTTTGGATACCACTGCCCAGTACAATCTTGGAAGTCTGTACGCCCAGGGAAAGGGGACTGAACAGGACTTTTTACAAGCTGCTTATTGGTTTCATCAGGCTGTTCAAAATGGAGAGCCTGCAGCTGAAAAAATGCGTACGAAAAGTACGATGGACTATCTTCATCAGGATTTTGACCAGACAACTGCCCGTCAGCTTTATGAGAAGATGATCCGATACGCGTCACTGCTTTATCCAAGAGATAATAGAAATACTATTGTAGCAGAAAATTTGTATAACCTTGGAGCTTTTCATTTTAATAAAAAAGAGTATAAAGAGGCGGCGAAGCTGTTTCGGTCAGGGGCTGAGTTTGCTAATCACGGGGAATCCCAGAATTATTTGGCTGTTCTTTACAATGCAGGTTTGGGAGTAGAAAAAGATGACATTGCTGCTTTGTATTGGTTTGACCGTGCTACAGATAACGGTGTGGAAGTGTCAAAAAAAGACCGGGATGGAATACTAAATGCATATTATGAGAATTTTTCACCGGAGAAGTTTTATGATACGATGGATTATCTTGTAAAAGCCTGTGTGAGCGGCAGTGAAGAGATTCCTCAGGACCAGAAAAAGGCAAAATACTGGCGGAAACAGTGCGAACAGCTTTTGAAGGGCAGGAAAGAACAAGAGGAAACAAAACAGGCTGCACCTCCAAAGACATTGGAGGAACTGGTCCAGATTTGCCTCGATTATCTTCTTGAAAAAAGAGATGACGAAAGGCAAGGGGTTACTTTTCCTGTTCCAGGGACAGGTAATATTGCAAGGCTGTATGCTGGTCCTGTTGATAAAAGAAAAAATTCAAAATGGCATTATACTGTTGGAGTATGTAAAGATGGAACAGATATGATGGTATCTCATTACTTAAAAAGTGGTACAAGAGAAGAGGTTTGTGAATACGTAAAAACAGAAGAAAATAAGAGCAAGACAATTGAATCTGTAAAAAAATTAAGTGATAATGTAGATGAGAGATGGTCTTAGGAAAAGGAGGGAAATCGCAATGAGAAAATGGAAAATTTTGATGTGTCTTCTGTTATGTTCCGGGGCAGTTTTTGTTCCAGAGTACGGAAGCACTAAGGTCTATGCGGAAGTGAAAGCTGCTGATTATCTGCTTCCGGATGCAGATATCCGCTATTACACAGAGGATGAGATCAGCGATATGCCGGTAAAAATTCTCTGTTATGCAAAAAATGAAATTTACGCGAAACATGGAAGAAAATTCCAGTCAGAAGAGCTGCAGGAATATTTTGATTCACAGCCATGGTATTATGGAAAGATTGAACCGGGGGATTTTTCAGAAAGTGTTTTTAATGAGTATGAAAAAGCAAATATTCAATTACTGGCTGACAAAGAATTTGAACTGCAGAAGGGCGGATATGTGTTGGATCAGCCGGGTTATAATTTTGAGGACGTGGAAGATTATATTTATGGCTCGGGCAGTGGATTTGATATCGCATCCGGGTTGTCTCTTCATTCCAGTGAGGGAATGGCGCAATTTGAGACAGACTACTTTACCATTTCCCTTCCGGGAGACCTGGAATGGGACTATGAGATTGACGGCAGGGATTCTATTTCTTTTATTTACACTCCTGCAAAAGAGGCGGGCGTAGGTGGCAGATTCCTTGAAATCATTGCTTACGACTGGGGAGACAATGAGTATGAGGCATGGCCGCACTGGCAGATTGCGGGATTGGATGCGGACAAGAAATATATTGCCATTCTGCCCACAGATGTTCAGTATGACTATACAGACTCGGTCCAGACAGAAGAATACCAACGATTATTTAAATGTGCGGAAAGATGCGATCAGGATAATGAAAACACTATTTTCTTTGTAAAAAATCCATAATATAGATTTAGATTGGGAACAGAAGTTTATTAGTTTTATTTCAGGGAGAAGGGAAGCAGATGAAACTGGATAAAAGAAAATACAGAGATAAGATCAGAGGTTCTATGATGGGCGGTGCAGTGGGGGATGCGCTGGGCTATCCGGTAGAGTTTTTGTCCTATAAAGAGATATTAAAGCAATATCCGCCCAAGGGAATCCAGGCATATGAGCTTAACTTTAACACCAGAACTGCGCTGATTTCGGATGATACCCAGATGGCTCTTTTTACGGCAGCAGGTATTTTACTTGGAGATACGGGAGAAGGCTTTACAGATCAGGTTCGGATGTCTGTGTGGAAGGCTTACCAGGAGTGGCTGACAACACAGAGTTATAGATGCTGTAAATCTCAAAAGCCATATACGTGGCTGGCGGATATTCCGGAACTGAATCAAAACAGGGCGCCAGGGAATACCTGTATGGGTGCTTTAAAAGGAGGAATCCCCGGAAGTATCCAACAGCCCATTAATCACAGCAAAGGGTGTGGGGGCATTATGAGAGTGGCTCCCTTGGGACTGTATTATGAAGTAGATGATTTAGAGGAAAGAAAAAAAGTGGACAGGGCAGGTGCTGAGATTGCAGCTTTGACTCATACCCACCCATTAGGGTATATTCCGGCGGCAATCCTGACACATATTATCAGTGCGGTGGTCTATGAAGGCTGTACATATGGGAACTGCCTGGAAGATATTGTAATGGAAGCAATAGAGGTCGTGCCGGATTTGTTTGAGGACAAGGAATATAATAATGAACTGCAGATGTTATTAAAAAAAGCAGTGGATTTGTCTAAAAACACATTTACGGATGAGGAAAATATCCGGAACCTTGGAGAAGGATGGACTGCAGAAGAAACACTGGCTATTGCCCTATACTGCAGTCTCAGGTATCCGGAAAGCTTTTCAGAAGGAATGATTGCGTCAGTAAATCATAAGGGAGACAGCGATTCTACAGGCGCGGTTACCGGGAATATCCTGGGAGCAGTCTGCGGGTACGAAAGAATAGAAGATAAATGGAAAAATAATCTGGAACTGAAAGGCCTCATTCTTGAAACGGCAGACAGGCTGTGCGAAGAATAAAGGAAAACATAATATAGGATTCGGGGAGACATTACGATGTTTGATATCAGTATTACAGTGGAAAATATTAACTTTGAAAAGACAATTTCTGCGTTAATGCCAGGCATACTACAAAAGTGCAGAAAAATATCTAAACCTAATCTGGTACTTAGGATGCTGTTGGAGATGGAAGACGATGCATTGACTGTACTTCTGGGAATTATGCAGAGACTTTCGGAAGATGCCAAGGTGGAACTTCTATGCCAGCTGATGAATGGGTATGGAGAAGTACTGGCGGAAAAATTCAATGAATATCTGAAAAAGGATGCATTGGGGAGAAATTTCAGATTTCAAAGTATATACATGAGAAAAAGGAACAACGGAGTGGAGCTGGTAGGCTGCGGCGTACAGATTGATTATATGGCACTTCTTGACGAAGAGGAAGTGCGTGAAAAGATCAGTGATAAAGCAGCAGATTTTGTAGGATTTGGAAAATTTGGAAAAATACTTGCCAGGCAGGCTGGAAATGTACTGAAAACTGCAGTTGGGGCAGCGCCGGAGGAAGCGGAAAAGTTTGGGCTGAAACTGCTTCAGAGAGAGGATATAAAAGA
>ENA-OPBW01001776-OPBW01001776.1-human-gut-metagenome-genome-assembly--contig:-NODE-1776-length-10287-cov-2.199375_pt1 | contig 10287 bp, 9 predicted proteins | sample MGYA00241070_ERZ501456 | MGnify/ENA primary metagenome ERZ501456 (study PRJEB25962, sample SAMEA2042624) | human gut metagenome | biome: human gut; feature: human-associated habitat; material: faeces...
AGGGTAATGCCAAAATCAGACCAATTAAACGACAACAAACATAAAACACTATATATCAACCGATTTTAAAATATTAATTCTAAATTGAAAGTTTTAGAAAGCATACCAAAACGAAAAAGTTTTTTTCATTCTGGTATGCTTTCTCTATTTTTGGAAAGACAAGACACCCGATTAAAATCTCGTGAATTAACAAGAAAGAAATTTTCTTGCTCAATTCTTTGTTCATCAAAAATTTTCATTTTGGGAAAATATTTTCATTTGGAAAAATGTATCTCAGGCTTATTCTTTAGTAAATATCTAGCTATCAAATAAACATAAATCAACATGAATCTTGCCCTATTTTAATATATATTATATCAAATATGAGATTATTTATCGTTTCGAATAGATTGCCTGTAAAAATTACATGTTCCTCCGATGGAAAATTCGTTTTTTCACGGAGCGAAGGGGGGGCTACAGGTTTGAAGTCATTGGACGTTGATTGTGAAAAACATTGGATCGGTTGGCCTGGCGTCTGCGTAGAACAAAAGACGGAAAAAGATGACATTTGCAGTCAATTGGAAAAAAATAATTATCATCCGGTATTCTTATCCGACAGGCAGTATGAAAATTACTACGAAGGATATAGCAACAGTACCCTATGGCCCCTCTGTCATTACTTTTTTGCTTATACGTTATATAAAAAGAACTTTTGGGAATCATATAGGGAAGTCAATGCTGTTTTTTGTGAAGAGATATCGCGGATAGTTGAACCTAATGATTGGGTTTGGGTACAGGACTATCAGTTAATGCTGTTGCCAGGCATGCTCCGTGAGAAGTTTCCCAACCTTCATATCGGGTATTTCCACCATATTCCGTTTCCTTCACATGAACTTTTCCGGATTCTGCCCGAAAGGGTCGAGATCCTGAACGGACTTTTGGGAGCCGACTTTGTCGCTTTTCACATTCACGATTATATGCGTCATTTCATCAGTGCGACGGAACGCGTCCTTCATAAGAATTTCAATCTGGATGAAGTTCAAATGAATGATCGTGTAACCCGTGTGGATGCATTACCGATGGGGATAAACTATGATCTTTATCACAATGTGATAGCTGATGACAAAGTCCACCACGCAGTAGAGAAAACACGACTTCTATTTGGAGATCATAAGTTAATCATATCGGTAGACCGACTGGATTACAGCAAAGGAATATTGCACCGTCTTTACGGATTCGCCTCTTTTTTGAAAAATCATCCGGAATATCACGGGAAAGTGACATTGGCGATGGTTATCGTCCCCTCTCGCGACCATGTAGGCAGTTATGCCGAATTGAAAACCAAAATAGACGAGGAGATCGGTTCTATCAATGGAACTTACTCTACCATGAATTGGACTCCGGTATGTTATTTTTATCACGGTTTCTCTTTTGAGGAATTGGTAGCGATGTATTATGTTGCCGATATAGCCTTGGTAACCCCTTTGCGCGATGGTATGAATCTTGTGGCAAAAGAGTATGTCGCTACCAAACAAGATAATCCGGGGGTACTCATTTTAAGTGAAATGGCCGGTGCTTCGGTTGAATTGTCTGATGCTTTATTGATTAATCCAAACGACACGGACCAGATCGAACAAGCCATTTGCCGTGCATTGAAAATGCCATTGGAGGAACAAAGAGAAAGGCTTCAGAGAATGCAAGCCATCCTTTCGGTTCAAACCGTAAACAAATGGGCTGCGGATTTCATGAGAGAATGGCGGCAGACCGCAGAGAAAAACAAACGATTACAAAAGAAAAAGATCTCCGCACAAGACCAGAACGAAATCAAAACATTATATGACCAAGCGAAAAAGCGCTTGATTTTGCTGGATTACGACGGAACATTAACTGCATTCAAAAATCATCCGGAAGATGCAGTTCCAACACCTGCATTACGAGACCTGTTACAGCGTTTTTGTTCCGACTCTCGGAATCATGTAACCATTAATAGCGGGCGGGACCACTATACATTGGAGAAATGGCTGGGAGATCTTCCTCTGTCTTTTGCCGCCGAGCATGGTGCATTTTACAAGGAAAAAGGCGCATGGCATAAAAACATAGGCAATCGAGAGTGGGATTCGGAGCTATTGTTTATTCTAAATTTGTTTGTAAGCAAAACCCCGTACTCTCATCTTGAGACAAAAGAAGCTGCTCTTGCCTGGCATTATAGAGAATCGGACGCCTGGCTGGGAGAGCTGAGAGCGCAACAGCTAACAAAGGCTATAATGCCTGTTTGCCTGAAAAAGGGATTACAAATCATGCAGGGCAACAAAGTCGTGGAAATAAAATCTCCAGAATGCACAAAAGGTTCGGAAGTAGATCGCCTATTATTGGCTTCCCGCTATGATTTTATACTAGCAATGGGAGATGACACGACGGATGAGGATATGTTCCGGGCTCTTCCAGTATCCGCCATAACAGTTAAAGTTGGAATTGTATCTGAAAAAGCCAAATACAATCTGTCCTCGCAGGAAGAAGTATTGCCTTTTTTGGAAGAACTGTCGGGTGAAGGTGTTAGTTACGGAACGACTTCCAGAAGCATAAAAGGTCAACTGAAAGCCACCGTTGATTTTTTTAAAGGATTGTGGACAAATAAAAAATAATTTTTATGGACAAGTTAAATTACGGAGTAATAGGAAATTGCTGCACAGCGGCTTTGATTTCGGATAAAGGCAGTATAGATTGGTTATGTTTCCCTAACTTCGACTCACCTTCCATCTTTGCATCATTGCTCGATCGGGAGAAAGGGGGATATTTCGGCTTCGAGGTTTCTCCGGATTATCAAATATCGCAATCGTATGTTCCTCATACAAATATTCTTTCGACCAACTTCGTATCAGAAGAAAATGAATTTGCCGTTGTAGATTTCATGCCTTGTTACCATCTGAGCGATGCGAGCAATTGTTATCGTCCGGCAGAGATCTACCGATATATCCGCAGAATCAAAGGTACTCCCCGTTTTAAAATCAACTATGAGCCGGCTCCGGACTATGCCCGTGGAAAGACAATTTTCAACACGACCTCGGAATATATAGAGACCTACTCTACTTCTAACAGCAAAGATAGGCAATATCTTTATTCCTCACTACCTTTGCACAACATCTTGGAACAGAAAGAAATCGTACTGGCTAAGGACGAGTTCTTGCTACTTTCATATAACGAGAAAGTAATACCCGTCAACATTGAGCGTGAGAAACTGGAATACTGCCGGACGCTGGTTTATTGGCTGAATTGGACTGACCGAACCAAGAAGTTTACGGTCTATAACGATATCATTGAGCGAAGTCTCCTAGTTTTAAAATTGATGTCTTTTTATAATGGAGCCGTATTGGCGGCCATAACAACTAGCCTACCGGAAACGATCGGAGAAGTCCGTAACTGGGATTATCGTTTTTGTTGGCTGCGCGACGCCTCCATGTCCATTGAAACTTTGTTCCAAATAGGCCATGTCGAAGCCGCAAGGCGGTTCATGAGATTTGTCCAGTCTACTTTTGTTTCTCAACACGATACTTACCAGATCATGTACGGTATTCGCGGAGAAAGAAAATTGACGGAAGTTATTCTGGGACATCTTTCCGGTTATAAGAACTCACGACCCGTTCGGATCGGTAATGATGCTTACCACCAGCTTCAAAATGACTCGTTCGGCTATTTAATGGACCTGATCTACCAATACTATCGTTTGATGCCCGGTACATTGGACGAGGTGGAAGATATGTGGGAAATGGTAAAAAGTATCCTGACGAATGTGATGATTGACTGGAAAAAACCAGACAAAGGCATTTGGGAGATTAGAGGAGAAGGACAGCATTTTGTTTCCTCCAAAGTTATGTGCTGGGTCGCATTAGACAGGGGAGCTCGTATTGCAGATTTATTAAACAAACCGACATACCGGAGACGTTGGTCGGAAGAAGCGACCGTAATCAAAGAAAATGTCATGAAAAACGGTTGGAAAGAAGAGATGCAAAGTTTCTCGCAAACCTACGGTAATTCCGACCTTGATGCGTCCTTGTTGTTAATGGAACCGTACGGATTTATCGATCCGAGAGACATACGCTACCATAAAACAGTGCAAGCGATAAAGAATGCGTTACTTTATAAAGGGTTGATGTACCGTTATAAATCTCATGATGATTTCGGACTCCCCTCTTCCGCCTTTACTATTTGTACGTTCTGGCTCATCCGTGCTCTTTATGTCATTGGAGAAAAAGAAGAAGCACGTAGTCTGTTTGAGGAAATGCTTCATAATTCAAATCACTTGGGACTTTTCAGTGAAGACATTGATTTTGAAACCAAGGAGCAACTGGGGAATTTTCCTCAAGCATATTCCCATTTGGCACTAGTCAATACCGCTATATTGTTTTCGGAAGAGGACATACGACTGTCTTTTAAATAAACCTTCTGTATCTCTTTCATTTTGGAAATATTTTTTCACTATGAAAGAGATTTTATTCTATTTTTATAGGACAAAGCTCATAGGAATCAATATGGAAACGAATAATTTACTGGCCCCATTATTTTTTGTATTGATAGGGTTGATGGGAGGTGCGATTTTAAAATTCGGATTAAAAAAGATGCCTCTTCCTTACACGGTCGGGCTATTTGCCTTTGGATTATTGATCGGTACGTTTGACCGGATAGGCTGGTTGGAAAGCATTCCTATATTAAAATCATCGATCGATCTTGCCGGAAATGCTAATCCCGATATGATACTTTATATTTTTCTTCCGATCTTGATATTCGACGCTGCTTATGAACTGGACGTGCATATCTTTCGAAAAACATTGACAAATGCCACTATATTGTCCGTACCGGGTGTCATTATTGCGATGTTGCTGACGGCTGCCTTGATGATAGGGATCGGAACGTTCGCCCCTTCTTATGAAGGGTGGAACTGGCCCTTTGCATTGATGTTCGGAGCCTTGATAAGTGCGACAGACCCAGTGGCCGTTGTCGCATTGTTGAAAGAGCTAGGCACCAGTAAACGTTTCTCGACGCTAGTCGATGCCGAGTCGATGCTGAACGATGGAACCGGTATTGTCCTTTTCATGCTGTTTTTCGGAGCCTATACCGCTACTGGTGTTTCGGATTCTCCCGTAGCGGACTTTATCATGGTCGTTGCCGGAGGAGCCCTGCTTGGTACGCTTTTGGCTTATTTGTGTATTCAATTTATCACAAAAGTAAATGGAGACGAGATGCTTCAAAACAGCGTGATGATTCTTTCCGCTTATATGACTTTTGTCATAGCGCAAAATTATTTGGAAGTATCGGGAGTAATCGCTTTGGTCGGTTTCGGTTTAACAGTCTCTTACATGGGCCGTCCGAGGCTGAAACCGCAGGTCAATAAATTCATGCGTCAATTTTGGGAATTGGCAGCACACATAGCAAATACATTGATATTCATAATTGTCGGTATCGTAATAGCATTGAAGGTAGACTTCTCATGGATGGATTTATTGATTCTTATCTGTGTATATGCCGGGATAAATATCATTCGTATATTAATAATAACCATATTTTATCCGATCATGAAACGGTCCGGATATGGCTTGTCGGTGCGAGAGTCCACGATCTTGAGTTGGGGAGGATTACGTGGTGCATTGGGACTAACGATGGCACTGATGGTATCGTATACCTTTTCGATACCAGAACCAATACGTCGGCAAGTACTTTTCCTTACGGCTGGGATTGTAACTTTAACATTGACAATAAATGCGACTACAATCGGTTGGCTTCTAAAAAAATTGGGATTGGCAGAGATACCGTCCTCCAAGCTTCTTTTGGATTATAGCGTAAAAGAACAGTTGTACGAAGGTTCTGAAAAATACCTAAAAGATTTGAAACAGAAGGGAAGCGTTGGAAGCAACAGACTGGAGTATTGTCGAACAGTTTCTACCTCAAAAAGAAATATATCCGGAAATGCCTGTCCGTACCAAAGACGTAATGGCAGACATACGCCTACGAATCTTGGATAGAGAGCGCTCGCTCTATTGGAGCCTATACACAAACGGTGTCATTTCATCCGGGACGCAAAGACGTTTAAATGCCGCAATTGATGAACAATACGATCGAGACGGAAAGAAACCTCTATGCGACCGAGGCGATATTTTTGAATTCTGTGAGGAACCTTCATGGATAATCAGTATGAAGTTTTTCTCTCGTTTTTTCCAAAAATGGGCAGATATTTACTATCAAGACAGAATTATTTTAGGGTACGATTTGGCAAGGGGATTGATCATAGCCCAGAAAGAGTCCTTGAAACTGGTTAACGAGTTTGGCTCCTCGGAAACAGTCTCTACCGAATATGAAAGTTGCTTATCGCTTTTACAAGTCGAGATCCGTAAAAATATAACTAGAGCATCGAATTTTATCACAAAAATATCCATTGATTATCCTAAATCATATAAAGAGGCTGTGACTCGCAAGTCTGTCCGTATGTTATTGAGCAACGAAAAAAAGAGGATAGAACAATTCAAGGAACAGGGTTTGATTTCCCAAGAAGAAGCCGAGCAAATGGTAAATGAGTTGGGAGAACGTCATAATAAGTTTTTCACTTCTTACCAGTTCCTAAAATAGCGAAAAGAGAAATATGTCAGTCATCCTCAATAGATAATAACTCATCTAAAGCACCATTCATAATGTATGGTAAACACTGGCGAATCTTGTCTATAGGCCAATCCCACTATTTGAGGATCTTGTATAATGGTATTTAGATATACGGTTTGTTTATCTCCCGTACGTGGATATATTTTAGTCATCATCTTTCTTCGTTTTTTAGTAATGTTTCTTTTTCAAATAAAAAATAGATTGTGTAGCCAACAGAATTACAAAGACGTATTCCGCTGTTAAATAGATTGCGAGAGGAGCTTGCGTGTAGCGACATAACTAATAAAGATAAACCAAATATATGGTTGTTGTCGTAACTTGAAAAAGGAAAGTCATTTGTGTCTTTCCTGTTCCTCCGACAGCATTCAAATATACATAACCCGGTAAAGCGAAAGTGTAATTCAACAACATTACAACAAAAGGGGCAAAAGCTAATTGTATCAATAGTTCATTACTCGTATAAAAACCAATAATCCATCGATTACACAATAAAGCAATCGCAACCAAGGGAAATCCTATGGCATAACCTAATTTCAGAATTTTACTACAGATTGAAAATAGTGCCTTCCCTTCTCCCGCACCAATCGCATTACTGACTAATGAGCCTGTTGTAAGCGCAAAAGAATTCGCTATCACAAAAAATATAGCCGATACGCTCCGGGTTATATTGGAAATCGCTAACTCTATTTTTCCCAAATGTTCAATTGAAACGAAAAACAAGAACCAAGGGGCTACACTAATAAACGCATGAAGCATACTCCATGTTGATAACTTCAAGACTTTTATAAGTAAATTACCATTATAGACCGGCCTTAACCCATATTTTTCTTTATCCAATCGTATCCACATATAGAAGGAAAGCATCATAAAGGAGCCCATCTCTGCCAAAGAAGAGGCAATTGCCGCCCCCGAGATTCCTAATTCCCTAGTGAATATCAAATAAAAATTTAAAGGAATATTGATTAATACCGCTATGGCAGCAGCCCAAGATAGAGCTTTTGTATGCGTTATCCCCACTAAAAAAGAACGTATCGCTAAAAATGGGAATGAAAACAACAATCCAAAGCTACGCCAATCCAAGTATAGGATTACCGCTCGATAAATATCCGAGGAAACGATCAGCTTCTTTAATATAAATGGGGAAACCGTATGAATGAGAAGGTAAAGAAAGATAGCCAATCCCAAAAGGAAAAATAAGCCTTGAAAAAAGGTCTTGCCGGTTTCCTTGTAATCTTGCTCTCCATTCCTTCGAGCTACCATTACTTGCAACCCAATGCTAAACCCAAAACCAAGCATATAAATCGCCAAATAATAAATTCCGGCGATAGCGGACGCTCCTAATTCTATCTCTCCAACGTGGCCTAAGAAAACAGCATCCGTAATATTGATTAATTGTTCCATTAAGATGCTCATCATTACAGGAAAGTTGATGAGCCATATTTGTTTATATGTATAATTCATTGCTCAACTGCAAAATAGCACGATACGAACAGACCTGCATAACATGGTCTGCCAGCTCGTAAATTCATAAATAAAAGGATATAAAATCTCTGTGGCAAATAAATCGTTATTTGTCAAATAGCTGAATAGCTTTCTTGAAAGGGGCTATTCGCAGGAGCGTAGCTATATACAGAGTTTCATAAGGAGTGAATACTATTTGTGAGTTGATATAGCGCAAATGTATGAAAAATTAAGAAATTCAACCGATTAATTCATGGATTTCTTTTATATGCAGGTGCAAATGTCCCAAATATCCTTCTATCATTTCTTGTAGCGTGACCTTTGTTCCTGTAAAGTCGCACCAGTAACTATCCAGTCTGTTCTTATCTACCGAGTTAATTACTTGGATGATGTGCAGATTGTAACACCTCCATAACTGGATTAAGTTAGCCCAGTCTGCATTCTGATAATCTTGTAAAGCTATCCACAAGTCATTATCCTGTGTATAATCAGGGAAGAAAAGCAGGTCTTTGCTATATTGCAACCGAACCATGCGTTGGTGATTATTGGATGCCGAATCAATCAAGTGACCGAGAATCTGCTTGATGGTGCGATTCTGTCTGTTCCGTCTTTGTGTGATAACCTCTACGGGCAGACTATTTAACAATTTCTCTTCTGTTTCAATAACCTGTGCAATGCCAGCGGTTATATGTATAAAATTACTTTCTTGCATAACTTTCTAATTTTAAATACTTCTGCAAAAGTAAGTTCTTTGCCTATCATCCACTTGTAAAAAACTGACTTTATCACAAATGACTACGCACGGCTATGCGATTTAATAACATTCAGCCTGCAACCTTCGGAAAAGAATGTAGAATATAGAGAACGGGAAGATAGATATTGAGTAGGCGAACAACCTGTAAACTCTTTAAAGTCTTTCACCAAGTGCGAAGAATCATAAAAGCCACACGAATAAGCCAAGTCTACGAACTCTATTCCCGGATGATTCTGCAACAGATACAGTGCCCGCTGAAAGCGAACTACTCGATAATATTCTTTAGGGCTCATTCCTACATAGTTGGAAAATACTCGCTTGAATTGCCTATATCCCAAACAAGCACTTTCAGCAAGGGTATTCACGTCAATTTGCGGTTGATTGATGATTTGACGGATAGCGTGATGCGTTCTTTGGTAGTTACAATTTGCATCGACCAACCGTTGCATAAGGAAGCGTTCAATCAACCGGATGCAGGTTTCAACGGCTGGTTCGGCAGAAATATTTCGTTTCAGGTGATTCAGTTCAATATCTTCCAAATCTTCTACATCTATATAATGGTTGTAAAACTTATTCATAGAACATTGCACAAATGAATTTAGCCCCAGAGGATGAAATATAACGGCAATCATATCAATATTACCTTCTGAAATCAAGCTCCCATAAGTTGAGAACTGTCCCCGAATGAAATTCTTCGGCTGTAAACCTTTTGATTGGATATTCAGATTCTCACCCCGATGGAATAGTCTGTATCATTACTGGCTCTACTTCATCGGTCTTTAACGCCCAATAGTATTTAATGTATTGGGAAAGTACAGGTGACGGATATAAAATCTTGCTTTCTCTCATCGTTATTTCGTTAATCTGCTATGCGCATGGCGGTAAATATAGAGGTTAATCCCCGCATGACAATAAAGTAAGCCGAAAATTTAGATGAATGGTGTGTGTTTTGTTCCGCTATATGTCAGCGTTAAACGGTGCATTGCCCTTGTTACCGCCACATATAGCATACTCCGGTCGATTTCCGAATGATAATTCCTATCATCCACCTGTGGTATAATCACCTCATCGAATTCCAAACCCTTTGCCATGTGGGCAGAGATGATAACAATACCCTGCACAAAAGCCGAACTTTGGCTTGATAGGAAATTAATATCAGGAATTTGTAATTTATCTGCCATCTCACGGGCTTGCGATTCGGTTTTGCAGATAATCCCCAGCGATTTATAGGCGGATGCCTGATAAGTGACAATTAATTCTTTAATAGCAGATAGTTCTTCTTTCTCATTATTAAATTGTAATACTTTCGGTTTCTCTCCATGCCGTGCGACTGGTTCAAGATCGGTATTTATCCGTATTTTCTGTGCAAAATCTGTGATCTCGCAAGTAGAGCGGTAACTTTTGCATAGCTTCATCACTTCACCTGTGACAAGAGCTTTCTGAATCAT
>ENA-OPBW01001778-OPBW01001778.1-human-gut-metagenome-genome-assembly--contig:-NODE-1778-length-10278-cov-2.304607_pt1 | contig 10278 bp, 8 predicted proteins | sample MGYA00241070_ERZ501456 | MGnify/ENA primary metagenome ERZ501456 (study PRJEB25962, sample SAMEA2042624) | human gut metagenome | biome: human gut; feature: human-associated habitat; material: faeces...
TCCGGCGCCATTGACCATGTTGCCATTGATGTGAAGGATGTGGAGAAAGTCCACGAGCTGGTGACAGCAGCCGGACTGAATACTACCAATGATGAAGTCCATTTCCTGCCGTTCTGGGAGAATGGTGTGAAGTTCTTTACTATTGAGGGACCGAATAAGGAGAAGGTGGAGTTCAGCCAGTATTTATAAAATGTGTAAGTCAGTTAAGTCTCCTGCAAGAATGTGGGTACCTGTCTTAATGGGAATTTACAATACAGTAAAAATACGCTAGAATAGAATACTGTTAATATTCATCTAAATAAAAAAGATCTATAAGAACAGGAGTATATACATGCTGGGACTTAAACCAATAAAGACTTTACCCATAAGAGAAAAGATTGCGGCGAATCTCAGAGAGGCAATTCTTTCAAAAAAAATTCCGGCGGGGGAAATTCTGACACTGGAAAGTACTGCGCAGGAACTTGGAGTGTCCATTACACCTACAAGAGAAGCCTTTCAGATTCTGGCAAGAGATGGACTTCTGGAACTGGAGCGAAATAAACGTGCAGTAGTTCTTGGAGTGAATGAAAAAACGATCCGCGAACATTTTCAGGTGCGGGCGGCACTGGAAAGTGAAGCCTGTGTTTTGTGTTGTGAAAATAAGATCGATTTTCAGAGGATTGATCAGATCCTCAAGGTTTCCAGAGAAGAGATAGAAAAAGGTGATTTTGAAAGTTATTCAAGTCTCAATCAGACTTTGCACATGGAATTATGGACAGCAGCAGGAAATGATAAACTTAAAAATATGCTGTCAGAACTGTGGAACGGACTGTCCAGAGGCGTACTGGTAAATGAAGAAGAGTACGTAAGAAAATCTCTGAAAGAGCATGAGGAAATTGTAGAAAGTATTCGAAAAGGTGATGCTATGGAATGTTATCTGCGTATGCAGAAACATATAAAAAGCAGTTGTGAGAACTTTGTGCAACGGTATAATTAGGCTGTAGAAATTACCATTTTTCTGTAAAAAGTATACAAAAACAGAACAGATAATTTTTACAAAACGCCGAAATTGTTAATTGTTATTGACAGTTACGGCGTTTTTCACTATTCTTTATGTATACAATATAAAAAATAAAAAATAAAAAGTAAAAAAGTAAAGAAAGGCGCAATGAAATGAACGACAAGAACATAATTGTGAACAAGCCGGAACCGAAACCGGGTATACTTGAGCGTGGTGATCTTTTTGCGATCGCAGTAGGAATGGTAATCGGCTCCGGAATGGTAACTCTGATCGGACCGGCAATGGCTTATACCGGTTATTCTGTATGGCTTGCTTATCTGACAGCGATTGTCATGGGATTCTTTATGGTTTTTCCGTATATTATTCTTGGTGGGACCATGCGCGTGGCAGGAGGCCCGTATTCCATCGTAACGAACCTTTCCGGAGTCAGCACCGGAGGTCTGGTAGCTTATACGAAACTGGTAACGCCGATCCTCAACAGTTCTTTTGCGTTGGCACTGGGATTGTATTTGAATAATCTCCTCCCGGGAATTACAGTGAAAGCACTGGCAATCGCAGGTGTTGTTATCCTGTTTGTTCTGAATCTTCTGGGAATGGATATTTTTGCAAAGGTAAGCAAGATATTATCAACGGTTCTTCTGATCACAATGGTTCTGTATGTTGTTTTCGGACTTACACAGATCAGACAGCCGATCTTTGATTTTTCAGGAGATAAGATGTTTACCGGCGGCTTTAAAGGCTTTATGCTGGCGGCACTTCTTCTTATCAATTCCGCAAATGGTTACTACAATGTTCTGTGGTATGGTAAAGACGCGAAAAGAGCAACGAAAGATGTTCCGTTTGCGGCAATGTCCTGCGTGCCATGTCTGCTTTTTATTTATGTGGGCCTTGCGATGGTTACAGGTGGGGTGCTTCCTCACGATAAGGTTGCAGGTGTGGAAACAATCCTTCCGGCAGCACAGGAGATCCTTCCTGGTATTGTGTATAAACTTTTTATGATCGGCGGACCGATCATGGCAATCATCACTACTTTGAATGGTGTATTTAATGATGTACGATATCCGATCGCTCAGGCTGCCAAGGATGGATGGCTGCCGAAAGGAATTCTGAAGGAAAACCGTTTCGGAGCACCGTACCTGATCTATACCTACACACTGATCGTAGTGTTGCTTCCGATCATTTTTGATATGAGTATCGTGACGATCACAAATATTTTCCAGGTGATCACATTTTTTATGAATGTTACAGTTGTGTATGCAATTTCACGTCTTCCGAAGAAATATCCGGATACCTGGAAGAAGAACAAATTTCACCTTTCCAGTGCAGGACTTTACGTATTCTGTACCATCAGTATCATCATTTACACGATTATTTTTATAAAAGGAATTTTCAGTATTAAACTTGTATATGCAGTATCTGCTGTTATAGTTATGGTTGCATTGATCCTGATTGGTGTATATCTCACCAGAAAAGGTGGAATCCGTATCGAGACATCCATATGGCAGCCTGCAGAGGAGGAAAAAAATGAATGAATTAAATCCGTTCAAGCTGGCAAAAATGCTTGAGGAACTTGAGAACACCGTAGAATTACACAGTATTTCTGTACGGTATAAAGGAGAAAAGGTTGTTGAAGGAGCCTGGGCACCTTTCTCAATGGAAGAGCCGCAGATGCTGCATTCTTTATCAAAGATCGGAACAAGTATCTGTGTTGGATTTGCGGTGGATGAGGGAAAACTTCATCTGGAGGATAAATTTCTGGATTATGTGAGAGAAGATCTTCCGGATGAATATGATGAAGCCCTGGAAAATATTACCGTATATGATCTTCTTACCATGCAGGCCGGTTCCCCGGAATGCTGTAATAATGTATGGTTTTCCAGACTGGAAAAAGACTGGGAGAAGAACTGGCTTGGACAGCCTAAGCTGAAAGAAGATATCGGAAAAGTTTTTCATTATGATTCCGGATGCAGCTATACACTTTCCAGGATCGTGACCAAAGTTATGGGTGAAAACTGTCTGTCCATTATGCAGAAACGTGTTTTTGACAAACTTGGTTTTGGAAAGATCAACTGGCTTACAAGTCCTGAGGGACATAATACCGGCGGCTGGGGCATGTATCTGACCGCAGATCAGATTTCCACACTGGCACAGCTCCTTCTCCAGAAAGGAAACTGGAAGGGTGAGCAGCTGGTGCCACAGTGGTGGATCGAAGAGATGGGACAGTCAAGAGTCGTAATTCCCGGAGATGAGAAAAAAGCACTGACTCATTATGCATATCACATCAAAGCAGGAAAAGAGATCTTTGCGGCAGAAGGAGCATTTGGACAGTATTTGGTGTGCTTCCGGGAACTTCCGGTTGCCATTGGCATTACCGCAGGTGCGAGAGAATATCTTGCTGCAGATATCTGCCTTAAATATATGAAGGAAGCAGTTTCCATACCTTGCCCGGAAGAAAAACGGGAAGAAGGAGAGAAATATCTGGAAGCAAAAATAAAAAGCCTTTCTCTGCCACAGCCGGAAGGCAGACTGAAAACTGCGGAAAAAGAACTCAGTGGATTATTTAACCGGGAGATTATTTTTACAGAAAATCCGAGAAACATTGAAAGTGCAAAGATCATTCCGGAAGGATGTAAACTGCGTCTGGAAATGATAGTCCAGGGTGAGAAAAAGATTGCTTATGCAGGATTTAAGAGCTGGAAACAGAACGATCTTTATCCGGATGATTTTACAAAGAGATATCACAGCATTGCTTATGGAATGGATCAGGAAACGTTATATCTGTCTGTGGGACTGCTCAACACTTCCTACAGGGAAGAGTATTCCTTCTGGGTCAATTCTAAAGATACCGTGATCGCGACCTGGAGACCTAACGTTACCTATCTTCCGGAACAGCCGGATATGGTATGGAAGTTTACAGGAAACTTTAAATCCTGAAGAGAAAAAACTCAAAGTATAGACCGATAAAAATATAGCAATTCCTCCAACCTTATGATAAAAGAAACGAACAACCCGCAGGATACTGACTTGCCATCAGTGGTCCGATGGGTTGTTTTTTGTTTGGAATAAGTCTACAATAGGAAACAGAAATTTTTATTATTGTGACATAGGGAAGAAAGTGTACGATGAAAATACATTACAGAATTAAAAATAATGCAATAGAGATTGTTCGGTGTTATGGTACCGATGACCGGATCGTGCTGCCGGAAGAGATCAATGGTCTTCCGGTAGTCAGTGCGGCGCCGTATGCGTTTTCTGCACATAAGGATGGAGAAGAAGATGCAGAAACCTGGGAGAGCGAAGATGTAATTTCGTTCGGAGAAGAGAGACTTCTTGCCGGAGAGGAAGTGCAGGAGATCGTTTTCCCGGATACGCTGAAGGAAATCGGAAGATATATTTTTTATGGATGCAAAAAACTGGAACGGCTGGAATTTTCGGATACGCTGATGCAGGTGGGAACCGGGGCGTTTACGGGCTGCAGCGGGCTGAAGGAGCTTGTGATCCATCAGAAAAAGGGGATCAAATCCTGTGCAAAGGAAATCCTTGGGGAGCTGTGGCAGAAGATCGATGTGGATTTTCTGTATGAAAATGGCGAGGCAGGTGGAAAACGTGCGCATATGGTTTTTCCGGAGCATTATGATGAGGCGGTGGAGAATACGCCTGCGAGAATTTTGTTTACGGAGTATCATGGCTCAGGGATCAATTACCGGCAATGCTTCTACAGCAAAGAACTGGATTTCGCAGAGTATGACAGCCTGTTTGATATGGCAGTGGTAATGGATAAGCTGGAGGTTCTGGTTGATATGAGCTTTGGGCGGCTTTGTTATCCGTGGCAGCTGAGCGAAAAGGCGAAGAAGCAGTATGAGGATTATATCCGGGGAAATCTTAAGGATATCGGGGGATTTCTGGTGGAAAGCGGAAGCTTAAATGGTCTGGAGCTGCTTTCTCGGGAAAAACTCTGGAACAGAGAGGGCCTGGAACATAGTATTGATGTGGCGGCCGGGAAGAAGGATATGGAGATTTCCGCATTTCTGATGAATGAACGCAGCCGGATGCTGAAGGAAGAGCAGAAGGTGGCCGGGGAGACAGAAAATGAGAGGTGCCCTGTTAAAAGGAGAAAGAAGTTTCAGTTATGAGTGATATAGAAACAACTGAAAAAAATAAAAATAACTTCCTGCCCGGTCAGGAATCCAATTCCCAGGAGGCGGCCCAGCGTCTCCAGGACATCGGCAGCAGCATCCTCCGGGCGGCAAGAGACGAGCTGTATCTTGGCATGCGTTTTCTGGATGTGGCGCTGAGCAGCTTTATTTATCAGATGGATGGTTCGGTCAGTCCGTTTGGAACAGACGGGACTGTGATGTACTTCCATCCGGCACAGCTTGGCGGGCTTTATAAAGAAAACAGGATTCTTGTGAATCGAGGATATCTCCATATGGTATTTCACTGCATTTTCCGGCACTTTGGGAAGCCGGGAATAGAGAAGCGTTTGTGGAATTTAAGCTGCGATATTGCAGTGGAGCATATGATCGACGGGATCTACCACCGCTCAGTCCGATATTCCAGAAGTCTTCTCCGGAGGGAAACCTACCGTCTTCTGGAAAAGGAAAAGAAGACGCTGAATGCAGAGAGAATCTACAAGATTCTGAAAGAAGAATTTCTGAAGGAAAAAGAACTGGCACAGCTTGAAAAAGAGTTCTACGTGGACGACCATAAATACTGGGCAAACCAGCAGTCCGACCGGAAACCCAATCCCCTGATGAGTAAAAAATGGGGAGATATCAGCGATGGGATCGAAACAGACCTTGGGACTTTTTCCAGAGAGTCAGGAGAGCAGGACGGAGATTTTCTGGACCAGCTGAAAATAGAGAACCGGGAACGATATGATTATCGGGAATTTCTGCGGAAGTTTGCAGTATTTCGGGAAGAACTGACTGTAGATCCGGACAGCTTTGATTATAATTTTTATACCTACGGGCTTTCCCTTTACGGGAATATGCCGCTGATCGAACCCTTGGAAACCAGAGAAGTGAAAAAAGTTTCGGAATTTGTCATTGTGATCGATACCTCCATGTCCTGTTCAGGAGAACTGGTACAGAGATTTCTGGAGGAAACCTATGGGATCTTAAGCGACAGCGGGAATTTTTTCCAGAAGGTAAATATACACATTATCCAGTGTGATGAGAAGGTGCATTCGGATGTGAAGATCACCAGCAGAGAAGAACTGCAGGATTACATGGACAGCCTGGAACTTTACGGTGATGGAGGTACAGATTTCCGTCCGGCTTTTGCTTATGTGGAAGAGCTGATGGAAAAACGTGAGTTTGAAAATCTGAAGGGACTGGTGTATTTTACAGACGGTTACGGTATTTTTCCGGCAAAGATGCCGCCATACCGGACAGCATTTGTATTTATGGAGCAGGAGCCTGAGGATGTGGATATCCCGGCCTGGGCCATGAAGCTGGTGATCACGGAGGAAGAATTACAAGGAGAAGAAAAACCATGAACATAAAACGAGCAAAGCAGGAGATCAGAGATTCCATAGAAGTATATCTTTCAAAGGACGAATTCGGTGAGTACCGGATCCCGGCGATCCGACAGAGACCGATCCTTCTTATGGGCCCTCCGGGAATCGGAAAAACCGCCGTCATGGAGCAGGTGGCAGAGGAATGCGGAGTAGGGCTGGTAGCCTATACCATCACCCACCATACAAGACAGAGTGCGGTAGGACTGCCCAGGATCGTGACCCGGTGCTATAACGGAAAAGAGGTCAGTATCACAGAGTATACCTTAAGTGAGATCATTGCCTCTGTGTATGACTGTATGGAACGTACCGGAAAAAAAGAGGGGATCCTGTTTATCGATGAGATCAACTGCGTTTCCGAGACACTTGCGCCGACCATGTTGCAATTTCTTCAGAACAAGACGTTCGGAAGCCACAGCGTACCGGAGGGATGGCTGATCGCTGCAGCGGGAAATCCTCCGGAATATAATAAGTCGGTCCGGGAATTTGATATCGTAACCCTGGACCGTGTGCGTAGGATGGATATCGAGGCAGATCTTGATGTGTGGATGGAGTATGCCTGGAAAAAGGAGATCCACGGATCGATCCTTGCTTATCTTGGCATGAAAAAAGATCATTTTTATTCCGTGGAGAATACAGTGGACGGGAAGTTCTTTGTGACGGCAAGAGGATGGGAAGATCTGTCCGAAATTCTGAAAGCTTATGAGGAACTAGGCGTTGAGATCACGGAGAATCTGATCGGGGAGTATCTTTGTCGGGATGAGATCGCAAGGAGCTATTTTGCCAGTTATCAGCTGTATCGGAAGTACGGAGAGGACTATGGGCTGAAACGCCTGCTTTCCGGAGAAATGGCGGAGGAAGAACAGCAGAAAAAAGTAAAAATGGCGGAAGGTGCTTCGTTTGAGGAACGTTTTCTGGTAACTGGCCTTCTGCTTAGCGGACTCAACGGAAGTTTTCTGGATTATGAAAAGCTGGATAAAGAGACAGGCGCTGTTTATCAGGAACTCCTGCATCTGAAAGCTTTTCTTCATGATAAAAAGGACATGACGGCGCTGGATGAATTTACAGATGTGAAGAAGAAAAGTCTGGCTGTCCGTCTGGAGGCGGAGCTTCTTAACCTGGAACAGCAGACCACGGAAGAGTTTGTGATCCGTACTCTGGAGGAATTCAGCCTTACTATCCGAAAGGAACATATCACAGATACAGAGACTGGTTTTGAACGGATCCGGCAGCTGTTTACGGAAATGGTAGAGAAGAGAAAAGACTGTGCTAAAAAGATCAGCAGAGAGCTGGAACGGGCATTTGCCTTTATGAAAGCATGTTTCGGAGACGGACAGGAAACGGTGCTTTTTGTCACCGGACTGACCAGGAACAGTCATGCAGCTGCTTTTATCCGGGAGTATGGATGTGACCCTTATTTTGCCTGCAGTGAGAAGCTTCTTTACCGGAAACAGGAGAAAAAACTTCAGGAGGAATGTGAGTCGCTATTAAAAATATGAATGATCCCTTAACGAATACTTATGACTGAAAAGGGCCTGGCATCTTGACAGGAGGGCTTGAGTGGTGATACGGTAACGGTGTCGAAAACAAAAACCAAATAACCGAATGATGAGGTGTGAGAACATGCAGGAATTAAAACCAATCAAAGAAGGTAAAGTACGTGAGATCTATGACAATGGCGACAGTCTGATCATGGTTGCAACAGACCGTATCAGCTGCTTTGACGTAATTCTGAATAATGAAGTTACAAAGAAAGGTGCTGTACTGACCCAGATGTCCAAATTCTGGTTTGACATGACTGAGGACATTCTTCCAAACCACATGATTTCTGTAGATACCAAGGATATGCCGGAGTTTTTCCAGCAGGAGAAATTTGAAGGAAAATCCATGATGTGCCGTAAGCTGAACATGCTGCCGATCGAGTGTATCGTACGTGGATACATCACAGGAAGCGGCTGGGCAAGCTACAAGGAGAACGGTACTGTATGCGGTATCAAGCTTCCGGAAGGTCTGAAAGAATCCGACAAGCTGCCTGAGCCGATCTACACACCATCTACCAAGGCTGAGATCGGTGATCACGATGAGAATATTTCTTTTGAGCAGAGTATCGATCATCTTGAGAAATACTTCCCTGGAAAAGGACGCGAGTACGCAGAAAAACTTCGTGACAACACCATCGCTCTTTACAAAAAATGTGCAGAGTATGCACTCAGCAAGGGAATCATCATTGCAGATACAAAATTCGAGTTTGGTCTTGATGAGGACGGCAACATGGTCATCGGTGATGAGATGCTGACACCGGACAGCTCCCGTTTCTGGCCGGCAGAAGGCTATGAACCAGGACATGGCCAGCCATCTTTTGACAAACAGTTTGCACGTGACTGGCTGAAAGCCAATCCGGACAATGACTGGACACTTCCGCAGGAGATCGTGGACAAGACCATCGAGAAATATCTTCAGGCATACAAAATGCTCACAGGCAAAGAACTGGACTGAAAATAACAGCAGCTCTGAAATAGAACATACCTTACAAACCGCCCCGGACGCCCATTCCGAGGCGGTTTCTTTCTATATAAAATGTGATAAAAACAAAACAGTTGCAAGAAAACAGAGGGGTATTTATAATAAATACAGAAACCAGAAAATCCTGACAGATCAAAGGAGTGTGATTATGAGCAGGAAAGACAAGGCGAAAAAGAAAAAAACGGCAGGAGATTATGTTCTGACTCTGGTGCTGATCGTGGCAGTTGTGGTGTTCTGCTATGCTGCCTTTAACCTTTATCATATTTATACAGAGTATAAAAAAGGCACAGATGAGTATAACAGCATTTCAGAAATGGCAGTGACGGAGCGTGATCCGGATGCATCGGAAGATCTGGGACAGCCGGAGGAACAACAGCCGGTGGCTCCTATAAATGTTGATTTTGCATCTCTTAAAAGTATTAATGATGATGTGATCGGCTGGATTTATATGGAGGCACTTCCTCAGATCAGTTATCCGATGGTACAGGGCAAGGATAATAATATGTATCTTCACCAGACTTATGAGAAAAATTATAATTTTGCAGGAACAATCTTTATTGATTATGAGAATAAGAGGGATTTCAGTGACTGCAACACGCTGGTGTACGGACATAATATGAAGAATGATACAACGATTTCGTTGTCCATCGCCATATCGAGAATGTTCTTTCGGGGATCAGTCATTCCGACCTGCTGTTCAAGTGCCTTGTCCAGTGTGCTTCGTACAATGGGGTTCTTGTAAAAAAATCCTCTCGACAATCCTGTCTTAGCAATCAGCTTCGGAATCGTTATTTTCTCTCCCTCATCCAGCATTTTAAAGATTGTCTTTTTAGCAAGTTCAATCTTGTCCGCACTGCTCTTTCGGTTACAGGCGACCATCTTTTCGTATTTGCTCATATTCATCCTCCCATCCGTCTAAGTTGTTTAATATTATCGCCGAGAGCTTCTGCCGTGCCTTTCGGGTTTCATCGGCAAGTAGTTGATTGCTCATCTTGCGATAGTATTTTACATTCCGCAGGCTGGTGTGTCCCAGCAGCCTTGCGATTGTCCAATCATCCAGATGCATTTCTGTCAGCTTTACGCCGTAATAATGCCGGTAGATATGTGTGCTGAATCCGAAGAGCTCACCGTTGTCATCCCTTAAGTCCTTGTCGTAAATCATCGCCGTGACTCGATATTGCACTTTGGTATATGGCATAGCGTGTGCTGTATCTTTATCATCCACGAAGATGTAAGG
>ENA-OPBW01001779-OPBW01001779.1-human-gut-metagenome-genome-assembly--contig:-NODE-1779-length-10276-cov-2.259074_pt1 | contig 10276 bp, 8 predicted proteins | sample MGYA00241070_ERZ501456 | MGnify/ENA primary metagenome ERZ501456 (study PRJEB25962, sample SAMEA2042624) | human gut metagenome | biome: human gut; feature: human-associated habitat; material: faeces...
GATAACCCGGATGCAGTACCGGAAATTCCGCATCTGCTTTGGCGCCCGGGAAACCATCGCCGCCAGGAAAATAATGACCGCCACCTTGGCGATCTCCGAAGGCTGGAAGGTAAAACCGCCTGGCAGCGGAATCCAGCGCTTAAAATCGCCCAGATTGGTGTGATAAAACAGCACCACAACCAGCAGCACAATCGATATTGCAATGCCGGGTATGGCAAGGTACTTATACCATTCATAGTTAATCTTCGACACCAGGAACATCAGCACTACGCCTACAATGGCAAAAATCAGCTGCCGTTTAAAATAATAGGTGCTGTCGCCATCATTATAATAGGCGTAGGTATAGCTGGAAGAAAGCAGCATAATCAGGCCGATGGTCAAAAGAGCGAGCGTAAACATCATAAAAGGCACATCAAACGCATCCTTTGACATCAGTTTACGCAGCGCAGAGACCTTGCTTGTACCCTGGGGCTGCATTCGGTTGCGGTTGCGCGCCGCATTCGCTCTGTCTGCCATGATCAGGCCTCCTTCGTTTCCATCCGGCCGGGAATTCTCAGCCGAAATACATAAGCAAAGCTCCCAAAGCCCCGCCCAAGATCGTGATTGCGCTAAACACAAAAACGATCTTCGTCTCTTTCCAGCCGGACATTTCCAGTCCGTGATGAATGGGGGTCATTTTGAAAATACGCTTGCCAGTGCCCGTTTTATGCTTCGTAATTTTAAAATAGGTGCGCTGGATAACCACGGAGCCGCCTTCGATTACATATATAATGCCCACCGGCACCAAAATAATCGGGCAATCCAGCGAATAGGCCAGCGCCACTACCATACCGCCGAGGAACATAGAGCCGGTGTCGCCCATCATAACCTTGCCCGGATACCAGTTCCAAATCAGGTATCCGCCGCATGCGCCGGCGAGCGCCGCGCCCATGATGCTCACGCCCATCGCCTGCCGCAGAACGCCCATGATCGCAAAGGAAATTGCGGCGAGCATCGTCACGCTGCCGCACAGGCCGTCGATCCCATCGGTAAAATTGACGGCATTGGTCGCCGCATAGATGACGATAATGCCAAATAAATAATAGACAATCGGATGAAGAGGAATATTCCCCAAGAATGGGATATACATATACGTTCCGTTTGCAATATGCAAAGAGGCAAGGTAGGCCACCGCCACAAGAAGCTGTGCGGCCGTCTTTTGCTTTTCCGTCAGCCCAAGGTTGCGTTTTTTGACCACCTTGATGTAATCATCCGCAAAGCCGATGATGGCAAAGCCAAGCGCCATCAGGATGCCTCCCCAGAGCTTTGTGTTCGCGTTTGCGCCACTCAGGTCGGCCCCCTGCACGAGATGCCCGCCTAAAAAATAATCGGTCAGTGTCACGGCCAAAAGCGCTGCAATTGTGGCGATGATGAACATAATGCCGCCCATAGTAGGCGTGCCCTGCTTTTTTTTATGCCAACTCGGTCCGATATCCAAAATCGTCTGCCCAAATTTCAGCTTGTGCAGCCATGGCACCAGCACGATACCCAGCAGCGCCGATACCACAAAACCGAGCACAGCGCATAGTATGATTGCAACCGTTGTGTTCATTTGATTTTCCACCCCTCATAAATTGCTTCGATTAGCTCCTCGAACCGCATGCCGCGGCTCGCTTTGAAAAGCACGGCGTCACCCGGCTGGAGCGTGCGCAGCAGCTCTTCCAGCAGCCCATTTTTGTCAGCCGCATAAAAGCACTGTGCAATGCCCGCCTCGTTAGCTGCCTGCGCCATCCTGGCTGATTCGGGCCCACAGGCAAAAAGAAGCGCAACGCCCTCCTGCGCCGCAAATGCTCCAATTTGCGCGTGCGCCTGCCCGGAGAGCGAACCGAGCTCCAGCATATCGCCCAACACAGCGATGTGGCGCTTAGCATCCAGCATCCGAAGCGCCCGAATGGCCGCGCGCATGGAATCCGGGCTCGCATTATAGCAATCCTCCAGGATTGTCACGCCATTTGCCTGCCTGACGCGCTGGCGCATCCCCGCCGGCTCATATTCGCCCAGTGCTTGGGCGGCGGCCTGCGGCGCAATGCCCAGGATGAGCCCCGCCGTAAAGGCCGCGAGCGCATCATAGACAAAATGCATTCCCACCACAGGCATCTGGACGCTGACGCTGCCATAGCCATAGTTGATCGTGAAGGAGAGCTCGCGGTCACTCTGCGTGATTTTCTGCGCGCGGATGCGGCAGCGTTCCTCTTCGATTCCATAATAGAACACCGGCCGCCCTTTAATTTGCGCGCCTGCGAGCAGCGCATCGTCCCCATTTAGAATTAGCGGCGCGTATTCATCCATTCCGTCGAGCAGCTCCAGCTTCGCCTTGCGGATATTTTCTCGTGAGCCTAACTGCTCCATGTGGGAAACGCCTATGTTCGTGATGATCCCCACCGTCGGCGCGGCGGCGCGCGCCATGCGGGCGATTTCCCCGAAGCCGCTCATGCCCATTTCAAACACTGCCGCGCCGTAGCTTAGATCCAGGCCGAAGGCCGTCATAGGCATGCCGATCTCATTGTTAAGGTTCCCCTCGTTTTTTAAGGTTTTATATCGTTTTGAAAGGACGGCGGCCGTCATCTCTTTCGTCGTCGTTTTACCCACGCTGCCTGTCAAACCCACAACGGGGATTTGAAAAAACTGGCGGTAGTAGCCTGCCAGCCGAAGCAGTGCCTCACGCGTATTTGCCACTCGGACATACGGCCCGCGACAGTGGATGTCACGGTGCACCATCACGGCCGCAGCACCCTCCTCAAAGGCCTTCTCCACGAAATCATGCCCATCGAAGCGATCCCCCTTGATGGCGATGAACAGGCAGCCTTGCGAGATCTTCCGACTATCGATACAAACGCTTGTAACTTGCGCTTCCCCATGCGCTTCTCCCTTGCAGGCCAGCGCGATTTCCCCGATTTGAAGCGGCAGCATAGGCGTCTCCCCTCTCTGTTAAACCTCTTGTTTCAATTCTTTTAAAACCTGCGCTACAATCTCTCGCTCGTCATAGTGGATTTTCCCAGCTTTTAAAACCTGATAGGTTTCATGACCTTTCCCGGCGAGCAAGACGATATCGTCCTTTTGCGCCAAGCGCATGGCAAGGCGAATAGCCTTTGTTCGATCCGGCTCGACATGCACGGGGATGGGAGCTTCCCGCATTCCCTCCAGCACGTCCGCAATGATTTGTTCCGGTTCCTCGGAACGCGGGTTATCCGATGTAACAACCGCCACATCCGCAAGCCGCGCGACTACAGAGCCCATTTTGGGGCGTTTGGTTCGGTCGCGGTCGCCTCCGCAGCCAAATACGCAGAGAATCCGCCCGTGTGCGATCTCCCGCAGGGAGGAAAGAATATTCTCCAAGCCATCCGGCGAATGGGCATAATCGATAATGACGGTATAGTCCGTATTGGTAGGAACCACCTCGATGCGGCCCTTGACCCCTTTTGCCGCGCGAAGGGCGCCCAACGCTTGTTGAAAGGGAACGCCCGCCTTCATAGCGCAGAGCAATGCGCCCATAGAATTATACACCGAAAAATGGCCGGGAATGCCAAGATGCACACGGCCGATCATACCGCTGCCCACCAATTCATATTCCACACAGTCCGGCAGATCGCGCACGTTTTTCGCCGTGAAGTCGGCGCCGTCCTGCCGGATAGAATAGGTGGTTACCACGCTTTTTGTGCCCTCTATCATAGCGGCGGCCGAGGAATCGTCAAAATTGATAACAGCTTGCTCTGCCTGCTCAAAGAGCTTGTGCTTTGCCGCCCGATAGTTTTCAAAGGTGCCGTGATAATCGAGATGATCCTGCGTCAGATTGGTAAATAGTGCGATATCAAAGCGCAGCCCCGCCACCCGCTGCTGTGCGAGCGCCTGGGAAGAAACCTCCATCACACAATGCGTACAGCCCGCCGTTACCATCTTTTGGAAGAGCTCGTTGAGCTCATAAGGGTCCGGTGTGGTGAGCTGGGCTGGGAACACCTCATCCCCCGCCATATTCTGCACAGTGCCGATGAGCCCTGTGCGATACCCCGCGGCATCCAAAATTTCTTTAATCAGGAAGGCCGAGGTTGTTTTGCCGTTTGTTCCTGTTATGCCAATCAAATGAAGCCGTTGCGCCGGATCGTGAAAAAGCGCTTCGCACATGAGTGAATAAGCGGCCCTCGTATCTGGCACGAGCACTTGGCAGGAAAGCCCCGTATCAGCCTGCGCAATCACTGCGGCAGCGCCGCTCTCAACTGCTTTCGCCGCCAGCGTATGGCCGTCAATGTGATTTCCTCGGATGCAGACAAACGCGCATCCAGGCTTTACCTTACGGGAATCATCAGTGATAAATGTGATCTCCGGGTCGAAATCCGGCAGTTCCGGAGTAACCCGCCGCAGCAATTCCGATAAACGCATTGCCGCACCTCCATTTCTGAATCGAATATAGTTTAGTATAACATAAAACTGCATGCTTTATGGTGCCGTTTTGCTTTTTCTCTGCGCATTTTCTGAAATGCACCTTCCTAGTGCATCATAAGCAGACGAGCACGCTGCACGCTCTGAATTGCAGTCTTAATCTCTGCGCATGGCGCAGTCTTAATCTCTGCGCATGGCGCAGTCTTAATCCTGCGCCAGGTCGTTAACGCCTACATTGGATTTAAAATAGATCGTCACTACGGTGCCTTCGTCAACCTGCGTGCCCGCTTCTACGCTTTGTTTATAGGAAACAGATTCCCCCATGGTCAAAGAGTTGCCGAATATCTTCGGATTCAGGCCGTATTCCAGCGCCTTTTGATTGGCTGCCGCCACGCTCAGATTATTGCTCAGATCCGGCACGGTCACCTTGCGCTTCTCAGAGGTTTTATCTGTGTATAGGACGACAACGCCGTTTTTGGGGATAAGCTGCCCTTCGGCGGGCATCTGGCTGACGACTGTTTTGCCTTCGCCGACCGTCCTGATGTTAAAGCCGCTGAGCGCTTCGCGCGCTTTGGCGACGGACAGCCCTGTGACCGACGGCGTTTCCTCACCGAGATCTGCCAGCTCTTTGGCGGTATATTGTGGATCCACATTGAGATAGTTGAGCGTTGCCTCCGCCACCTCTGCCGCAACGGGCGTTGCGATCTGACCGCCGTTGATCTGGCCAACCGGCTCGTCGATTACGATCAGCATGGAAATCTTCGGATCGTTTGCCGGAGCGAAGCAGACGAAAGACGCGACATACTTGCCTTCCTTTTTACCGCCGCCTGCAAGCTTTTCGGACGTACCGGTTTTGCCCGCCAAGCGGAAGCCGGCCACATAGGCGTTTTTGCCGGTGCCTTCGGAGACGACATGCTCCATCATATCTGCAACCTTAGCCGCGCTCTTTTCTGAAATAACCTGACGCTTCACTGTGGGCTGTGTGGTGGAGATTGTGTTGCCCTCCTCGTCCAAAACGGAGGAAACAACATAAGGCTTCATCATCTTTCCGCCGTTGGCAATGGTGTTAACAGCTGTCAGCATCTGAATCGCCGTGGTCTCAAAGGTCTGGCCGAAGGAGGAGCTTGCAAGCTCCACGATGCCAAGCTGCTTGAGCGTATGATAAGAACGGCCTTCTACCGGCGCCGTTTCACTGGGCAGGTCGATGCCTGTTTTCTCCGTGAAGCCAAAAGCCTCAAAATACTTATAAAATTTCTCCGCGCCGAGGTGCTGGCCGACTGTGATAAAAAACGGGTTGCAGGAATTCATCAAGCCATGGGTGAAATCCTCCGTGCCATGGCCCGCGCGTTTGTGGCAGTGAATTTTTGTGCCCGCCACGTTGATCACGCCGTTGCAGGTGTAGGTAAAGTTTTCCGGGATCACGTTTTCTTCCACTGCCGCAGCAGCCGTGACAACCTTAAAAACAGATCCGGGCTCATAGGTATCCGTAATCGCGCGGTTGCGCCACTGCGTATACTGCGCGCTGGTAAGCTCCTGATATTTTTCCTCCGGGTTCGTAATCTTTTCGAGCTTCTCCGCCGTTTCCTTGTCTGCGATGGTGTGCGGCTCGTTTGGGTCAAAATCCCCTTTTGTGGCCATGGCAAGGATGCCGCCGGTCTGCACATCCATCACAATCCCATAAGCGCTTTTCGCCTGGGCGTTCACACGCGCCTGATCGAGGCTTTTCTCCAAATAGTATTGGATGACTTCGTCAACCGTAAGCTTGGCGTCATATGTTGTTTCATACGGCGTATCCATGCTATCCATGCCGGCGTTTTTCGCCGTCAGAATCCGCCCCGGCGTGCCGGAAAGCGTTTCGTTATATTTCGCCTCCAGCCCCCACCGGCCCACACCGTCCGCTCCAGTGAATCCCAAAACAGTGGAAGCAAGGTGTGAGTTTGGATAATAGCGCTTTACATCCGGGTCGATAAAAATAATTTCGGCATAATAGGCATCCTTTTGATCATCGGGCACATTCTTCTGATCAATTTTTTTGAGCGCATCATCGTGCTTGGAAATAAAATCGCTAACCGCATCCTTCATTTCCTTTTCTATCTGCTTTTTAACCGCCACATAGCCGTAATTTGATTTCTGCGCTTTTTTTAAGATGGTTTCCTTATCCATTTCAAGAATTTCGGCCAACCCCTCAGAAATCGCCTCACGCACCTTGTCGTTCGGAATTTTGGAGGGATTGATGTAGACAAGCCAAACATTAGCGCTCTGGGCGAGCACTTTTTTATTCCGGTCGTAAATCAGGCCGCGCTGCGGCTGAATCTCTGTATCGCTGAGCTGCTGGCTTTCCGCCTTGCTCCGATATTCATCCGCCTGAATCAGCTGAATCCGCACCAGGCTTGCAACATCCATCCCGAAAACGCCGAAAAGCAGCGCCACCAATACGGCGACCGCGCGTTGCACCATATGGCGCGAAGGTCTTTTACTCATGAAAATCATCATCCTTTCAAACTATTCACATGGATGAACGTGCTTGTATCGAAACAGCGGTGGCCGCACCGCCACCGCACGGAAAGCCTGTTTCCGCGCGGCGTCAGCCAGCTCACCGCATCAAATTCTGTCTGCAACGCTCCGGCCGCTCCGGCCGGAATCAGATGCCGCCTTATTCATAGGTATTGCCCTGCTAAAAGAGATATTCCAAAAAATCCTTGAATGCCGATCCGGCGGATGGCTTTTTCGCCTCTTGGTTCGCGCCGGCAGAGGATTGCGTTTTGGCGCTTCCGGCATCCTTATCTTGATGCGCCGCATTCCCAGTGTCAGAGGCATCATTCGACTGCCGGCTCTTGCCGTTGGCCCAAAGAACCTCGTTATCCTGCGGGATATTGATGCAGGCAACCGGCGCATCATTTTTCACCATACCCAGCTTTTCGCGGGCATAGGCTTCCACCTTATCAAGGGATAGCTTCGCGCTCAATTCCATATTTAGCCGGGTATTTTCGCTTTGAGCGATTGCCATCTGGTTTTCAAGCTGACGATAGGCATGCGTCAACTCATCCTGACGAACCTCGCTGTAAAGCATCCCGCCCAAGAGGGAAATCAGGAGGCCGGAAACCAGGATGGTTTTTACCGTTCGGCGCAAGGAGTCGATATTTTCGCGCTGGCGCTGGAGCGCGTCTTTTCGCGGCTCGGGTACTTTGGTAAGCCTTCGGGGCGTTTTCTGCGGCCGGGCCGGGACACGCTGCGGCGCCGCCTGCGCGCGCTCAAAACGCGCAAAATCATACGCGCCGCCTGATGTACGCTGTGCCATGGTTCGGTCTCCTTTCTATAATTAAAAATAAGATTTGACGTAGATCTTTTTAAATTTTACTCGCCAACTTTTTCCACCGCGCGGAGCTTGGCACTGCGGCTGCGCGGATTTTCCTCCAGCTCCTTTGCAGAAGGCCCCTTCACCTTAAACGGCAGCCGTGCGCGCGGTTTTCTGCCGCAAACGCAGACAGGGAAATCCGGCGGGCAAACGCATCCCTCGCACCAGGAGGCAAACCGCTGCTTGACCATCCGATCCTCCAGGGAGTGAAACGTGATGGCGGCAAGCCTGCCGCTCGGTTTGAGCAGGCCGAACATCACATCAAGCCCGGTTGACAGCATGTCCAGCTCGCCGTTAACTGCGATGCGCAGCGCCTGAAACGTTCGTCGGGCAGGATGCCCCCCTTCACGCCGCGCTGCGGCAGGGATCGAAGCTTTGACCAGCTCGGCGAGCGCGAGCGTTGTTTCCAACGGCTGCTGCGCACGGGTGCGCACAATATTGCGCGCAATGCTTCGGGCATAGCGCTCCTCTCCATATTCGCTCAAAATGCGCGAAAGGGAACGCTCGTCCAGCGTACGCAAAAGCTCCGCCGCCGTCGGCCCTCGCTGGGACATCCGCATATCGAGCGGTGCATCCGCATGGAAGGAAAATCCACGTTCCGGCGTATCTAGCTGGTGGGAGCTGACGCCCAGATCAACCAGAATGCCATCCACGCTAGAGATACCCAACCGGCTCAGCACCGTATCTAGACGGGCAAAATTTTCCTGCACAATGGTCACCTGCGGTAAAGAGCCAAGCCGCTCCCGCAAAACAGAAATTGCGTCGGGATCCTGATCGATGCAGATCAGCCGTCCGCCTGCCGAGAGCCGGGCCGCGATTTCAGCAGAGTGGCCGCCGCCGCCCGCCGTGCCATCCACATAAATACCGCCGAGCTTGATCTCCAACGCGTCAATTGCCTCGGTCAATAAAACAGGCTTGTGGGAGAATTCCATGGCGGAAAAAGCTCCTTTATCTTCATATCGTCTTTGCTTCGGAAAGCGGCATTACCGCTCCAGCACACTGCCAAAATCGTAGGAAACGCCAAAATCATCCTCACCCTCCGGCAGGTCGAGCTCACGTGTAAACTCCTCGTACCACGCATCCGGATTCCAAATTTCCACCTTGCGGCCCGCCCCGGAGATGATGCACGCCGACTCAAGCTTTGCATAGCGCTTGAAAATGGCCGGGATCGTGATACGGCCCTGCTTGTCCGCCTCAATATCAAATGCGCTGCTCATAGTGCGCCTTTGCACCTTGCGCATTTTCTCATCAAAGAGAGATGCATTGATTCGCTCGGAGATTTCTTTCCAGACCTCGTCCGGATACAGCACCAGGGCAGGAACATGCGGAGCAAAGCAAAGGGTAAAGGAAGGGCCCAATTGTTCCCGAAATTTTGCAGGGATAAACAAACGGCTTTTAGCATCCAGCCCATGCTCAAAAAAGCCCTTGAATTCCGCAGGCTTTTTTTCTTCTATCTGCGCAAGCTGCATGGGTTCCGCCGGCGCCGCAGTGTCTACAGTGGCGTCAGCTGGAAATTCTGCCATCTCCATTCCCCTCCCCTGCAAATTATGATGTGGGCTTTGGCTCCACTTTGCTCTTTTTTGCTCCACTTTAGTGTTATTATACTAACTGCCTCTAAAAAATGCAAGCGTTCAAATGAAAAAATATGCTTTATTGCAAAATAGCACTTATTTTTTAATACTCTTGTAGGGTCAAAAAAAAGAGGCACAAGATGTAGTGCCTCCCAATTAATATTACGATTAAACCTGCTTACGATTCTTTAAATAGCGATAGAAAAACCGCAGGCGCTGTGATGCCTGCGGTTTTTAAGATGATTTACAATTCCGTCGCAGAGGAAGTTTCCGCTCTCCCGACCCGGCGGATTTCATAGCAGTTCCCGATTTGTCCCGGGTAAGTCTCCAAAATAGCGCCATCATAGACCACCTTTACGCGGTCGCCATCCCGAAGCTCCTCAAACGGGATGGAATTCTTGTGCTCATCAAATAGTTTTGCCTCAGCAGCCGGCACATAAATCCGGTTGCTCGAATGCCGTTCAAAGCTCCCCTCCTCCGGCTCCACAAGGATCTCGTTTTTTGTGCATTGCACAATGACAGCATACATTTCCCGGCGGACAACTCGCAGATCGGTGCACGCCTGTAAAAACAGCGCCGCCAAAGCGAGCACCATGCAGCAAGCACCAACCCTCCGGCCTATTTTCCATCGATCGCGTTGCATTGCAGCCACCCCTTTTCTGATTGCTCATCCGGTAGGATAATAGAGGCTTTTTCACCGACCAGTGTTGCAGCGATGTTCCGCTAGTGGGCCATGCGCAGCCGACGTTTCCTGAACGCCCTGAACTACAGCAACGGACAGGCTGGAGGGCCCTTTTTAGCGCATTGCGCCTACCTCGGACCCCAGCACGATATCTCCCGTATGCAGCAACTCGAGCTGCACGCCCAGCGTTTGCTTAAGCGCACAATAGGCTTCCTCACCGGTGCAGTGGCCCGTTACAAATTGAGTTGGATAAGC
>ENA-OPBW01001789-OPBW01001789.1-human-gut-metagenome-genome-assembly--contig:-NODE-1789-length-10245-cov-3.081158_pt1 | contig 10245 bp, 6 predicted proteins | sample MGYA00241070_ERZ501456 | MGnify/ENA primary metagenome ERZ501456 (study PRJEB25962, sample SAMEA2042624) | human gut metagenome | biome: human gut; feature: human-associated habitat; material: faeces...
GACCCCCATCGCCAACCAGAGCCGCTACCGGGTGCGGGCCGTGCCCGCCGCCGGCGCGCTGCTGCGGCAGGAGGACACCGAGGAACGGCAGATCGGCCTGCTGGACGATATGGGAGGAAATGCATGATCCAAAAGACCCTGAAGAGCTACGCCGTGATCGCGGTGGGCTCGTTGCTGTTCGCCCTGGCCTTCGACTGGTTCTTTGCCCCCAACCAGGTGGCCATCGGCGGCATCACCGGCGCGGCCCAGGTCATCAACGTCCTGATCCCGGCGCTGCCGGTGGGTGTTTTGACCATCGTGCTGAACATTCCGCTGTTTATCGCGGGCTGGCGGCTCATCGGCTTCCACCTGCTGGCCTCGTCGCTGTTCTCCATGGCCGTCAGCTCCGCCGCCATCGACCTGATCGCCCTGGTGTGGGAGTTCCCCCCTATGGACCCCATGCTGGCGACGCTTTGCGGCGGGGCCCTGCTGGGCCTGGGGCTGGGGCTGGTGTTCTCCCAGGGCGCCACCACCGGCGGCACGGACATCGTGGCCAGGCTCCTGAAGCTGAAGTTCCCGTGGCTCCCCATGGGCCAGCTGCTGCTGGTGCCGGACGGCGTGGTCCTGGCGGCGGCGGCCCTGGCCTTCGGCGAGGTGTCCGCGGCGCTGTACGGCGCGGTGGCCCTGTTCGTCACCGCCCGGGTCATGGACACGGTGCTCTACGGCCTGGACACCTGCAAGACCGCCTACATCATCTCGGACAACTGGCGCGCCATCGCCGACGTGCTGCTGACCGAGCAGGACCGGGGCGTCACCATCCTGCGGGGCCAGGGGGCCTACTCCGGCGCCGACAAGCAGGTGCTGATGGTGGCCTTCCGCCAGCGGGACATCGTGCAGCTGCGGCGCACGGTCCACAGCCTGGACCCCCAGGCGTTCATGATCGTCTGCAACGCCCACGAGGTGCTGGGCGAGGGATTTGGAGATTATCAAAAGGAGGACTGACCCATGAAGATTTTCGAGACGGTGGAACAGAACCTCAAGGCGCGGGGCTACTGCGTCAGGACCTTCGCCACCGCCGAAGAGGCGGCGGCCTATCTGGACAGTGCCATCGACGGCAAGACCGTGGGCTTCGGCGGCTCCGTGACGCTGGACGCCATGGGACTGTACGACCTGCTCAGCCGCCACAACACCGTGGCCTGGCACTGGAAGTCCGACGACCCCAACGCCGCCCGGAAAAGCGCCCAGGCGGCCCAGATCTACCTTGCCTCCGCCAACGGCCTGGCGGAGACCGGCGAGATCCTCAACATCGACGGCGCCGGCAACCGGGTGGCCTCCACCCTCTTCGGCCACGAGAAGGTCTACTTCGTCATCGGCCGCAACAAACTGGCCCCCACCTGTGAGGAGGCACTGTGGCGGGCCCGGAACATCGCCGGGCCCCAGAACGCCCGGCGGCTGGGGAAAAAGACCCCCTGCGCTGTCAAGGGCGACCGCTGCTATGACTGCAAGAGCCCGGACCGCATCTGCCGGGGTCTGGTAACGCTGTGGGGTCCCATGATGGGCATGGAGACGGTAGCCATACCGGAGGTCGAGGGGATCAGGAAGGACAGGCCGAAGTAGACCAGGAAGCTCATGGGAGCGAAGATCACGCCGGACAGGCCAGCCAGGGCATTGGCGGCAGCGTCGAGGACGTAGACGTCGAGGCCGGTGTTAGCCATGAGAACGGAGATACCACGGGCGAGAGCGATGACGAGGACAACGGACATCATGTCGGCAGCGCCGGTAATGAAGGTGTTGACGATCTGCTTCTCGGACAGGCCACCGATGATACCGATCAGGACAGCCATGAGGAAGAACCAGGTGGAAGCCTCGTCGAAGTACCACTGGCCAATGGGCAGGCCGGTGATCAGGGCAGACCAGCCCTGGACGACGGTGTTACCGTCGGCGTCGTAGACAGCGCCGGCGTCGAAGAAGTTGGCGACGCCCTCGTTGAGGTCGGCCAGCGGAATGAAGCCGACGATCATGACGACGAAGGTGAAGGCGAAGGCGATCAGAACACCCTTCTGACGACCGGTGAGCTTGACCTCCTTGTGGACCTCGGAAGCAGCCTTGCCGTGAGCCTCTTCGGCGTCCTTGAGCTCCTGCATCGATAGGATGGTGGAACCCTTGTCAGCCTTGACCTTCTTGGCGTAGCTCATCACGAAGAAGATGGACATAGCGGTAGTGACAATCCACAGGACGGCACCGAGGCCGATGATGATGGACTGGTTGACCTCAATGCCAACGCCGGTCAGAGCGTCGACGGCAGCGCCGACGGCGAACGGGTTAACCGTGGAGCCCAGGCAGCCGCAGCCAGCGCCGAGCAGGACGGTAGCGGCACCGACCATGGGGTCGAAGCCAGCAGCCATCATGGTAGCGGCGAGCAGGGCGTAGAAGGGAACGGTCTCCTCGCACATACCATAGGTGGTACCACCGAGGGAGAAGATGAGCATCAGCACGGGAATGAGCATAATCTCGTTGCCCTTAAGCTTCTGCACCAGAACGGCGATGCCGTTGTCCAGGGCGCCGGTCTCGGTCATCATACCGAGGAAGCCGCCCAGGATCATAACGAAGAGGCAGACGGGCAGAGCGTCAGCGAAGCCCTTAATCGGGGCGGTGCAGAAATCGCTCAGACGGGCGGCAGTAACCGCGCCGCCGGACGTGCCGGAGACGATAACGGTAATCACTGCGACAATTGCCAGCAGAGCAAGAAGAATGGTGAACGATGAAGGCATACCGCGCTTTTTCTTAGCGGTCTCAGTCATAGTTCTCATCCCCCCTTCATAAATCATTTACTGATCTCGCCAGAAGCGGCTCTTCCGTGCCGTGCCTGCCGCTTGATGCGAGATTATTACCAGATAAAACTGCTCGGGGTGTGCAGCAATACACCCCGAGCGAGATGCTAGATGCTCTTACTTGAGCGTGGCGTACATGACAGCCTTGATGGTGTGCATGCGGTTCTCGGCCTCGTCGAAGACCTTGGAAGCGGGGCTCTCGAAGACCTCGTCGGTGACCTCCTGCTCGGTGATGCCGAACTGCTCGCACTTCTCGGCGCCAATCGTGGTGTTGGTGTCGTGGAAGCTGGGCAGGCAGTGCAGGAAGATGGCACCCGGGTTGGCCATAGCCATGACCTCGGAGGTAACACGATACGGGGTGAGCTGAGCGATGCGCTCGGCCCAGACCTCGTCGGGCTCGCCCATGGAGACCCACACGTCGGTGTAGATGACGTGGGCGCCGGTGCAGGCGGCCTCGGGATCCTCGGTGAGGGTGATCGTGCAGCCGTTGGCGGCGGCGATGGGCTTGCAGGCCTCGATGACGTCATCGGTGGGCATGCACTCCTTGGGACCGCAGGCGACGAAGTTCATGCCGAGCTTGGCGCACACGACCATGAGGGAGCGGGCCACGTTGTTCTTGGCGTCGCCCATGAAGACGAGGGTCTTGCCCTTGATGTCGTAGTTGAAGTTCTCCTGGACGGTCAGGATGTCGGCGAGCATCTGGGTGGGATGCCACATGTCGGTGAGGCCGTTCCACACGGGCACACCGGACTTGGCGGCGAGCTCCTCGACGTCGGACTGGGCGAAGCCGCGGAACTCGATGCCGTCATACATGCGGCCGAGCACGCGGGCGGTGTCCTCGATGGACTCCTTCTTGCCCATCTGGGAGCTGCCGGGATCGAGGTAGGTCACGCCCATGCCCAGATCCATGGCGCCGACCTCGAAGGCGCAGCGGGTGCGCGTGGAGGTCTTCTGGAAGAGCAGAACGATGTTCTTGCCCTCGAGATAGCGATGCGGAACGCCAGCGCGCTTCATATCCTTGAAGTTCTTGGAGAGCTTGAGCAGGTACTCGATCTCCTCGGTGGTGAGGTCGAGAAGCTTGAGGAAGCTACGGCCGGAGAGGTTAACACCCATGGTTCGATTCCTTTCGAAGAAATGAATTACGTAAGTATCAGTGTTGCCCGTTTAACGGGCGAAGCCGGTGCGGTTGTAGGGGGACCGCACCGGAAACGGAAAGACTTAGAGGTCCTCGCGCCAGAAGGGCATGCTCATGCAGCGCGGGCCGCCGCGGCCGCGGGAGAGCTCGGCGGAGGGCACGACGAGAAGGTCCAGGCCCTCCTTGTACAGCACGTCGTTGGTGACGGTGTTGCGCTGGTAGACGCAGATCTTGCCCGGGGCGACAGCCAGCGTGTTGGAGCCGTCGTTCCACTGCTCGCGCGCAGCCGCGATCGGGTCGCCGCCGCCGCAGGGGATCAGCTTGACCTGGTCGACGCCGGTGGCGTCCTCCAGGACGTGCTCGAGGGTGTCCTCGATCAGGCGGATGTTCACGTCGCCCGGGTTCTTGCCGGCGGTCAGCTCGTAGACGCGCAGGGTGCCCATGATGGCGGGGTGGATCGTGAACTTATCGACGTCGATCTGGGTGAAGACCGTGTCGAGGTGCATGAAGGCGCGCGAGACCGGGATGTCGAAGGCCAGGATGCGCTCGACCTTGGAGTCGGAGTTCCAGAAGATGTTCTGGGCCATGACGTCGATCGCGGCGGCCTGGGTGCGCTGGGAGATGCCGACGGCGAGGGTCTTCTCGTTGATGTTCAGCACGTCGCCGCCCTCGGTGTGGAACTGGCAGTCGCGGCGGAAGTACAGCGAGACGTCCTTGTAGTCGGGGTGGTACTTGAAGACGTACTTGCCGTACAGGGTCTCGCGGTTGCGGGTGACCGAGTACATGCGGTTGAGGTTGACGCCCTCGCCGACGACCGCGAACGGGTCGCGGGTGAAGTAGAGGTTGGGCATCGGGTCGATGATCAGGTCGGACTCGGACTCGGAGTTGACCAGGGAGTCGAGGGTCGTGGACGCCGTGAGGGGCATGTCGATCTCGGACTTGGTCATGCCGGCCATGGTCTTCTTGACGAACTCGAGGTTGTCCTCGATGGAGTCCAGCTTCTCGCGGACGATCTGCGGCATGTGCTGGCCGCGGATGCCGGCCTCGGCGATGTACTGGTCGGTGAACTCGGCGCGGGCGCCGGGGACCTGGTCGAACACCTCGGCGACGAGGTTCTCGAGATAGAGGACCTCCACGCCCTGGTCCCTCAGGATCTGGGCGAAGGTGTCGTGCTCCTGCTGCGCGACCTCCAGGAACGGGACGTCGTCGAACAGGAGTCGCTCGAGCTCGTCGGGCGGCAGGTTGAGGAGCTCGTCGCCGGGACGGTGCAGGCAGACCTTCCTGAGCTTGCCGATCTCGGAAGGCACGTGCAGACCTTTCGTCATGGCCTCCTACCTTTCTTTCGGGCCCTTGTCAGGGCCGATTCGTTAGCGCCCCTCCGTGTGAGGCGTTATTGCTGACGACATATTTATATCCAAAATCAGCCCATACTTCCACCTTGCCCCCGAACGGTTTTTTATAGGGGGTGAACGGCATACACATATACTTCACGCATGGCACACTTCATCTTAATAAAGCGTATTTACGTGCTTAAACGCGTTTTCAATCCTAAAATCAAATGGAACTAAACTTTGCTAAACCACCCTCATATTGCATATTTCCAATAAAGCTATGAATAGAATTAGCGGTTCATACCGTGTCTCAACCATTTTCATTTTTATTCAGAAAAAAGTTTGTCCTATTCATTTCTGGTAAATAAATTACCGTTTACCAGACGCTTGATACCGTTCACCGGAAACTCAGTATAAGGCCCAGCGGATACCGCCTCGCTTTACGGCTCCATTTGTAACAACTTGACTTCTCGGTATAGAAAAACGGACCCGCTTCACTAGGGAAACGGGTCCGTTTTCGATTATCTTCGGCCAATTTAGATAACGCCCTCGAAGATCATCGGAATCCTAGCGATCAAACTCCGCCAGCGCCTCGCCCAAAAGCCTCAGGCCCTCGCGCAGAACGTCCTCGCTCGCGCAGTAGCCCAGGCGTGCGCCACAGGGAAGCTCAAAGCGGCTGCCGGGTACCAGCAGCACCCCCCTCTCGGACAGCAGGCGCTTGCAGAACTCCTCGTCGTCCTCGGGAATATCAAGCTGGATAAACGAGGTAGACACGCCCTGTGGGGCCGTCCAGGAAACGCGATGCTGTGTATCGATCCAAGCCTGCGCGATATCGCGGTTGTCAAACACGATCTTGCGATTGCGCTCGAGGATCTTATCCTTGTGTTCAAGCACATAGGTCGCCAGGGCGTCGTTGAACACACCGCCGCAGATCATGGTGTAATCGCGATAGGTACGGATGCGGTTGGACACCTCTTCGTCTGCCACGACCCAGCCCACGCGGGCCGCAGGCGTCGAATAGGTCTTGGACACCGAGTTGGTGACAATGGCATTCTCGTACACGTCAGCCATCGACATAAAGGCCTCGGTGTTCTCAAGCGGCAGATACACCTCGTCGCACAGCACGTAGGGGCCCACCGAACGGGCGATCTCGGCAATCTGGCCGAGCATATCGGCATCGAGCACCGTACCGATGGGGTTAGATGCGTTGTTTATGCAGATAAGCTTGGTGTTGGGACGCACCAAGCGCTTGAGTTCCTCGATATCGGGCTTCCAGCCGAGTTCCTCGCGAAGCTCCCAATACTCGACCTCGGCGCCCAGCGTGCGCGGAATCTCGTAGAGCGGCGCGTAGGTGGGCCACTCGGCAATAACATGGTCGCCGGGCTCGACCACAGCCATGATGGCGTTGAGGTTCGCACCCGTGCAGCCATTGGTCTGCAGAATGTGGTCGGGATTGACCTCCCGACGATACAGCTTGGCAACCACGGCCTTAAACTCCGGCGAGCCCTCGATCCAGCCGTAGTTCATCTTCTCGCGGTCCAAGCGCTCGTAGAACGTGGCGCCGTCCTGCTCATCGAGCGCGCGCAGCTCGCCCATGGTGAGCGACGAGATCGTCGACTGGGCGATGTCCCACGTGGCACTTTTCTCCCAAACGTTGAGCCATTCCTCAACGCCAATCGTCTTGATGTCCATGGACAAGCTCCTTACAAAAGCAGACATCCAATCGTGTTGACGTCCCTCATACAAGATTGGGGCGGTGCGAAAACCCGCACCGCCCCAATGGGAGACATCTAATGGCAGCTAGATGTATGTATTATGACCTGTACGGGTCCTGAAAGACCTTAGAGGTCCTCGCGCCAGAAGGGCATGCTCATGCAGCGCGGGCCGCCGCGGCCGCGGGAGAGCTCGGCGGAGGGCACGACGAGAAGGTCCAGGCCCTCCTTGTACAGCACGTCGTTGGTGACGGTGTTGCGCTGGTAGACGCAGATCTTGCCCGGGGCGACAGCCAGCGTGTTGGAGCCGTCGTTCCACTGCTCGCGCGCAGCCGCGATCGGGTCGCCGCCGCCGCAGGGGATCAGCTTGACCTGGTCGACGCCGGTGGCGTCCTCCAGGACGTGCTCGAGGGTGTCCTCGATCAGGCGGATGTTCACGTCGCCCGGGTTCTTGCCGGCGGTCAGCTCGTAGACGCGCAGGGTGCCCATGATGGCGGGGTGGATCGTGAACTTATCGACGTCGATCTGGGTGAAGACCGTGTCGAGGTGCATGAAGGCGCGCGAGACCGGGATGTCGAAGGCCAGGATGCGCTCGACCTTGGAGTCGGAGTTCCAGAAGATGTTCTGGGCCATGACGTCGATCGCGGCGGCCTGGGTGCGCTGGGAGATGCCGACGGCGAGGGTCTTCTCGTTGATGTTCAGCACGTCGCCGCCCTCGGTGTGGAACTGGCAGTCGCGGCGGAAGTACAGCGAGACGTCCTTGTAGTCGGGGTGGTACTTGAAGACGTACTTGCCGTACAGGGTCTCGCGGTTGCGGGTGACCGAGTACATGCGGTTGAGGTTGACGCCCTCGCCGACGACCGCGAACGGGTCGCGGGTGAAGTAGAGGTTGGGCATCGGGTCGATGATCAGGTCGGACTCGGACTCGGAGTTGACCAGGGAGTCGAGGGTCGTGGACGCCGTGAGGGGCATGTCGATCTCGGACTTGGTCATGCCGGCCATGGTCTTCTTGACGAACTCGAGGTTGTCCTCGATGGAGTCCAGCTTCTCGCGGACGATCTGCGGCATGTGCTGGCCGCGGATGCCGGCCTCGGCGATGTACTGGTCGGTGAACTCGGCGCGGGCGCCGGGGACCTGGTCGAACACCTCGGCGACGAGGTTCTCGAGATAGAGGACCTCCACGCCCTGGTCCCTCAGGATCTGGGCGAAGGTGTCGTGCTCCTGCTGCGCGACCTCCAGGAACGGGACGTCGTCGAACAGGAGTCGCTCGAGCTCGTCGGGCGGCAGGTTGAGGAGCTCGTCGCCGGGACGGTGCAGGCAGACCTTCCTGAGCTTGCCGATCTCGGAAGGCACGTGCAGACCTTTCGTCATGGCCTCCTACCTTTCTTTCGGGCCTTACTGGCCGAATGTATCAGCGCCCCTCCGTATGGGACGCTGCTTGCTGACAGCTCTAGTTATATCCAAAAACCACCTGCAATTCCACCTCGCCCCCGAACGGTCAGCAAAGTGCGATGAACGGTATATCGCATATGATTCCCCCATGATTCACTTCGGTTCTCTAAAGCAGGTTTTCAAAGGTAAATGTTCTTTTTTTAAGGAATTAAGCTAGATTGCACAAATATTTTCATGTTTAGGAATTGCATAACTAAAACGGTTTTCTGCATATATATGTCGTTTGTCCATGATTCAATTTGGATTCGATTATATTCAGCTCGCAATCATTCTTATTCATACATCCTCACCAATTGAGTATGGATATAGATTGTTTCCAAACGAGTTGGGCAGTTAGTTGCATGCCTTGGCAGCGTAAGAAGTAGGTAAAGATACCGTTCGCACAATACGTCCGTGCCACAAGTCGACTAAATTGAGACAATAGTGAATAGGGTTAGGCTACCGTCCCCTGCGGGGACTGAACGGACAGATGCATATGCCGAGCAAAATCGAAAAAAAGCAAGCCGCCGCAAAGCTGCGCAAACCGCCTCGCGACTTCTCGTACACGCAGAACCGAGAGCTCAGCTGGCTACGCTTTGACAACCGTGTGCTCGACGAGGCTTTTGATGAGTCCGTGCCGCTGTTCGAGCGCCTTAAGTTTGTCTCGATCTTCGAGTCAAACCTCGATGAGTTCCTTATGGTGCGCGTGGGTGGCCTGTCCGACCTTGCCGAGCTCAAAATACAGCCTGTCGACAACAAGAGCAATATGACCGCCTCCGAACAGGTCGATGCTGTCATGGCCGAGCTGCCCGGGCTCCTTACCCGTTGGGAGTCCATCTTTAAGAGCATCGAGGGCAATCTCGACACTCTGGGCGTTCACCGCGCGCAAATCGATTCGCTTACGCCCGAGGAGCGCACCTTTGTAACCCGCTACTTCCAGGCCTACGTGTCGCCGGTTATCTCACCGTTGGTCATTGACCCGCGCCATCCCTTCCCCAACCTGCGCAACGGCGCACTCTATCTGGCTTGTGGCCTGGACGGCATCACCGACGAGGAGAGCCTGCTGGGCCTGATCGAGATTCCCGCCTCGATGAACCGCGTGGTCGAGATCCCCTCGCCCACCGGCACCTACTCCTACATCTTGCTCGAGGATGTCATCCTCGCCTGCCTGGACAGCTGCTTTGGCTCCTATAAGCCGCTGGATCGCGCGCTGATCCGCGTCACTCGCAATGCCGATATCGACCCGGACGGCGAGGGGGTCGAGGAGGACGAGGATTACCGCCAGCACATGAAGCGCATTCTCAAGAAGCGCCTGCGTCTGCAGCCGGTAGTGCTCGCGGTCTCGGGGTCGCTTGAGAAGGCGACGCTCAAGACCATCCGCAAGGCGCTCGAACTTTCGCGCCGCTCGGTCTTTACCTGCGATATCCCGCTCGACCTGGGCTACGTCTTCGGCATTGAGGGCAAAATTCCCGAGCACCTGCGCAACGAGCTGCTCTTTACGCCGTTTAAGCCGCAGCCCAACCCCACCATCGATATGACCCGCTCCATCCGCGAACAGGTGCTGCAGGGCGACAAGCTGCTCTTTTATCCCTACGAGGCCATGAACCCCTTCCTGGATCTGGTGCACGAGGCCGCCTACGACCCCGAGTGCATCTCGCTGCGCATCACACTCTACCGCGTGGCCAAGCAGAGCCGCCTGTGCGAGTCGCTGATCGATGCTGCCGAGAACGGCAAAGAGGTCACGGTGCTCATGGAACTTCGTGCCCGCTTTGACGAGCAGAACAACATCGAGTGGGCCGAGCGTCTGGAAGAGGCGGGCTGCACCG
>ENA-OPBW01001790-OPBW01001790.1-human-gut-metagenome-genome-assembly--contig:-NODE-1790-length-10219-cov-1.989965_pt1 | contig 10219 bp, 10 predicted proteins | sample MGYA00241070_ERZ501456 | MGnify/ENA primary metagenome ERZ501456 (study PRJEB25962, sample SAMEA2042624) | human gut metagenome | biome: human gut; feature: human-associated habitat; material: faeces...
CAGGAAGGTGACGATCAGCGATACGATGATACCGATCGTTATCACCTTCATCGACAAATCCTTTTGCGTACGTATGGTATTACTCTCCACAGCGTCTCCTTTTCCTTTCAACTCGTTCGCCGCCAAGCCTACGGCTCCCTTGATGATCCCCCAAGAGTTGATGATGCCGATCACCCCGGCGGTAGCGATACCTCCGATACCGATGTGGCGGGCGTAGGTGGTGAAGATTTGCTCGGCGCTCATGCTCCCGACGGTCGCCGTGATAGCGTCATTGCCGAACGTAAGTACGTCGGCGCTGAAAATGGCGGACATGGCGGGGATGATCACCAACCATACCAAGAATGAACCGGCGCAGATGATCAAGGAGTATTTTAATCCGATGATGTAACCCAGACCTAGCACGGCAGCACCCGTATTGACCTTCAACACGATCTTGGCTTTCTCCGCCAGCATCTCACCGGCTCCGACGATACGGGTACTGATCGTCTCGCCCCACCAACCGAAGGTGGTGATGATGAAGTCGTACAAACCTCCGATTAATCCGGCGAAGATCAAGGGCTTCGCTTGGCTTCCGCCTTTCTCGCCGGAGACGAGTACTTGCGTGGTAGCCGTAGCTTCCGGGAAGGGATACTTACCGTGCATGTCGGATACGAAATATTTACGGAACGGAATCAAGAGCAAGATCCCGATGATACCTCCTAACAAGGAACTCATGAAAACCTCGAAGAAATTGACCGTGATCTCCGGATATTTGTCTTGCAGGATATAAAGGGCGGGCAAGGTGAAAATGGCCCCCGCCACGATCACGCCGCTACTGGCCCCGATAGACTGGATGATGACGTTCTCTCCCAAGGCGTTCTTCCGCTTGAATCCGCTGGACAACCCTACGGCGATGATAGCGATCGGGATGGCGGCCTCGAATACCTGACCGACCTTCAGGCCCAGATAAGCGGCCGCCGCGCTGAATATCACCGCCATGACCAATCCCCAAAGGACGGACCAAAGCGTAACCTCCGGATAGTGTTTGTTGGGAGACATAAGAGGCTTGTAGCTTTCCCCTTCTTTTAATTCTCGGTAGGCGTTTTCTGGCAGCCCGGTTACCTTTTCTTCATTTTCTGGTTTCACGATATTAAAATGTTAGATTATTAGTTCGTAATAGCTCCACCAAACGGGTGTTGGGTGACAAATTTATGTTTTCTGGCTGAGACATGCAAGGATTCTTTAGAATAGTTAGGGCAACCGTACCCAAATTATCTATATGAATTCTTACCCAGTAGCGTATGAATTCTTGTTCGCATGCTGTATAATTCTATAAACCACGGCGTGATCTGTACAGACCAAGTCGTGGAATATACAAATCACGTCGTGGTCTGTACATCCCACGTCGATCTTTTGGAAATAGATCAAGTAGCAAGTATGCCATGTATATGGCAAAAAGAATGTTTATTACTTGAGGACATGAACAATTATACCTAGAGCAGTTATAGTTGTACATATCAAGCAAGAGATGTGCGACTTGAATGGGATGGGGGAGAAGCCGAGTAAATAATTTGAGGTTTATCGTTAATTCGTAAATTCTTTCTATTTTTGTAGTCAAATACAGAAAGTAGATGAATCAAAGATATCCTTCAGCCTTGTTGGAAAATGCCGTAAATGAATTGGCTTCCTTGCCGGGGGTGGGGAGGAAGACAGCGCTCCGGCTAGCGCTTTATATGTTGCGCCGGGACGTCGGCTATACGGAAAACTTCGCCGCGGCCTTGGTCGCCCTCCGTCGGGACGTGAAGTACTGCAAGGTCTGCCATAATATATGTGATGATGAGGTTTGCTCTATTTGCGCCAACCCCAGCCGTGACCATTCCTTGGTTTGCGTGGTAGAGAATATCAAGGAGGTGATGGCGATAGAGAATACCGGGCAATTCCGTGGCGTATACCATGTGTTGGGCGGGATCATCTCGCCAATGGATGGCATCGGACCGGGAGACTTGCGTATCGACAGTCTGGTGCGACGTGTGGCCGAAGGTGAGGTGAAAGAGATCATCTTGGCGTTGAGCACTACCATGGAAGGCGATACGACTAACTTTTTTATTTACCGGAAGCTATCCGGTTACGATGTGAGGATCAGTGTCATCGCACGTGGCGTGTCTATCGGTGATGAGATCGAGTATGCCGACGAGATCACCTTAGGACGATCCATTATCAATCGTACTGAGTTCAATCTCACCTCTTCTAATTCATAATCATAACTCATAATTAATATCCGGAATGACCTACGAAGAAACCAAGTTGTCCGTTATCATCGTTAACTATAACGTGAAGTATTTTCTGGAGCAATGCCTCTATTCTGTCCGTGCCGCCGTAACGGGGATGGACGCCGAGGTGTTCGTGGTGGATAATAACTCGACGGATGGATCTGTCGAATATCTCCGGCCTAAGTTCCCGGAAGTGGTTTTCATCGAGAATAAAGATAATCCCGGTTTCGCCAAGGCCAATAATCAGGCGATCCGTCAATGCAACGGAGAGTATGTTTTGTTGCTGAATCCCGATACCGTGGTGGGAGAGGAGAGCCTCCGCAGCCTGTGCTTCCAGATGGATGAGGATCCGGAGATCGGAGCTATCGGCGTGAAGATGCTGAATGGGCACGGGGTATTCTTGCCGGAGAGCAAACGGGCTTTCCCTTCGCCTTGGGTGTCGTTCTGCAAGATATTCGGCCTTTCAAAGCTGTTTCCTAACTCTCCGGCATTCGCACGTTATACCCTGCCGTATCTGGATAAAGAGCAGACGCATAAGGTGGAGGTGCTGGCGGGTGCGTTCATGTTGCTTCGCCATGAGGCGTTGGATAAGGTTGGCTTGTTAGATGAGTCGTTCTTCATGTATGGGGAGGATATCGATTTGTCTTATCGGATCGTGTTGGGAGGCTATAAGAACTTGTACGTGCCGGAACGGATCCTGCATTATAAGGGGGAGAGTACGAAGCATGGTGACTTGAGGTACATAAGGGCTTTTTACGGTGCCATGTTGATTTTCTATAAGAAATATTATCCGGGAGCCGGTTGGTTGATGCGGATACTGATCCGGTTGGCTGTCCTGCTGAAAGCTTGCTGGGCGATGATTTCAGCCCCTCTACGCAAGAAGGCTAAAGCGGTTAAGCATCGCCGCCTTTTGATCTTGTGCAGGGAGGATCATTTTGAGGAGGTAAAGGCCGTTTGCCTGAAAGCTATGCCGGATCTGGAATTCGTGAATCTCTGGGATTTGGACGTGGAGCGTGTGATGGATGCTATCTGTCGCAAGAACCAGATGAAAGGCTTTACGGACTACGCTTTCTGCTTCCCCGATGCCCGCTACGAGCAGATGCTCTTGTTCATGGACAAGCTCGTGAACAAGAAAGCGGTTTTCCATATATATACGAAGAAGAGTGGTCGGCTTGTTTAAGTAATCCTTGAGTAAATATGTTGTTGTCGAATGATAGAGTCCGTTTGAGGGCATTGGAACCAGAGGATCTGGAGTTGTTGTATCGTTGGGAGAATGATCCGGAGTTATGGGAAGTAGGGAATACCTTGGCGCCCTATTCCCGTTATATATTGAAGGAATATATAGCGGGTAGCGACCGGAGTATCTATGAGTCTCGCCAACTTCGCTTCATGATCGAGGAATGCGATACGGGGACTTCCGTGGGGATCGTGGATTTATTCGATTTTGAGCCGCATCCGAATCGGGCGGCTTGCGGTATTATGCTGGACCGTAGGTATCAAGGACGTGGCTTCGCTACGGAAGCGTTAAGACTATTGATGGAATACGCTTATACGTTTTTGAAGCTTCATCAACTTTATGTGCATATTCCCGTGGCGAACGAGCCTAGCAAGAAATTATTTACCCGTCTGGGATTTGTCGAGGCGGGGACGCTTAAGGACTGGATCAGGACACCGGATGGTTATTCCGATGTCTGCATAATGCAGTTAATTTAAATACGGGTCCTTCGGATATTTTGTCCAAGTTTTATAATCATTGCCTAATAATTCTACGGAATCTTTCCAATAGCCCTCCCCGTCGGCAGACAGGATATTATCGGTGGTGATATGGCTTACGGCCCACGAGTTCCGTTTGATTTCATGGTTTAATTGCCCTTCGGTCCATCCGGAATATCCCAAGAAAAACTTCACTTTCCCATCGATTGGGTGCCCGTTGAGGATGTATCGTTTCAATGCGTTGAAATCCCCGTCGAAATATAAATAATCATTGATCTTTAACGCGTCCGGAATGATATTATCCCCTAAGGAATGAATAAAGAACAAACGGTTGGGGCTGACCGGCCCCCCCAGATAAATCGGTATCTCCGGAAATTCGGCAAACTCCTTGAAAAAAGAGTTTACGATAAGATCCGTTTTTTTATTCAAGACAAATCCCATCGATCCGTGTTCCGTATGCTCTATTAATAATACGACGGAACGTTGGAAATAGGCATCTTGTAAAAAAGGCTCGGCAATCAGAATACTTCCTTGAATAGGAAGGACATCGTTATGTGTTATTTTAAATATATTTTTATAAGATGCCATGATCGTGAATGTTAGGTTGTTACTAATTCACCGACAATATAAGGCGTTTTTTAATAAGAAGCAAATGAAAAGCCCGGGATTCAAGTTAATAAACGTGAACCGACCGGGCTTATTGTTAATTTATGCTTGATGAGTTTCCTCGAATAATCTCAGTCTTTCGTCCAGCAAATCATATTGGTGATCTTTTATGAAAGAGGTACAAGCCCGTAGTCCTTGTTGGTTACTGCCTGTGGTACTTAATGATATGGCGCTTACTCCGTAATAAACCAGCTCTTCCATCAATTGTCCGCCGGTCATTCCCGGGTAACCGATCGTGAAATAGAAACCGTCGGCTATCGGTTGGTCCAGATCGTGATCATAAACGATTGTGAAACCATGATCCGTAAAAATCTTCTTTAGTTTCTCCGCTCGGCGTCCGTATTCTTTCACTTGCGAGACAAAGTCGAACGTACCGTCTGCGGCGGCCTTGAACATGGCGGCTAAGGCGAATTGGGCCGAGTGGCTGGTTCCGGAAGATAGGGCGTATAAGACACGGTGGATATATACCGTACCGAACGTACCGCCTCCATAACGCTGAGTCAATCCCGGATAGGAGCGATGGTAAAGTTTATTGGAGATCGCTGTCACGCCGATACGCTGTCCGGCATAGCTGAACGCTTTGGAACCGGATATCTGCATAATATAATTATCGGTATAACGGGCTACGCTCGCTTGGTAAGGAGGCTCGAAAGGACATCCGAGGTCCTTGCGAAAATCCATGGCAAAATAGGCGAGGTCCTCTATGACAATCACGTCGTATTTGTTGGCCATCTCGCCGATGATCTTCAACTCCTCGTCGGTGAGGCAAAACCAAGCCGGATTGTTCGGGTTGGAATAGATCATCGCAGCAATATTGCCTTTGGAAAGATGCGCTTCCAAGGCCTCACGCAATCGCTCGCCACGATATTCGTATACGTCGAACGACTCATATTTATAGCCCATAACGGCTATTTGCTGTTTCTGCACGGGGAATCCGGGGTCGATAAACAAGATGGTGTCTTTTCCCGGCGTACATTGTCCGGCCGTAAGGAAAGAGGCGTATGTGCCCTGCATGGAACCGGTTACGGGTACGCAACACTCTGGGTCTATATCTATATTTATAAACGCCTTGATAAAGCGGGAAGCTTGCTTTTTCACTTCGGGAGTTCCGTTGATGTTCGGGTAGATAGACGCTATACCGTTACGAAGGGCTTCGATCTCAGCGTCTACGCCTACTTGAGCGGCTTTCAAGCCCGGTACGCCCATTTCCATATGGATGAACTCGGTTCCCGTTTCTTGTTCCAATTGCGTGGATATGGCAACTACCTCCCGGATAGTCGCTTTCCCAAAATCGGGAAGTCCAAAGCCATCGATAATCCGTCTGGCTGTCTGATAGTCTACAGGAGTATTTTTCATGCTAGTGTTAATTATATATGGGGACAAAAGTATGAAATTTATCGATTTGTTCTAATTTTTTCATCCTAAACTATTGCTAATTCAAAAAATCCACCTATCTTTGCACCGCAATTCAACGGAATAGCGATAAAGAATAACATTTTGGTCTGGTAGTTCAGCTGGTTAGAATACATGCCTGTCACGCATGGGGTCGCGGGTTCGAGTCCCGTCCAGACCGCTTTTTATTTCTCCTTCCTCTTTTTAAATTTTCCTTTAATACATATTTTAATACGATATCATCCGGTTCTATGGATTTTGCCTGATGGCATGAGGTTGTTATATTTGGAATGTTTATCTTTGAGACCAATAAAACAGATAGCCTTATGGAGAATCTAATAAAGATCGATACCGTCGATCAATACAACAAGATGTTTGACTTGGAGACGTTGCACCCATTGGTGAGCGTGGTAGATTTATCCAAGTCCGAGACATGGCCTACTAATTTCCGGGTTAATTATGGTATATACGGACTTTTCCTGAAAGATACGAAATGCGGGGATATTCGGTATGGGAGGCAATATTATGATTATCAAGAAGGAACCGTAGTAGGATTCGCTCCCGGGCAGGTGACGGGTATTGAGCTTAAGGATGGGACCCGGCCTTTGGCGCATGGGTTGCTTTTCCATCCGGACTTGATCCGTGGTACGGCTTTGGGACGGGACATCAAGCGTTATTCTTTCTTCTCCTATGAATCAAACGAGGCGTTACATCTCTCTGAGGAAGAGAAGGGGATCTTCGTGGATTGCCTGAGGAAAATCCAGATCGAGTTGGAGCACTCCATCGACAAGCATAGCAAACGGCTGATCGCGATGAATATCGAGTTGCTGCTCGATTATTGCCTGCGTTTTTATGACCGTCAGTTTACGACCCGTGCGGAGACGAATAAGGATGTGTTGGTGAGGTTCGAACGATTGCTGGATGAATACCTGCAAAGCGATCTGTTAAGACAGGAAGGGCTACCTACTGTACGGTATTTCGCCGAGAAGATTTGTTTGTCCCCAAACTATTTCGGTGATCTGATCAAGAAAGAGACAGGGAAAACTGCCCAAGAAAATATACAAGACCGGATTATTTCCTTAGCGAAAGAATGGATATTAGGGACAAACAAGACCGTCAGCCAAATCGCTTACGACCTAGGATTCCAATACTCCCAGCATTTCAGCCGCATATTCAAGAAGACCGTGGGGTGTACCCCGAATGAATATCGGAAATCCCAGATGTCGTAATCTGTGTTACGGGCTATTGGATGTATTTTATGACCTTGGCGGGAACACCTCCCACGATGGCATTGTCCGGTACATCTTTAGTAACTACCGAGCCGGCTCCGACTATAGCGTTCTCGCCAATGGTTACGCCGGATAGGATCGTTGCGTTCGAGCCTACCCAGACATTCTTCTTCAGAACGATCGGGGCAGGGTAGGTAGTGCTCCGGTCCTCGGGGGCGAAGCCGTGGTTGAGGGTGGCAAAGACCACGTTATGCCCGATCTGGCAACCGTCACCCAGTGTCACCCCGCCATGATCTTGAAAATGACAGCAAGCGTTGATGAAAACGTTCTTGCCTACCGTGATATTCTTTCCGAAATCCGTATAGAACGGGGGGAATACACGAAAAGACGGATCGACCGGCTTATTAAACAAGCGGGATAACAGCTCACGGATTTCCTCGGGAGCGTGATATGAACCGTTTAACTCGAATGTCATGCGTCTGGCCTCATCGCTCATCTTGTTCATAAACTGATGGATCTCGTCTCCTTTAAGAGGCTTTCTTGTCTCTACATACTTCAAGAATTCGTTTAGTGTCATAATTGCTATTTTAATAAGTTCTACTTCTTGGTTTGTTTATACCTTTTCGATTGCAACGGCAAAGATCGATGAAATCCGGAGAAACTTTTGTAGATGGATTACAGGAATTATGACCTAAATTACATTCACCGATTCTCCAAGGTCTTATATTTCTCGATTAGTTTCTTGACCGTGACAGCGTCCGAGACCTCTTGCTTATAGGTAGTCGGGTTATAATAGGCCTCGAGGAAACTGTCTGCACCGGACCAGACTGTCTCGATAATTCCTTGGAAATGGCGAGACATTTCCGGATTTGAATGCTGGCGAAAATGGATCATATCATCTACCTGTTGAAGCGCTATCTGAGGTTTACGCCAAGGGCATGTAGCAACGTCGAAGCCTTTCATGGCAAAGTAAACAGCGGTTTGCTCGGCACGCTCATAATGCCAGTCGCAGATAAAAACATCTTTCGGGATCAAGTCGATCGCACGGTAGGTATTGTTCATGCTGGCTTCCCAAGCGCCGATCCCGGTAGTTTTGCCATCGATCAGGCGGTCTCCCCATATCATCAATCGTTTGCCTTGTGAGGCTAAGTGGTTTTGTATTTTAGTGACCTCACCGGCATATAACTCAGCCTTGTCATGTCCGCCGCAACGGACGCAACTATCATGTCCGATATAAAAGACCTCGTCCATCCCGGCATGGAATAATTGAGTCTCGAAAACATCCGTCAACTCGTCTACTAAAGCGAATACGATTTTATGTACTTCCGGATGGAGCGGGCAGTAACTTTTACAATAAAGCCCGTCTGAGTTGGGCCAACCCGTATAGTTCTTGGTATCCACGTGTGGCGTCTCGTCGAACTCCGGATACTCACGTAATAAAGCGTAGGTAGTCTCAGCCCATGATTGATGCCCCAAGAGATTGATCTGGGGAGCGATACGTATTCCGTTATCCCGGCAAACCTTTACGATCTTTTTCACATCCTCTCGTGTGAGTGGGGTCGGATCCCTCAGTTCTGGATGGGACTCATAGGCATAATTCCAGTCTACCCGTAGAATCAACAAGTTGAAATGACTGGGAGCCAGTTCCTCTTGGACGAACTTCAAGAATAGATCCAACTTCTGCGCGGATGGAGCGGCGATGGCCAAGCCTCGTACGGGCATGATACTATCTAAACGGTTTGTCTCTGATTGGGCGGAAACTTGGGCTGAACCTATAGCCCATATAAGCAAGAATAGTCCGATAATCTTTTTCATATAGCGATATGTTTTAATGTTTAAATTTTTAATTTGATGTACGCTTTCGAAGATCATCACGCACATCGTGACGGCCCGGAGGATGTCGATGGCTATGTTACGTTGCGTAAAATCTATTGGTTGATCGCTCATAATATATTTAGACTAAAGGTGAATTTAATACAAGACAAATATAATCAATAAGAGACATATCATTACATTTGTGCCTTATAAATATGAATAATAATTAAAAATGATAGACATGATAAGACGATTGATTTATTGGGTTCTCCTACTTTTCGTTTGTATGGGCGCCCATGCCCAATTCCGGGTGACAGCCCATCAAGAGGGTTGGGACCGGATTCCTCCGCAAGCGCAAAAAGACGGCTTTTGGTTTCAACAATCCGTTTTAGCGAATATGGATGATGATGCCGCTATGGAAGAGGTCATGCTTTTCGGGCGGGATAATGGGCATTACCCTACTTTCGACCTGTTTAAGTTTTATTACGTGATCGTGGATAATTATACGAAAGAGATCCAATATATATCGGATGAGATCTATGTGACGGATAAATATGCGCTTACGGTGGAGGATCGCAATAATGACGGGATCTCCGAGTTATATATCGATTATTTCAAGGATGGGAAGTTTACGGTTGATGAGCGAGGATATAATTTGCGAACCACCCGTTGCTATGACCGTATCGAATGGAGCCCCGAGAGTAAAAACATTAAACCCCAACAACCATGAGAAAGTATATCTATTTTATAGCGCTTATCTGTTGCGCCTTATCAGCCTCAACCTCTTACGCCCAGAAAAAGGTGATAAAAACGATGATGATCGCCGGGCAAGATGGCAGTCATTATTGGCGAGGTGCTTGCGAGGCCATGAAGCAGATTTTAGAGAACAGTGGAATGTTTAAGGTGGATTTCGTCTTTACCCCGGATTTCGGAGGAGATATAAATACCTTTAAGCCCGATTTCGCTAAATATAACTTGGTTGTTGTCAATTACGGAGGTGAAGTCTGGCCCGAGCCTGTCCAAAAAGCTTTCGAGAACTATGTAGCGGATGGTGGCGGGGTCGTGATTATCCATTCCTCCGTGGTACCTATGGCCGGTTGGAAAGCGTACAACGAGATAATCGGCATGGGGGCATGGGACGGACGAAACGAAAAG
>ENA-OPBW01001794-OPBW01001794.1-human-gut-metagenome-genome-assembly--contig:-NODE-1794-length-10191-cov-3.984905_pt1 | contig 10191 bp, 9 predicted proteins | sample MGYA00241070_ERZ501456 | MGnify/ENA primary metagenome ERZ501456 (study PRJEB25962, sample SAMEA2042624) | human gut metagenome | biome: human gut; feature: human-associated habitat; material: faeces...
CGGAAATTGTGAAAGAACTTTACCAGGAACTGGCAAAACAATTAAAGGAAATTGATGATCCCTGGTATCAGCAAAAGATACTTTCGGATATTCTTCCTTATTAAATTACCTCATAAAAAAATCCGGAACTGAAAAACAGCTCCGGATTTTTTTATGATAATATGGTACTTTGTTACTCTACTTGTCCCAACTGATTGCCATATTCCATTTCACCCTGTACGACAAAGAAAATTGCATCCGGGTCAAACGGGCCCATTCCATCCTTGGCAGACTCTTTAACGATGTAGTTCACAATCTCATCCTGATCGATGTTAATATACCCTTCATCGTCCGGCTGTGCATCCAGACAACCACTCGTGGTATAATAATCTACAATCAAATCTAAGATGTAATACAAATCATCGTCCGAGAAAGCCTCTTTCATGTCCTGAGGCAAATAGTTCTTTATGAACTCGATGGTTTTTTCATCGTCCTCATCTTCCAACAAGAAATCGTCTTCCATTCCCATAACTTATCTGTTTTTTAGTTATTTCAACAAAGCTTCTACCTTTGCCTGCAAAGCAGATTTAGTGGTAGCTCCCACTTGTTTGTCCACAACTTCTCCGTTCTTGATAAACAGTACGGTAGGAATGTTGCGAACACCGAACTGTGCAGGAAGATCGGCATTTTCATCTACATCGCATTTACCGATATTTACCTTATCCTTATACTCTTCTGCCAGTTCTTCGATATATGGAGCAATTTGCTTGCAAGGACCACACCATGTAGCCCAAAAATCCAACACCACTGGTTTACCTTCAGCTACAATAGCCTCAAAGTTGTCATCTTTAATATTCAATGCCATAATTATCTATGTTTTTAAGTTCTCTACGCAAATATATACTAATTTATTTTATAGTCCAACAATGGCTGGTTTTTTAAATAGTTGACCAGCTCTTTCTGTACAGAAATCTTCATCGTGCGTGACATCAAATTTACATACATCTGCCCGTCTTCATCCCGAACCAGGAAATGAAGTTCGGCATTACCCGGACTGTCTTTCACCAAAGAAGAGAATTCCATGATCAACTGATCATCAATAGCTGAAAGCGGAGCCGTTACCGTCAGTTTTTCTACTACCCTCTCCTTCACTTCAGGAAGTAGTTCAATACTGTTGATTTTCACTTCCCACTCCTCCTGTTTCCACTGCTTGGGCTGGCACTTTCCTTTCATGAAAAGGAACATACCTTCCATGAAGAAGTTCTTCTTTTCCACCCATTCGTTACCGAAGAAAGCAAATTCCGCCGTACCTGAGTAATCTTCCACTTTTGCAATGCCGTAGGGCTTTCCAGTCTTAGTATATCCCTCACGTACCCCTGTCACAATTCCTCCCAACACCAGGTCATGGTTCTGCAGCGGAGTCAAGTCGGTCAGTTCGGCCATGTGTACGTTGCACACATTTTCCAAAATCACGGCAAATTCATCCAGCGGGTGAGCCGACAAATAAATTCCTACCAAATCACGTTCTTTGTTCAAACGCTCCAAATCACTCCACGACGGGGCCGGCACAATCTCCGGAGTAGCCACCTCTACCGCATGTTCTCCTCCGAATAAAGAATTGGCAGCCGCAGCCTTATCCAACTGGTATTTGTTACCATAACGCACCAGTATATCTGAGAAGGATTCATCCTTCGCATTTTTCACAAAGAAATCCTCACGCTTGATACCAGAGAAACTATCAAACCCACCGGCCAATGCCAGGTTTTCAATGTTCTTACGGTTACAAGCCGACAGATTTACACGCTGCACAAAGTCAAAGATATTTTTAAACTCACCATTCTTCCGTCTTTCTTCCAGAATACTCTGCACAGCCGACTCTCCTACTCCCTTAATGGCTCCCAATCCGAAACGGATATCACCGTGATAATTGACTGAGAATTTCAGGTTACTTTCGTTCACATCCGGTCCCAACACCTTCACACCCATCGACTTGCACTCATCCATGAGCTTCGTGATTTCAGTGATGTTCGAAATATTCCGACTCATCGTAGCGGCCATGTACTCTGACGGATAGTTGGCCTTCAAGTATGCTGTCTGATAAGCTACCCACGAGTAACAAGTAGCATGCGATTTGTTGAACGCATACGATGCAAACTTTTCCCAGTCGGCCCAGATTTTCTCCAGCACCTTAGGGTCATGTCCGTTCTTCTTTCCACCTTCAATGAACTTCGGCTTCATGTGATCCAGCTTGTCACGCAACTTCTTACCCATGGCCTTACGCAAGGCATCCGATTCACCACGCGTAAAGTCGGCCAGCAAACGCGACAGCAACATCACCTGCTCCTGATATACTGTAATACCATACGTATCCTTCAGGTATTTCTCCATAATCGGAATATCATACTCAATCGGCTTCCGGCCGTGTTTACGATCGATGAAGTCCGGAATGTAGTCCATCGGTCCCGGACGGTAAAGGGCGTTCATGGCAATCAAATCCTCAAACGTACTGGGCTGAAGCTCGCGCAAGTACTTCTGCATACCCGCCGATTCAAACTGGAAGGTTCCGATAGTTCGCCCTTCACTATACAAGCGGTAAGTCGCAGGGTCGTCAATCGGCACTTCGTCGATATTCAGTACGATTCCCTTACTCTGACGAATGTTCTCAATGGCCTCCTTAATAATAGACAAGGTCTTCAATCCCAGGAAGTCCATCTTAATCAGCCCCGTATCTTCAATCACCGAACCTTCGTACTGGGTAACCAGCATTTTTTCTCCGGTTTCCTTGTCATCTGCCGTACTCACCGGTACCCAGTCGGTAATATCATCACGACAGATAATCGTACCGCAGGCATGTACACCTGTGTTTCGCACGTTACCTTCCAGCATCTTGGCATATTTAATGGTATCGCGCAACACCGGATTCGGAGATACTTCCGCTTCCTGCAGTTCCGGCACGTAAGCAATGGCATTCGGTAAATTCAGTTTCTTATCGGGCAGTTTATCCGGAATCAACTTACACAGACGATCTGACTCCGACAACGGGAGTTTCTGCACACGGGCCACATCCTTGATAGCCAACTTAGTAGCCATCGTACCATACGTAATGATGTGCGCCACCTTTTCCTGTCCATACTTCTCCGTTACCCAGTTCAGCACGCGACCACGTCCGTCATCATCGAAGTCCACATCAATATCAGGCAAAGAGATACGGTCCGGATTCAAGAAACGCTCAAACAGCAAGTCGTACTGAATCGGGTCAATCTGCGTAATACCCAAGCAGTAAGCTACCGCCGAACCTGCCGCCGAACCACGTCCCGGCCCGACTGACACATCCAACTGATGACGTGCCGCATTGATAAAGTCCTGCACAATCAAGAAGTATCCCGGGAAACCCATGGTCTTCATGATATGCAACTCAAACTTGATACGCTCCTGCACCTCCTCCGACAGGTTCTCGCCATAACGTCGTTTGGCCCCGTCGTAGGCCAGTTTTGCCAGATAATCGGCCTCCAATTTGATACGATACAATTTCTCATATCCGCCCAGACGCTCAATCTTCGCCTTCGCCGCAGCCTCATCCATTACCACGTTGCCGTTCTCATCGCGGGTAAATTCATCAAAGAGGTCTTTTTCCGTAAATTTCTTACGATACTCCTCCTCTGTACCGAAATCTTCCGGAATGGCAAACGTCGGCATGATAGGCGCATGGTCTATTGAATAAAACTCTACCTTGTCACAGATTTCAACCGTATTACTCAAGGCTTCCGGCACATCGGCAAAGACTTCGTTCATTTCTTCCCGCGTCTTCATCCATTCCTGCTTGGTATAAAGCATACGGTTGGGGTCGTCCAGGTCTTTTCCTGTACTCAGGCAGATAAGCCGGTCGTGGGCTTCAGCATTTTCCTCGTCCACAAAGTGCACATCGTTCGTACATACCAGCTTGATATTGTATTTTTGGGCATATTCAATCAGTTTTTCATTCACCACCTGCTGCATGGGATACACCTCATGATTGGCACGTGCCACCGTCGCCTTGTGACGCTGCAGCTCCAGATAGTAGTCATCTCCGAAAAGATTCTTGTACCAGCGGATGGCCTCTTCAGCCTCTTCAAACTGTCCGGCCGTGATACGTCGGGGCACTTCCCCTCCCAAACAAGCCGAGCATACAATCAGTCCCTCGTGATATTTCTCCAACTCCGCACGGTCTGTACGCGGACGCATGTAGAATCCCTTGGTCCATGCCTTCGACACCAGTTTAATCAGGTTATGATAACCCTTCAGATTCTTGGCCAGCACCACCAGGTGATACCCGCTCTGGTCAGGCTTACCTTCCTTATCCTCCAGACGGCGGCGGGCTACATACATTTCACAACCGAAAATCGGCTTGAACAGCTTCTTTTTCGCAGCCTCCAACTGTTCCTTGCAAGCTGCAATCTCCGCTTCGGGGTTTTCCGACTCTTCCTTACCACTTTCGAGGGCGGCAATTTTCTTCTTCAAATCCTTAATCTCCCCATTCGTACCCCCGTTCTTCTTGTTGACATAGTTGAAGAACTCCTTGATACCGAACATATCTCCGTGGTCGGTCACTGCGATTCCTCGCATGCCGTTGGCCATGGCCTTGTCTACCAACCGGGGAATAGAAGCCTGTCCGTCAAGAATAGAATACTGCGTATGAACGTGCAAATGAACAAAATCCTGCATGAGTATCAATGTTAAATGAAAAACGAGTCAAAGATACCCATCTTTTAGGGAAGAGACAAGACAGCCCGAAACTTTTAAAGAAAAATTTCGTTGGCTTTCTGGACCCAATAGAATACCTGAGCCCTTTCACTTACTCCCACACTTGCCAGTTATCTATCTGTTCAATAAGCCGCGAAACAGCACGTGTGCAACTTGCAGGGTAAGACAAAGACTGCACAAACCAGAGTTTTTGCCGTTGCACATATTTGGCATAAAAACGATAGCCCTCTACCGGCCGATGGTTGATATAAAGAGGTCCGGAAAGAATGAAATAATCATTTCCACACCGCCGTTCAGTAGCATGCTGCTCTATGGCAAAATGTTCCATCCCCTGCCGCACGGTAAATCCTTCAAGATTAGTTACGATAAAAGCTGTCTGAGCAATCTTCAGCATATTCCCAAAATAAAACTGGCAACATCCCGTTTCATGAATGAGTGAATCCGGAACCTGTTCGAAGAACGCAGGATAATGTACCTGGTAACCATAAAAAGGATCACAATGCACATTCATCTTCGTACGACACATCATTTGTTCCAGCTTATCGGGCAAAGACGCATCCTCTTTCTTTTTATAAGAAATAAAGAATGATACAAATCCTATTATAAAAGAAGACAGAATAATGAACCGACGCATACCCACGTAATACCTTTTCTTTTCCATATCCAGCTATATTTTCTAAAAACAAAGCTATGCACTCCCTTCATAAGAGCAATAAAATCTTACTGACATCTTGCTGACATTTACCCGATAACCTCTGTTCACACCATTACACATAGCTTATACTCCTACCCAAAGAGTTTACATCTTCAGCCATAACCTTAATTTAAAACTATAAACAATCAAAAAATAGATTCATAATCAACCGATTTTTCGTATATTTGTAGAAATAAGCTATTAAAACTAACCTAATGTTGAAGTATATGAAAAAAGTATTTATTGTAGCCGCAATGGCTTTCCTGGCAATGGGAGCTCAGGCACAGAATTTAGTAAAGAACGGCAACTTTGACACTCCGTTGAATAACGAAAAGACTTATGCATCCATTCCTTCTACAGAAGACTGGTTTGCATTTGACAAGACAAACGGTGCTACCACTATCAGCCCCGCAACAGATGACGAAAAGCATGGCAATGCCGTCCAGATTGAAACAACAACTGACAACTCATGGTACAAAGCTTATCTGGGCCAGCGTATTCAAGGAGCAGAAAAAGCCGTATATACATTGTCTTTCGACATGAAAGCCCTAACAGACGGAGCACAGGTTCGTTTCTTTATCCGTGATGCAAAAACCGATAACCTTTTCATCATGCGTGAAGGATTTGACCTCAGTGACGAATCAACCAAAAACCAGTCTGCTGCAGCTTATAGCCGTGTCATCAAAAAAGCAGGAAGATGGTCTAAAGTTTCTGCAAGTTTTGATTTTTCAAAAACGGTCAATGCTTTTGCCAGCATCAAAGGCGTAGAATCAAAGGGGGGCACAGTTACCGAAGCTCCTGTATCTGACGCTACCTTGGGCGATTTTGTCATCGTCATCCAGCTCCAGACAAAAGACTCCAAAGCATTGATTGACAATGTTTCATTGACTAAGAAATAAATTCATTCTTATTCATAAAAAGATAAACCGCAAAAGGACTTATGGTTTCTTTTGCGGTTTTCTTTTTCCTTATACAAACTCTCGCAAATTCCTCTTTATCTATCTGTTAACTTCCCACCACTATTTATGTTTCCCCCATCTGAAACCTACGTTTTCCCAATAGAAAACATACGTTTCTGTTCCCTGAAACATAGGTTTCGCATAAGGAAAACATAAAAGAGTACGAGACCTTTATAAAAAGACACCAGAAGAGACGTAAATCAGTGATTCACACTATAAAAATGTACTAAAACCTATCACATTTATTGAAATGTCCCAAAGACAAAAGCACACACACTTGCTCAGGTAAAAAACAATCCATATTTTTGCGGAAGAATAAATGATAAATTCACTCACTATTTACACAAAAAGTACATGAATACTACATTGCTGTTTATGGGTATCGGTACCCAGGAATTTTTATTTCTTGCTTTAATCATCCTGCTGCTGTTCGGCGGAAAAAAGATTCCCGAACTGATGAAAGGTATTGGCAAAGGTGTAAGAAGTTTCAAGGAAGGCATGAACGAAGTGGAAGATAACCTGAAAGAAACAGACCAAAAGAAGGAAGAAACCACTTCGAACGAGAAAAAAGAAAAATAACTGCCGTGAAGCCAACGCAACCAACGGAACTGACTTTCTGGGACCACCTGGACGAGCTGCGTAAAACGATTATCCACATCGCTTGTGCGGTAATTGTGCTTATGCTGCTGGCCTTCTGTTTCAAAGAAGAACTTTTCGGCCTCATCCTTGCTCCCAAAGAGGGCGACTTCTGTACCTACCGCTTCTTTGCGTGGTTAGGAAGGATACTGCATATAGCCGGACTGGAAGCAGAAGCTTTGCCGGTAAAACTTATCAACACGCAACTTTCAGGACAGTTTCTCACCCACATGAGTGTTTCGTTCTATGCGGGTATTCTGCTGGCTTCTCCTTACATACTCTATCAGCTTTTTCATTTTATTTCGCCGGCACTCTACCAGAATGAAAAGAAATATTCCCGCTGGCTGATATTCTGGGGTTATCTGCTCTTCCTTCCGCTGGGCAGCCTGGTATATCTGCTGTTCTGCGTTACCCGCTACGGCTGGGGCTGGCAGAACTACAAAAAAGAGGTCAACACCGGCAAGGGTCTCAAGGTGCAGGACTGGATGCGCGGCTACCTGACTTATGTGCTGCCGCTTATCGTGGTGTTCATCTTTGCATTTGGTCTCTACGACAAATTCCTTGCATAAGTGATCCCAGCGTCTGCTCCGTCTTTGATTGACGAACAGGCGGAACAAGTGTAATATAAAAGCATATAGGGTGCTTCTCCCGGCGGGAAACACTGCTATATGCTTTTTTGTATTCAAAAAGGAGGAAACACACCCATGCACATTCTGGTCTGTGACGATGATGCGGCCTTCGCTGCACAGATGGACGAGTACATCTCGGAATGGTTCCGCGCCCGGGAGATTCAGGTGCAGAGCACCGTCTGCACCAGCGGCGAGCAGCTGCTGGCTACCCCGGAGCTGGAACGCTACCAGCTGGCGTTTCTGGATGTAGACCTGAAAACCACCGACGGCATTGCACTGGGACGCAAGCTGCGGCAGGTCGCCCCGGATATCGTGCTGGTGTACATTTCGGCTTATCTGGAATTTGCCCCGCAGGGCTACACGGTCAACGCTTACCGCTACCTACTCAAGCGGGATATTGCCGCCCAGCTGCCCAGCTGTCTGGAGGATATTTTTTCCGGCATGTCCGACCTCCGAAAAACGCTGGAGGTGCACCACAACCGTACCACCAGTGAGATCCCGCTGGATCAGATCTATTATCTGGAAAGCGATCTGCGGCAGATCAACGTCTACGGCGATATCCCGCACCAGCCCATCTGCACCTTTTACGGCAAGATCGCTGATCTGCCCGCCATGCTGTACGAAAACGGCTTTTTGCAGGTAGGGCGCAGCGATGTGGTCAATCTGCAATATGTGCGCTCCATCCGCAACTATAAGGTGGAGCTGCGCAGCGGGGTAGAACTGAGCGTCAGCCGACAGTACTATACAGCCATCCGCAGCGCATGGCTGGAATGGAAGGGGCAGTTCGGCGATGAATGAAGAATTCTGGCGCTGGTATATGTACGGCCACTGGATCTGCCTTGCCCAGTGGCTCGGCTTTATCATGGTGGAATATGCTTACCTTGGCAAGGGCAGGGTAAAGCACCCTCTGGTGTGGTCCGGTGTTATAACCATGCTCACGATGACCCTCTCGGTCGTGTACAACTTTGGCTTTTTTACGCCGAGGGCAGTGGCTCTCACGATCCTTTTTCTGTTCATCACCGTCATGCTATTTGGCGGCACACCGGGTCAGAAGTTTACCGCCTGCCTGATCAACGGTACCATGTGCCTGTTGGTCGAAAACAGTATGAGGTATGTCATATCATGGATCCTGAAGTGTGAACTGCAGCAGGTCATCCAACGCGCAGACTGTCTGATCATCATAGCGGTGGCAAATATGGTGGTGGGCGCAGCTGTGGCCTTTTTGGTAGGCAAGTGGCGCAGGCGCAATGCACTGGAGCCTTTGCAGGCGCTGACCATGAGCTTTTTTCCGGGCGTGGTCGTGGTGCTGAACATCCTGCTCATGCTCACAGATAACAACAAAAGGGCCACCATGGCCACAATGGGGATGACAGTGGGGCTTACGGTGGCTGTCATGGTGCATCTGTGCATCGTGGCAATGTTCAATGATCAGGTCATGCAGCGTCGCAGCCTGCATTTTCAGGCCGAACTGGAGCAGCAGCGGGCTTCGGCTCTGCTGGATTCCTACACTGCCCAGCGCCGTCTGACCCATGAGTTCACCAACCACATCAGTGCGTTGCGTGCCTTGCTGGCACAGGGAGATGTGGGCGGTGCGCAGGACTATATTGCCGGTGTGGATAAGGCTGTGGCGGCCAGCACTACCATTATGGATACCCACAACCCGCTGTTGGACTCCATCCTGACTCGCAAGTACGAGGAGGCCACCCGGCAGGGCGTAAGCGTGTATTTTGATCTTTGCGACCTGCGGGATTTTCCCTTAAGCGGAGTGGATATGGTCACCGTGCTGGCCAATCTGCTGGATAACGCCATCTGTGCCGCAGCGCAGGCGTACCCGCCGGAGGTCTACGTGCGAGTGCGCAAAACGGAGGAGGAATATCTTCTCTCGGTGCGCAACCGGGTGCAGCGGGACGTGGAGCTGCCGCCGGATGGGCAGTTACCCCGCACCACCCGCAAGGAGCCCGGCCACGGCATGGGGCTTTCCAATGTGCGGGACGTTCTGCTGCGCCACGGCGCGGAGTATACCCTGAGCTGCCGGGACAATTGGTTCCGCTTTACCTGTGCGGTGCCCACCGGCAATTCATGACATCTGCACCGTCAGAATATGACAATTTATGTGCAACAGAAGCGTAACTCTGCTATACTGTGGTCAGTAAAGGAAGCCTTCCGTGCGGACATGGTCACGTTGCGGTGGGAGGGGAATACCCTTCTTTTTAAAAGCTTTGTTGCTGGATGGAAAAACAGCCTGCGGTGCGTGTAAGCAGGCTGCCTACCTTTGCTTTTTTTGGATTGTGCAGGAATGCACAGTACCTTGCTGACGGGGCTTTCTGCGGCGGGCCTTTTGGGGGTTGCAGTCGATAAAGTTTCTCGATGTGTCGCAATTCCGGCGCTGCCTGCTGTACGGGAATGGCATAGGCAAGCCGGGGTATCGTGCGCTGCAAAGAGTCCCGTCAGTTTTCTTTTGCACCAAAAAGGACTGCTGTACATGGGTTTTGCCCAGTATAGCAGTCCTTTTTATCTATTAAATCATCGTATCTGCCAGTCAGCAGAAAGCCGA
>ENA-OPBW01001796-OPBW01001796.1-human-gut-metagenome-genome-assembly--contig:-NODE-1796-length-10181-cov-3.029330_pt1 | contig 10181 bp, 9 predicted proteins | sample MGYA00241070_ERZ501456 | MGnify/ENA primary metagenome ERZ501456 (study PRJEB25962, sample SAMEA2042624) | human gut metagenome | biome: human gut; feature: human-associated habitat; material: faeces...
TTACGTCAACCCCTCAGTCAAACCTTCGGTTTGCCAGCTCCCCGTAGAGGGGAGCCTTTTGGCATGGTGCTAACTCAAACCAAAGCTGTCCCCGTTTACGGGGAAAGTGGCACGGCGTAAGCCGTGACGAAAGGGGAATGGCTCAAAGCTACCAAGCTATTTTACTATTCCCCCTCAGTCTGTTCGCTATCGCTCACAGACAGCTCCCCCGTTTCACGGTGGAGCCTTTTGGTGCGCTTTACAACTCAAACATAGCCACGGCAGGCCGCCAATGACGGCCCCTACTCCGCATTCTATAAACTTTTCGGCAAAAACAAGGGGGCGCATCGCGTCCCCACAACTTCACAATCTCTCACGCTCACCCGCCGTCAGGCGGATTTCACATTGCGCAAGCAATATTTCACTGCGCGTCAGCGCAATTTCACCCGTTCGTAAGAACGGATTTCACCGCGGGCGGAAGCCCGCTACATCAGCCTTTCTTCCACATCCCCATATTCTTTATGCAGGAACTCTGCGTGCCATTTTACGGGACGGGAGCTTTTTTCAAAGCGCAGCGCAGAGCATGCCACGCGGGCATTTTTATCGTTGTTCATATAAAGCGTGGTGGGGCCGTCCGCGCCGCCTATCACGCCTATCGCCGCAGCCATGCTGCCCATGCCAAAGTCCGCGCTGCGGGGGCGCGGGTTGTCTCCCGGCTCGGCATCGGTTACTATAATGGAGCTGCCGGCATCGGGAGAAACGGTGTATTTCATTACGGTCATGTTTTGGGGCATTTCATAATCGCTCACGCCGAATGCCCTTTTGCCCATGGTCTTTTGCTCTATGCTCAGCGCGGTAAGGGTATATACATCGTGCGTTACGGGATGCGTAAGCTTTGCGCTTTCGCCTTGCTGTATCATGAAATTGCCTGCCGATATCGGGCGCGGCTCGGCTATCATCTGGATCCGCAGCTCCGTTATTATGGGCTTTAGCGTGGTTACCCACGGGAAGAACCAGCGGCTGAACATATAGTCGGCCTTAGGGTCGAGCCCATAGCTGCTGACAAAGGCGACCGCTTCATCCTCGTTGTATTCATTTTCCGCATAATAGCATGTGCTGCTGCCCACGGAATAGCGTATCAAATCGCCGTTCAGGGCTATGCTCGGCCTAATGTCCATAGGCCCGTGCGCATCGCATAGCTTCATGCACAAATCAACCGCCATGCCGTAGCGGAAAGTGTATATACAGGGCACGAACCATTCTCGCTCTGCCCAATTAAAGCGGCGCTCTATCCTTATCTCCTGGCCTATGCGCCCCTTGCGCCTGTTTTCAAAGTATACCTTCATTCGCGGTTCGGAGCTTCCCTGCGCCGGCTTCGGGGTGCGCTTTTTTCTCGGCGGTTTGCCGCCGTCCGCGGATGCGTTTTTCTCGGCATCATCGGTGCGGGGCACAATTTTGCTGTAATCAAAATTCTGCTGAAGATTATGTATATAGCCATACGGGTCGCGCATGGGCCTAAGCTTCAGCTTCAGCCCTACCATGTCTATAACCTCGTGCGGGGCGTTGGCCTTGCTTTCCCGCACGAATGCTTCAAACTGCTCCCTGTCCCATTGCCACGCCTGCTCCAGCGCGGCGCTGTCCCCCGTTGCAAGCAGCAGGCTTATGAAATCCCCTATGCTTTCGGCAACTATGTGAATGTATTCGCCCGGCGCGTTCATGGGGCTTACCGCAAACACCGCGTCCGAATAGCCGAATATGCAGCAGAAGTGTATTCCGTCCACTCCTGCCCAGCCTATTATGTTTGAATACTTGGGCGTGCAGAAATACGGCTTGTTATCCTTTCTGAACTCCACGCCAAGCGGGGCAAGGGTATAGCCCAGCGCATGCAGCCGCTTTAAGTATTTGTTGGTTTCGTGTTTATCTATCATAGCTTTATTACCCTTTTCAGCCTCGGTACAAGCAGCGCCGCGGCGGCAATTTTTACCGCGTCGCCCGGAAGGAAGGGAAATACGCACGTGCTAAGCGCCGCCAATGCCGGCGTGCCGCTCTGCACGCAGTACCACGCCGTGCCCAGCGCATAGCATGCCGCCATGCCCACCGCGCACGCAAGTGCGATTTTCAGCGGCTTTGCCCCCAGGCGCTTTACAATCACGCCCGTAACAAACGCCGCCGCAACGTAACCGATAAGGTAGCCGCCAGTGGGGCCGACAAGCGCCTGCACCCCGCCGCGGAACCCCGCGAACACAGGCACGCCAACCGCCCCTATCAAAAGGAATACGGCCTGGCTTGCCGCGCCCATGCCGCCGCCAAGAAGGCCGCCCGCGATATATACGCTGAGCAGCGCCAAGTTGATGGGCACGGGCTGAATGGGAATGGCTAACTGCGAGCATACGGCGGTAAGCGCCGCGAACAGCGCGCAGTAGATCATTGTTTTTACAGTCCTGTTCATGCAGTCCCCTTTACAGTTCTATTTTTGTCCACCCTCCGCGATGGAACCGGGTATAGTTTAACACAAGCCGCGTGCATTGGTCTACAAGAAAGCCTATCCACGCGCCGTATACGCCTATGCCGAGCGGGTAGCACAGAAGATACGACAGCCCCACACGGAACGTGCCTATGCTCACAAGGCTGGTTACCGCAACATAGCGCGAATCCCCTGCGCCGCGAAGGCAGCCGGAAATGACCACCTGCGACGTTTGTATCATGCAAACGGCCGCAACGAAATAGCAAAGCCTCATGCCCAATGCTATTACCTCCGCATCGTCGGTAAAAAGGCCGTAAAGCGGCCTGCGGAAAATTACGAGCAGAAGCGAAAGCGTAAAGCCTATCAGCATGGAGCAGCGCTGGCCTATTTTGCCGTAAACGGTGGAAAGATCGGGCCGCCTCATGCCAAGCCCCTGCCCCACAAGGCTGCTTGACGCAACGCCCAGCCCATCGGCAAAGGAGAATATGAGCTGGCTCAGGCTCATGCTTATCTGGTGCGTGGCGAACTGAATGGTGCCAAGGCGGGCAATAATGCTGGAGAACGCAAAAAGCCCCGCGCGCAAGCTTATCTGTTCGGTAAACGCGCCGGTGGCCACCTTTGTTACGCTGGAAAGCGTTTTTTTATCGAAACCCCACTTGCCTCCATCCACAATGTTAAGCTCGCCCTTATGCGGATGCACAACGCTGTACAGCGCCATAAGGAAGGCGACCATGTGGCCTATGGCTGTTGCAATAGCCGCGCCGACCACGCCCAGCTTGGGGAAGCCGAAATTTCCGTTAATAAACAGATAGTTAAACACTATGTTCACGAGGTTCGCCGTAACGTTTGAACGCATGCTCACCTTTGTGTTTCCGCAGCCGCGCTGCGCGGCGTTTATGGTCATGCCTATGCAGGCGAAGAACTGCCCGCTCATAATTATCCGGAAATACGCCACGGAATCGGCAATGTATTCCGCCTGCGCACCGGCAAGGCGCATTATAGGCTCCGTCAAAAAGCAGGATATGGCAACCATTATTGCGCCCAGCATAAGGTTTATCCAAAGCGACTGCTTTAGCGTTTTGGATGCGCCTATCATGTCACCTTCGCCGCGCCGCCTTGCAACAACTGCTGTAACGCCCATATTGAGCGATATTATGGCCGTCATCATAAGCATACGCGGCTGCCCCGTTACGCCCACGGCGGATATGGCCTTGGGGCCGAGCGAGCTTACCATCATGGTATCCACGCTTGACACCAGCGCCACCAGCACGCTTTCTATCGCGCTTGGCCATGCTATTGAAAGGCATTTGCCGTATGCCTGTTTAGCAGAAGGCAGCTCCCCCTTTACAAGCGAGGGAGCTACCATGTTTTTCGGTGTAAATAATTTGTCTATCACGCCTGCCATAAGCTTATTTCATCTTTATGGCGTTCCAGGCTTCGTTATATACGCTTACAAAATCGCCAAGGTCATGGAACACCGTGCAGCGATCCAGCACCTCTTTGGGCGGGTTATATGTTTCGCTGCCGGTGAAGTATTCGTCCAGCCTGTCCATGGCGGCCTGATTGGGCGTGGAATAATAGATATATTCCGTGTTGCGCGCGGCGATTGCGCCATCGTTTAAGAAATTGATGAAGGCATGCGCCGCTTCAATATTCTTCGCGCTCTTGGGAATTACCACGTTATCAAACCAAACGTTGCTGCCCTCTTCCGGCACGGCGTAGGCAAGATCCTCGTTTTCATCCATGCAGACGAAAGCATCGCCGGAGTATATCACGGCCATTGCGGCTTTGCCGTTTATCATGCTGGCGCGCATGTTATCCGTGCCGAAGCCTTTCCTGAGCGGCTTCTGGGCAATGAGCAGGTCGCGCGCTTCGGCGATTTCGGCCTCGCTGCGGGTATTGAGGTCGTAGCCCAGGTATTTGAGCGTTATGCCTATGGAGTCGCGCACGCTGTCATACATCCAAATCTGGCCCGCGTACTTTTCGTCCCAAAGTATGCCCCAGCTTGTTACAGGCTCTTCAACCATGGTGGTGTTGTAAAGTATGCCCACCGTGCCCCACATATAGGGCAGGGAATACTTGTTGCCGGGGTCGAAGGAGTTGGTTATTTCAAGCTTATCCTGCATTATGTTCTTGGCGTTGGGTATTTTGTCCATATCCAGCGGCAGCAGCAGATCGCTTGCGATAAGCTGTTCTATTATATATTCGCTCGGGAAGCACATATCGTATACGCAGTCTGAGGATTTAAGCTTTATCAGCATTTCCTCGTTGCTGGTCATTTCAACGTAGTTCACCTTAACGCCCGTTTCTTCTTCAAACAGGGTTATGAGCTCGGGGTCTATATACTCGCCCCAGTTGAGTATGTTCAGCTCTCCGCCTATTTCGTCGTACTGATCGCCGTCGGCAAAAACCTCGTTGTCGCCGGTAGCGGCGGGGCCGTCGCTGCTGTTGCTGCACGCGGCAAAGGCGAACAGCATCATGAGGGCAAGCGCAAAGCAAAAGAATTTTTTCATTTTTTCTCCTATCCTTTCATCTTCACTTTTTTGTTTTGTATCTCATCCTCGCGCTCCTTGCTGATGCGCCTCAGGTTGACGATAAGCAGCAGCGTTACGAGGGGGATGAATATAATCGTTGCAAGGGCGGGATTAACGCCCTTTGCTCCGCGCGCGGCGGAATACATATATACGGACAATGTGCTCCTTAGATCGCTTACGAAATAGCTGACCACAAAGTCGTCCAGCGACATTGTAAGCGCCATTATGAAGCCGGATGTTATGCCGGGCATAATGTCCGGAATTATCACGCGGAACATGGCCTGCATGGGCGTGCAGCCAAGATCGAGCGCCGCTTCGTAAAGCATGGACGAGCTTTGCTTGAGCCGCGGCATTACCGAGAAGATAACATACGGTATGCTGAAGGATATGTGCGCAATGAGCAGCTTTACAATATCGCTCAGCCTATCCGCGCCCATGTTGGCAAGCACGCCGTTTACGAAGGCGAAAAGCATCATGAACGTTATGCCCGTTACCAGATCCGGATTGACCATGGGCAGCTGAGATATATTCAAAATGATGCTCTTTGGCCGCTTTTTCATGGAGTTTATGCCTATTGCGGCGAAGGTGCCTATAACCGTTGCAACAACGCTTGTTATAAGCGCAATCTCAAGCGTGAGCAGCAGGGCGCTGCCGGCCTCTCCGGCAAAAACGTTGGTATAATTCTCCAGCGTGAATCCGTTCCAGCGGCCAAGGTTTGCGTAAGACACGCGCCTGCCGGTTGAAAAATCGTTGAACGAGAACACTATAAGGTAAATTATGGGAAGGTAGAGGAACAGCAGCATCAGCGCAAGGTAAACATACCTGAACGGCTTTACTTTTTTCACAGCAGGTTGCCCCCTTCCTCGTGATCCTTATCGAAGCGGTTCATTACAGCCGTGCTTATGAACACGCATATCAGCAGAATTATCGCAAGCGTGCTGCCCACGGAATAATCCGCGCTGCCCGCGCTGCCCGCGGCCTGCTTGAAGGCCATCTCAATTTCGTTACCGTAAAGATTATAGTTGCCGTTGCCTATAAGCGCGGGCACGGTGAAGGCCGTTATGGCGGGGATAAACACCATTGTTATGCCCGAAACTATGCCCGGAACGCTCAGCGGCAGCACCACCTTAAAGAAGGTCATACGCCCGTTCGCACCAAGGTCGCCCGAAGCTTCGATAAGGCTTCTGTCTATCTTTGAAAGCGAATTATAAAGCGGCATCACCATGAAGGGTATAAAGTTATATACCAGCACCATCATAACCGCCCATACGCTGCCGGTAAGGGTCTTATCCGTCCAGCCGAGCATATTTGGTATTGCGTATTCCAATATGGCCTGCCATGCATATGTTCTGAGCACGAAGTTCATCCACATCGGCACGAAGAACAGCACCGATATGAACCCGGCTATGGACTTTCGCATGTTCGAGAGTATATATGCCACGGGGTAGCCCAGCAGCAGGCAGAATATGGTTGTTCCGGCGGCAATTTCTATGCTGACCCATAATACGCGCCATTTTGAAATGTCGCTCAGCGTTGCCCAGGCCTTGGAAAAGCTGAAGCTGCCGTCCACATTGAACGCATAATAGAATATGAACACCATGGGCACCGCTATAAACAGCGCCATCCATACTATGTACGGATAGGCGAACACCTTGCGCTTCATTCGTCCTTATCCTCCAGCTCCGCGTCCATCTCCGCCTCCAGCAGTTCGTCCGCCGTGGTAAAATCAAGCTCCTCGGGCTTAACGCTCTTGTGCATTATGTGGATAGCGTCAGGCAGGATTATTATGCCAACGTCGCTGCCGGGGGCAACATAGTCGGTTGAATGTATCGTCAGCGTAACGCTTCCGCACTCAACAAGGAATTCGTAATGCACGCCCATGAACAACACGCTCTTTACCTTGCCGTGAAGGTGCGCGTCGGCATCCGCGTCGCTCACCATGTCTATATCTTCAGGACGCACCACAACGTCCACAGGCTCGTTTTTCATAAAGCCGCTGTCCACGCATTCAAAGTCCCTGCCCATGAAGTTAACGAGCAGATCCTTTTTCATTATGCCGGGCAGAATATTGCTTTCGCCTATAAACTTGGCAACGAACACGTTCTTTGGTTCGTTGTAAATATCCGTGGGCGTGCCTATCTGCTGTATCTGGCCTTCGTTCATCACAACGATTGTGTCGCTCATGGTGAGCGCCTCCTCCTGATCGTGCGTAACGAAAATGAACGTTATGCCAAGGCGCTGCTGCATTTTTTTAAGCTCTATCTGCATGCCCTTGCGCAGCTTCAAATCAAGCGCGCCGAGCGGTTCGTCAAGAAGAAGCACCTGCGGGCGGTTCACGAGCGCCCTCGCTATGGCAACGCGCTGCTGCTGCCCGCCCGAAAGCTGATCTATCCAGCGCTTGCCGTAGCCCTTCAGGTTAACAAGCTCCAGCATTTCGTTCACGCGGGTGTCAATTTCCTGCGCGCTCAGCTTTTGTATCTTCAGGCCGAACGCAACGTTATCATATACGTTAAGGTGCGGAAACAGCGCGTATTTCTGAAAAACGGTGTTTACGCGGCGCTTGAACGGCGGCACGGCGGAAACATCCTTGCCGTCTATGAGTATTTTGCCCTCCGTGGGCATGGTGAAGCCCGCTATAAGGCGCAGCATAGTGGTCTTTCCGCAGCCGGAAGGGCCAAGCAGCGTAAGGAATTCGCCGTCCCTTATATAAAGGTTGATGTTCTTTAGCGCGTCGTCCTCGCCGTAGGTTTTGCGTATATCCACAAGATCTATAAGATGCTTTGACATTTCCTGTTACCTTCCTGATTTAATATTAAAAGCTGGGCGGCGTGGAAACCCACAGCACCTTAGCCTCGCGCTTGGTATCGTTTGAAATATAGTGTACGGCGGTGGGCTTGAAGCAAAAGCTTGACCCCTTCCTTACCTTGAACGTTTCCCCGCCTATGTGCAGCGTTATGCCGCCAAGCAGAACATAGCCGAACTCCTCGCCCTCGTGCGGGTCCTGCTCCCATGTTTTGCCCCCGCTTTGCAGCGTTACAAGTATGGGCTCCAGGAAGTTCTTCTGGGCGTTTGGTATAAGCCAATGTATTGAATGGCCCGCGTCCTCATCCTCCTTAACGAACACATCGTCCGCCCCGAACACGACCTTTTCGTTCGTGTCCTCCTGGCTGAAGAAATCCGCCAGGCTCATGCCCAGCGCTTCCAATATATCCGTAAGCGTGGCGATGGAAGGGGAGGTCAGGTCCCGCTCCACCTGGGAGATAAAGCCTTTGGAAAGCTCCACCCGCGCGGCAAGCTCCTCCTGCGTAAGGCCGAGGCTCACACGCCTGCGCTTTATCTTTTCGCCTATTTCCAGCATATTATCGCCTCCCGTATTTGCGAAACAGACATTGTAAACCGAAAGTTTAGAATCTCTAAACCGCCGCATGTTATTAAAGCATGTTTGACGAATCTTGTCAATATAGTATTCATAAACTTTTGGTTTAGAAATACGTTTTTTCACGACGCGGCATATACGCCGTAATTTTAGCGCCCGCTTAACAAAGTGGACAACGCGGAAAAAGCGGTGTATAATACGGTAAAATTTGATGCGGGAGACTGTTGATTATAATATGAAGGTAGTTATTGTGGGCGACGGAAAAGTGGGCTATACGCTCACCAAATCGCTTTCCGAAGAGGGGCACGACCTTGTGGTCATAGATAATAACAAGCGCATTCTGCTTGCCAGTCAGGAATCGCTTGACGTGGCGGTGGTGGACGGCAACGGCGCCAGCGTTGAGGTGCAGCGCGAGGCGGGCGTGGACACGGCGGATCTGCTCATCGCCGCGACCAACGGGGACGAAACGAACCTTTTGTGCTGCATGGTGGCAAAAAAGCTTGGCTGCAAGCACACCATAGCCCGCGTGAGGAACCCGGAATACGATCAGCAGATACGCTTCATGCGCGACGAGCTTGGCCTTTCCATGGTAATAAATCCGGAAAAGGCCGCTGCGCTTGAAATATTCCGCCTGCTGCAATTCCCCTCCTTCCTCAAGCGCGATTCCTTCGCCCGCGGCAATGCGGAGCTTGTTGAGCTGAAGCTGAAGGACGGCAACCCGCTAATAGGCAAGCCGCTGCAGCAGTTCAGGACCGTTGCGGACGTGAACGCCCTTGTGTGCGCAGTTGAACGCGATAACGAGATACACATCCCTAAGGGCGATTTTACGCTGCATCTTGGGGATAAGGTAACGATAGCGGCGGATGCGGCTGATCTGGTAAAGCTTATAAAGAACCTGAAGGTATATTCGCCCAAGGCGCAGCGCGTAATGATAGTCGGCGGCAGCCGCACGGCGGCATACCTTGCGCAGCGGCTTATACGCAACAAGATAGACCTGACAATAGTTGAACAGGACGAAAAGCGCTGCATGGATCTTAGCGAAGCGCTGCCGCAGGCAACCGTTATAAACGGCAACGGCACGGATCAAAGGCTGCTGCTGAGCGAAGGGATAGCGTCCGCGGACGCGGTGGTGTCGCTGAGGGGCATAGATGAAGAAAACCTGCTCGTATCCATGTTCGCAAGCTACGTCGGCGTGCCCAAGAGCATAACCAAAATAAGCCGCAACGAATATAACCCCATATTCGAAAGCATGGGCATGGACAGCATTGTAAGCCCCAAGCTTTTGACCGCGAACGAAATTGTGCGCTATGTCCGTGCGATGGAGGACACAACCGGCGGCAGCGTGCTGACGCTTTATAAAATAGTTGACGGCAAGGCGGAGGCGCTGGAGTTTTCCGTTAAGGGGGAGGCGAAGTTCCTCAATCTGCCGCTATACAGGCTGAAGCTAAAAAAGAACGTGCTGATAGCCGCCATAATAAGGGCGAGGAGGGTTATAATCCCCTCCGGCGCGGACGTTATGCAGAAGGGCGATACAGTTATAGTCGTAACCGAGGCGGACCGCGCGATACGCGATCTGAAGGACATTTTTGAAGGCGAAGTATGAACATAAAGGCTGTTGGATTCTATATTGGGCATGTGCTGCGGCTGCTTGCGGCAATGATGCTGCCGCCGCTGCTGATTGCCTTTTTTGCCCATGAGGAGGGCACGGTTGCGGCGTTTGCGCTGAGCATGGGCATAACCATGGCCGCGGGATGCATACTGCTCCTTCTCAAGCGCCCGGGCTCGGGCGGTTCATTATATCTATGGCAGGAATCAACTCGATCATAAC
>ENA-OPBW01001797-OPBW01001797.1-human-gut-metagenome-genome-assembly--contig:-NODE-1797-length-10179-cov-2.297610_pt1 | contig 10179 bp, 9 predicted proteins | sample MGYA00241070_ERZ501456 | MGnify/ENA primary metagenome ERZ501456 (study PRJEB25962, sample SAMEA2042624) | human gut metagenome | biome: human gut; feature: human-associated habitat; material: faeces...
ATATCCCCCATGCGGTGGCATATCTCAATGAGATGGCAGGAAACATACTGCTAACAACTGGCAGTAAAGAACTTTCACTTTACACATGTATTCGTGATTTTTCGAATCGCGTTTACGCCCGCGTGCTGCCCATGGAGTCATCTCTGGCTGCCTGCCGGGCGGCAGGGCTGCCTCCCAGCCATATTATTGCCATGCAGGGACCCTTTTCCAAAGAGCTGAATATCGCTCTGCTGCGTTTTACCCAGGCAAGATATTTGGTTACCAAGGAGGATGGTACTCCCGGTGGATTTGCAGACAAGGCCGCTGCCGCCGCGGAGGCGGGAGCCACGCTGGTGGTCATCGGAAGACCGCCCCAGCGGGAGGGACTATCCCTGTCCGACACGACGGCGCTGCTGTGCCGCCGGTTTGGCCTACGCGAAAGCGTCATAGAATAAGAGATACGATCCTACAAAGAAAGAAACAGGCCCGTGCTCTTAAACGAGCACGGGCCTGTTTCTTTTTATTGATTTGTGAGAACAGCACGCAGCCTCAGCAGAGGGTGGCGTAGATGACGGCCTTGATGGTGTGCATGCGGTTCTCCGCCTCGTCAAAGACCACGGACTGGCGGGACTCGAAGACCTCGTTGGTGACCTCCATCTCAGGAATGCCGAACTTTTCTGCGATTTGGGCGCCGATGGTGGTCTTGGTATCATGGAAGGAGGGGAGGCAGTGCATGAAGAGGGCCTCCGGCTTGGCCTGGCCCATCACATCGGCGTTTACCTGGTACTTGCGCAGCAGGCGGATCCGGGAGTCCCATACCTCGTCGGGCTCGCCCATGGACACCCAGATGTCGGTGTAGATCACGTCTGCATTTTTGGCGCCCTCCGCCACATCCTCCGTCAGGCGGACGGTGGAGCCGTTTTCCGCGGCGATCTTCTTGGCCTCCTCCACCAGCCAGGGAGCGGGGAAGAGCTCCTTGGGCGCGCAGGCAGTGAAGTTGATGCCCATCTTGGCGCAGGCTACCATCAGGGAGTTGCCCATATTGTTGCGGGCGTCGCCCATGAAGGTGAAATTAAGGCCCTTGAGATGGCCAAACTTCTCCTCCATGGTCAGAAGGTCTGCCAGCATCTGGGTGGGATGGAACTGATCCGTCAGGCCGTTCCACACGGGTACGCCGGCGTACTTGGCCAGCTCCTCCACGATCTGCTGGTCAAAGCCCCGGTACTCGATGCCGTCGTACATCCGGCCCAGGACCCGGGCGGTGTCGGGGATGCTCTCCTTTTTGCCCATCTGGCTGCTGCCGGGGTCCAGATAGGTGACCCCCAGGCCTAGGTCCATGCCGGCCACCTCGAAGGAGCAGCGGGTCCGGGTGGAGGTTTTCTCAAAGAGCAGAACGATGTTCTTTCCTTCCAGATAGCGGTGAGGAACACCGTTGCGCTTCATATTTTTGAACTGCTTGGATAGGTCCAGCAGATACCGGATCTCCTCCGGTGTGTAGTCCAACAGCTTCAGAAAATGTCTGCCACGAATGTTGACACCCATATTTTTCTCCTTTTCTATTTCTATTTTCGCAGATAATATGATGATAACGTTTTACCAAGAAATGGTCTCGCGTACCAGAGGCATGCTCATACATCTGGGACCGCCCCTGCCCCGGGAGAGCTCAGAACTGGGCATTTCCAGGACCTGGACACCGCTATCCTCCAAGAGCCGGTTGGTAATATAATTTCGGTCGTAGACGACCACCTTTCCCGGCTCGATGCACAGTGTATTGGAGCCGTCGTTCCATTGCTCCCGCTCTGCAGCGATCCGATCTTTGCCGCCGCAATGGATCATGGTTACGTGATCCGTTCCCAGGGAGGACGCCAGAACATCCGGGAGAGGAGAGGACAGCTGCGCCACACGCAGCTCCGTATTGTCTCTGCCGCCGGGCCGGATGCTGTAGATGCGGAGGCTTCCCAGAATTCCGGGATGGATGACAAATTTATCGCGATCTACCTGAGTAAACACAGTGTCCAAATGCATATAAGCGCGGATGCTGGGGATGTCCAAGGCCAGGACCGTATCGATCTCACAGGAAGGATCACGGAACATATTCTGGGCCAGAATTTCAATGGCTTCCGGCATGGTTCGCTGGGAGATTCCTACTGCCAACACATGGGAGCTGAGATTGAGAATATCGCCTCCCTCCACAGAGAAGGGAAGGTCCCGATTGTAATAAAACACAGTTCCGGAAAGATCGGGATGATACTCCAGAATATACTGACCAAAGATCGTTTCTCGACGTCTGGTTTTGGAATACATCCTATTCAGGCTGACCCCTCTGCCGATAGAAGCAAATGGGTCTCTGGTAAAGTAGAGGTTGGGGATGGGGTCGAGGATGAAGTGGCCGCCGGTGCGGACGAGGTTTGTCAGGGGGCTGCTGATAGCAGAGCGCAGCTCCTGCATCTGTACACCGGACATGAGCTTCAAAACCAGTTCTTTCTCGTCCCGGATCTCTGTGAGCAGCTCATACAGCTGCTGACTGTACTGATTGGCTGTGCTCCCGCCTTCCCGGATGAACTGACGAAGGAAGTCCTCTTTTATCTGTGGAGACAGTTTAAATACTTCCGCTGTCAGATCCTCCAGATATTTGACTTCCACGCCGTTTTCCGTCAGGATCCGGGCAAAAAAGTCATGCTCTCTCCGTGCGGTTTCCAGATAGGGAATGTCGTCGAACAGCAGTCGTTCCAGTTCCTCTGGTACCAGGTGCTCAAGCTCAATGCCGGGTTTATGCAGCATGACGGTTTTCAGTTTTCCGATCTCACTGGTCACATGGATGGGCATGGTGTTCTCCTTTACTGATTCTATATAAGTAATGATACCGCATTTTTCATCGGAATGTCGGCCAGACTCCGGCGGAAAAATGGTATTTTAACACTACTTTTTTATAAAACATAGGTGGAAAACGCCCGCAAAACAGAAATGGTTTTGCAAAATTCCACAGGGATATGATGGTTTAAATACAAAAGAAATATGTGTTTCTGTCTGCTATGCCCTCGCTGCTATTGACAAGTAATTTTTTGATACCAAGAGGTTAGTGAAGAGCTGAGAAAGGGGAGAGTAAGGCAAAAGCCAGAAAAGAAACGAAGGATGATTGTTTGAAAATATAGCTAGCACTCTGTAAACTCGTATTTCACGGGTTGGATACCACTGGTAAAGCAGATGCTCACAGTACCGTCCTGTGTGTGGTGGACCTCCAACTGCGTATCCGGAGACAGTCCAGGTTCATGCCGGCGGACATAGTCCACAGGATCATCCGTCTCCACGTTTTGAAAATCATAAAGTTTGGCAGGCTTTCCGCCGCAGGGGGGCTGTCGGCGCTCAATTATCAACTCATAGCTTTTCATGATTAGTACAGTTCACACGTTTTCCTTTCCGTGCAGACCTTTTCCAGCATGGCGGAGATACTTGCCAGTCTGGCCGCGTCCAAGAATTTGGCATGCTGCGGGCAGATCGCAACGCAGCGCATACACGAAATGCACTCCGTCGGATCCACCGTCTTCGCGTCGTTCTTATCAATGGCTCCTGCAGGACACTGTTTTGCGCATAAGTCGCACTGGGTACATGCGTCTCCCGTCTGAGGAGTCATTCCGCTTCCACCTGCTTTTTTGTATGGCCGGTTGCCGGGAATTGTACCGGCTTCCGTGCCGGACTCCAGTCGATCCAGAATGGTCTGTCCGTAGCTTGCCAGGATGGCCTGATCCTCTGCATCCGGCCGCCCTGCCTTTCTGGCAATCTTCTCACGTAGCAACACCCAAAGGCGAAAATATTTCTCATTCATCTTGCATTCTCCTTCAAAATCCCGGCGGCTTTTGCCCCATCTTCCAGTTCTACCAGTGTATCCTCATAGGCGCGGTTTCCATAGACGCAGACTAAAACAGCGTTTGCGCCGTTTCCGCGCACTTTTTGGATGCGTTCTGCCGCAAGATGGGGGACTCTACCTCCATAGGACGGCACGGCAATGACTACCAAGTCTTCCGCCTGAAATGAAAACTGCGAAAAATCGATCGCAGCATTGGTCAGGTCTACGGTATGAATCTTCTGCCCCCACTTGGATGTCAGGGCTTCCACAGCTTTTTCCGTGCCGCCTGTGGGACTGAAAATCATTGTTGTATAGTTCATAGGAAACTCCTTTCTGACTGATCCTTGCAAAGAATCAATATCTAACGTTTTTATTCCCCGGAGCTCAACCCAAAAGTGTGCTGTGTCCCGAAAATACATGTGCCCTATCTGCTTCAGGTTGCTGAGAGGTGTGTCATCAGTGTGGAGCAGCGGCGTGATGCAATTATAATAATTGCAGGCTTTTGCAAAAAAATCAAGACAGTTGCGCAGCGATTCCCTGGGCAATATCTTTCCGCCCATATGCCACAAGAGCTTGGCCCTGAATGATTAAACAGCGGTTCCTGCAGACAAAATCTGCAGGAACCGCTGTTATTGGTTAGCCAATCCGTAAGCAGAAACAATGGCTGCATGGGTGAGGTATCGTCTTACAGTACAAGTCTAAACCGAAACCAACCATCGGTCATATCAAACTCGCAGACAGCTCCGCTTTTCCGGCAAAAAGCAGAAATGGATTGAGTTCCCAGGCCGTGTCCCTCTCTTGAGGCCACCGGCAGGCCGCTGCTATCTAAGGAGATATTGCCAGTATATGGGTTTGAAATTTCCAACATGACGCTGGGGGATCCTACCACCTTGCAGCGGATCTCCCTTTGCTCCAGAGGCAGTGCCAGATTGGCGTGAATGCTGTTTTCCAGTGCATTTGCAAGGACAATAGCCAATTCTCCCTCATTCACCGGGAGATCAGTAGGAAGAGAAATCTTTGCCTCCACGCGGATACCTTGGTTTTTGGCCTGGTCAAAGTAGGAAGAAAACACTGCATCCAGCACAGGCGGACGGCACCAGCGGATTTCCTTTTGCTCATCTAGTCGTTTCTGAGCGGCATCCAGGAATTCCATCGCGGCCTCTCTGTCTCCGCGTGACACCAATTCCGCGACAGTTTGGAGCCGGTGTCGCAGGTCATGGCGCTCCGTGCGGATGGCGTCCTCCGCTGCTTTCACCGCCTCCATACGGCTTCGCAGTGCCGACAGCTGTAATACGGACAGTTGCGCGCTGTGCCGGGCTTCCGCCTCCTTTCGGACGCTGAAAAAGAGAAACATCAAAACGGAATAAAATCCCACCATCAGCAGAGAAATGGCAGGTTTCATGATGGTGCTGCTCCGCGAAAATCCTACAGCGCCGGGAATCAGATATATGACGATGACATAATATATCGCCATTACCAGGCATATGAGCCACCAGCCACGGCGTAATTCCAGCAACGTCTGGAGAAACAACGGCCGAAGAAAGCAGACCAGGAACCAGATAACCCCGGTGCTAAGAACAATATAGGACAATATCAGTACCCAGAAACGGCCGCCCGACAGGTAGTAGAGCATTCCGGCTCCGTGCTGGATCAGTGCGCAGAACAGGATGGCAGAGAGCAGCTGGAACACCAGCCGCCACCCTCTGAAACGGCTGAGTATGAGAAGTATCAGCAGAGACGGAATATGGGCGATTAGGGAATAGAGCTGAAGTGTGGTATCCGGGCCGATTACCCGGTATAGGACGGCAACTGCAGCCATGACCAACACCATCGTGCTGCAGACCATAAAAATGGTGTACCGGCGGGAATACCGGCTGTCTAGGAACAATAACAAAATCGTCATGCCCAGTGCCGTCAAGTACTCCATGGCAAACAGTTCTACCATGCGTCCTTCTCCTCCAACCAGTAGTTTCCCCATTCCTTCTTGAAGTCCGTCGCCGCTGTCCGTGGCAATGTCACAGTCTGGCCATTGTCCAAGAGGGCTGCCTGGCCGCTGACCCCGGTCACGTGCTGAAAATTCAGTACAAAACTGGCCCCGCACGGGTAAAAGCGCCGGTCAGCCAAAAGTGGGGCGGTAATTTCTCGAAAGGAGACCCGAATGGTTTGAGAATCCACAGTGCCATCGGTACAAAAATAGCGCACACAGCGACCTACCCGCTCCACATAGCGGATATGTTCCAGCAGGATGCGCCTGGGACCGTCCGCTGTGGTTACTACAATGGCGCTGCTTCGCCGCCGAATTAGCTTCTTTACCGCCCCGTCCAGTACCTCAAACAGTTTCATATCTTCCACCGGTTTAAGCAGATAGAAAAAGGCCCGAACATCATAGCTGTCGGCGGCAAAGTCGTTGGAACTGGTAAGATAGACAATCTCGCCGCCATCACCCAGCGCCCGCAGGCGTCGACCGGTATCGATTCCGCTCAGCTCCGGCATGAGGATGTCCAACACATAGAGGTCAAAGCCTTCGCTGCTCTCTGCCCGCACCAGCAGTTCACCGCCGCTCCGGAACAGTTCTGTTTGCCCGTGTAAGTGGGGACGGGACTGGAGATAGGAATTCACTAGCGCCGCTGTCTCATGGAGTTGTTTTTCTTCGTCATCACATATGGCGATCCGCAGCATAGACAGTTTTGCCTCCTCAAAAGACTACAAATTTTACGCAGAAAACATCAAATTCTGAACAACCACTTTCCAATTTCACAGCGATTTGTACAATGAAAATAGCATGGAAGCAAAAAACCGTCAAGAGGGCTGCCAAAAGGAGGCCTGACTATGTGGTACGGCTGTGAAATATATTGTGATCGGTGGAAATCCCTGATGTGTAGAATTCAAAATTTCTTTGAACATAAATTGCTGCCGTTCTGGAAAATACCAGATTATATTTCCCAGGAATTTATACAGGAATCGGTGCGGAAAAACTACTTCTCTTTCCGGATTATCTGCGCAATTATTTTTGCGGCAGAGTCATATAACATTCTCAGAGTGCTGTTTTGGTCGCGTTCTGGTCTGGGAACACAGAACAATAGAATCTATTTTTCCATGTATTGTATCCTGCTCCTCATTGCGGTCCTGTGGCTGGTGCTGAAACGTCCGCTGCAGCGTACCTCAATACGCTTTCAGTGGGCTGCACAGCATGTGGCAACCGGGCTGATTTTCCTATGGCACGTGGGCCTTAACACCTATGATTTGTACCGAGACCCTGCTGCAGGAACTACAGTGCTGACAACGGCACTGCTGGGGTTGGCTTTGCTGATCCAGTCACCGCCCTGGTACAGCGCAGTACGGTTTGTTGTGGACTATTTGCTGTTCTGGGCCACTATGGCCCCGCTTCTTGATTCGGGTGACCGGCTTAACCTAACCATTACCTTTGTAGTAGCTTTGACTGTCTCGTTGGCTCATGCCTATCACACCTCTGTTATGCTAAAGCAGCAGAAACAGATTACCGAGATTAATACCAAATTGCATAAATTGGTGCATATGGATTCTCTGACAGGGCTGCTCAACAAGGCGACATTGGAGTGCTGGGCGGAGCAGATACTTCTCGGCCTGGAGCACACGGGAAAATCCGGTGGGCTGACGCTGTTCCTTTTGGATTTGGATGAATTCAAAAGAATCAATGACCGCTACGGGCATCCCTGCGGAGACCAGGTGCTGGTGGCGACAGCAGAAGCTATGCGCCTTGCCTTCCCGGACGCGACAGGCCTGGGACGGATCGGCGGGGATGAATTTGCGGTTCTCTATGATCGTCCTGTAACAGAGACGCAGGCCATAATCCTGAGCCAAGGATTGATGGAGAGATTAGGGAATATCCAATGGCAGGAACAGCCATTGGGAGTCCAATGCAGTGTAGGCGTGTGCATCTGTACACAGCCCCAATATACATACCAGCAATTATATGCGGAAACAGATCGGATGCTGTATCGGGCCAAGGAAACCGGCAGAGGCAGGTGCTGTGTCCGGCAGCTGGAACACCCGGAAAATAAACGATTCGAGGAGACTCTAGTGTGAAAAAACGGCCTGAGAATGCGGCTGGTTTCCCCTGAGAATATGGGGCTAAAATATGAGATCAGACAGGCTGCGTTCCAGACGATTGAGAAAGGAGCCCGCCGCAGGAAAACCTGCGGCGGGCCTTTTCGTTAAAGATGGTTGCCGCTGTGCTTTGAGAGCATGCCTGCACGCAAGATCCTGACGCACGGCGCTCCGCGATGTGGAGTTAAGTTTCTGCCTCTGAGAGCATCATTTGCTTCAACGCCGCGGCTGCAGCGCTGAGGCATTTTGTTTTGTCTTCCAGCAGGACGATGGCTCTTTCCGCCTTCAATCCAATCACTTCGATGGGGACGATTGTTTTCTGCTCCAGATCTCGCTTTGCCATGAATTCCGGTACAAAACCAATACCAAGTCCTGCTTTGATCATCGGCAGAATCTGATCGGACGTGGCCAGATCAATATCCGGCTGCCACTCCAGACCATAGGGGAGGAACAGGTGGGAGTAGAAATCGTAGGTTTTTGCATGCCGTCCCAGACTGACGATGGGATAAGAAAACACTTCACTTGGAGTGATCCGGCGCTTTTGGGAGAAATCAGAGGAAGCTGCTGCGACAAGAACCTCTTCAAAAGTCAAAAGGTGGGTACTCTGTATATCAGGAAGGAAATCAATGGGGGAGGTGACCACGGCCAGGTCCAGCAACCCCTTATGCAAAGCTGCCGCTGTGCTGGAAGTAGATCCGTTGGTAATGTAAAGGCGGATGCCCGGGTATGCTGCCCTGAATTTTGCCAGCACATCCAGCAGGACGCCGTATAGTGCGGTTTCTGTAGCCCCAATGCGAACGGTGCCAGTGCGCATGCTCCCGACGCCGGACAGCTCGTTTTCCGCCTCTCGCAGCTGGGAGTAGGCGATTTGCACGTGGGCGTACAGCTTCTCGCCCTCCGGTGTGAGTGTGATGCCCTTGTTGGAGCGCGTCATCAGTCGGCAGCCAAGTTGGCTCTCCAGGTTATTCATATATTTTGTGATGTTGGGCTGGTTGCTGTGCAGGATCTCTGCCGCATGAGAGATACTGCCATACTTGGCCACATAATAAAAGATCCTGTAATAGTCATAGGAGACCTTATCCATGTGATTCCTCCATACACAATCAATATAGTGACTATGTAATATATACTTTTTACATGAGGGTGAAATGATTATATTCTATGCGTGTGGAAAAGTCTATACGAGGAGGGTGCGGGTATGAAAAATTTTGCGATCTGCATTGGCTGTGAGTATGGCAGCGGCATAGAAGAATGTGTGGACCTGATCAGAGGTAGTCTGTCCTACAGGAAGGTGGTGTGTTCCCATGAATAAGGACTTGACTGTTGGGAAGCCATCCACGGTCCTGTGGCAATTCTGTCTTCCGCTGTTTGGAAGCATCATCTTCCAGCAGATCTACAATATCGCCGACAGCCTTGTTGCCGGAAAATTTGTAGGGGAGGATGCCCTTGCCGCAGTGGGAAACAGCTATGAGATCACGTTGATTTTCATTGCCTTCGCTTTTGGGTGCAATATCGGCTGTTCCGTGGTCGTATCGCAGCTCTTTGGCGCCAGGCAGTACGGGGAAATGAAGACTGCAGTCAGAACAGCGATGCTTGGGAGCGCTGTGCTGTGCCTTGTGCTGATGGCGGCCGGTATCTTTGGCAGCGGGACGCTTCTCACATTGATTCGTACACCGGATAATATTTTTTCCGATTCCAAGCTGTACCTGGACATTTATGTATGGGGACTTCCGTTTGTCTTCTTTTACAACATCTCGACGGGAATTTTCTCAGCCCTTGGCGACTCCAAGACGCCGTTCTGGTTCCTCGCTGCATCCTCCACGGCCAACATCTTTGTCGATATCTTGTTTGTAAAGGCGTTTGGCATGGGCGTTGCGGGTGTTGCATGGGCGACGTTCCTTTGTCAGGGAATCAGCTGCCTTCTGGCACTGCTGTTCGTGCTGAGACGGTTGCAAAGCATTCCCACTGACGAGAAAGGGGAGTTTTTCTCCTTCGCGATGCTGAAAAACATTGCTGTCATAGCGGTTTCAAGTATCATGCAGCAGAGTTTTATATCCGTAGGAAATATCCTGATCCAAAGTGTCATCAATGGGTTTGGCTCCAGCGTGGTGGCGGGGTACTCTGCAGCAATTAAGCTGAACAACTTGGTAATCACTTCATTTACAACACTGGGGAATGGAATCTCCAACTATACAGCCCAGAATCTCGGAGCTGGCAAACTCCCGAGAATAAGAGAAGGCTTCCGTGCCGGTATGAAAATGGTATGGCTG
>ENA-OPBW01001806-OPBW01001806.1-human-gut-metagenome-genome-assembly--contig:-NODE-1806-length-10122-cov-3.526671_pt1 | contig 10122 bp, 7 predicted proteins | sample MGYA00241070_ERZ501456 | MGnify/ENA primary metagenome ERZ501456 (study PRJEB25962, sample SAMEA2042624) | human gut metagenome | biome: human gut; feature: human-associated habitat; material: faeces...
CGCCTCGGGGAGGCCGGGGGCCGGGGTGTACCCGTGCAGCTCGTCGCTCGGCAGCGCGAGGGAGCGCTCGATGGAGGCCCGCACCGCCGCGGGCGCGGGGACGCTCGGGTTGCCGAGGGAGTAGTCGAAGACCTTGTCGGCGCCGATCTGCGCCTTGCGCTCGAGGCCGTAGGAGAAGATCTCGCGGATGATCGAGCTCTCGGCGCCGCGTGCGTACATCGTCTCGTTGATCATGGGGCCACTCGCTTCCCTTGGAGAACCGTCGTCGTTTCGTTGTGTGCCATTGTACGCGCATCGCGGCACAAAAAACGGCCCCGCCGTGTCAGCGGGGCCGTCGCTCCTATTGCTCCTCGGACCTGAGCGCCTCCTGGGCGTAGGCCGCCGCCTCCGCGGCGATCTCCTCGTCCGTCTGCCTGGGCTTCCGAGGGGCCTCGGGCGCCGGCGCATCGGACGCGCCGTCCGACCCGTCGTCCCCGCTATCGGATGCGCCTCCCTGCTGGCCGGCCAGGTACTCGTCCCAGGTGCCGTCGAGCAGCGCCGTCACCGCGTCGCCCTCGACGGTCTCGCGCTCCAGCAGGACGTCCTTCATCAGGACCAGCTGCTCGCGGCGCTCGGACAGGATCTTCTCCGCCCGCTCGTGCGCCTCGCGCATGATGCGCTGCACCTCGGTGTCGATACGGCGCGCCGTCTCCTCGGAGTAGTCCTGGTGGTCGGCGTAATCGCGCCCCAGGAACACCTGGTGCTGGGCCTCGCCGAACACCTGCGTCCCCAGCGCCTCGCTCATACCCAGGCGCGTGACCATCTCGCGCGCCATCTTGGTCGCGCGTTCGAGGTCGTTCGAGGCCCCGGAGGTGATGTCGTCGCACATGAGCTCCTCGGCCACGCGGCCGCCCAGGAACACGGCGAGCTCGTCGAGCATCTCGTTCTTGGTCTTGAGGAAGTGGTCCTCGGTGGGCAGCTGCATGGTGTAGCCCAGCGCCTGCCCGCGCGGGATGATCGTGATCTTGTGAACCGGATCGGAGTGCTCGAGCACGTGCCCCACCAGCGCGTGACCGCTCTCGTGGAAGGCGATGGTGCGGCGCTCGGTCTCGGTCATGACGCGCGCCTTGCGCTCGCGGTTGGCGCCGTAATACCAGCCCACAAAACGGCCAATCTTATAAGCGTGCTCTACCGTCAGCCCAACGTTGGCCTCACCGCGAAAGCCGTCGGTGCCAAAGTACTTCATGCGCTCTCCTTACAAAATAGGGGCGGACAGATTGCCTGTCCGCCCCAAAATGGTACTCGATTATCTGCACTACCAGAAAAACCCTACGCCGACGCGCTGTCGCGAGCCGCCTGGCATGTAGGAGTCTGACGCAGCGTAAGCGGCTTGTCCCCCGCCTCGGCCGACGTGGTCAGCGTATACGTGATCGTCGTCGTCTCGCCAGCATGCAGGTCAACGGTGCCCGAATAGAAGGGGATTCCATGCCACGTAGCGGCGCCAAGACCAAACTGTGTGCCCTCAACCGTAAGGTCACTGATGTTGCCGCCCGTCGGGGCAAACAACGAGACATTCAGGCGTTCGTCGTCACGCGCGGCATCGGGTGCGCTCGCCGCAACGTAGTCGGGCAGCTTGCCTGCCTCCTCCTGCGTCATGATGTTCGTCAGAGTAACGGTGATGCGATACGAGCACGTGCCGTCGCCGTTCTTGATGCCCTGGCCGATCTGCGTGTCGGCGTTCAGATACCAGTCGAGCTTGGAGAAGCTCAGGTTGTTAAAGTAAACGCCGGCAACAGGATCGGCACTCGGGTCATCCGGATCGGGCAGCGAAGCGTCAATGCCCGTCTCTTTGATGGCACTCTGCTCATCATCGTTTCTCATCCACGCGATCAGGCGGCCCTCTTCGGCACCGCGCTCAACGGCGCTGACAAGCTTCGTAACATCGACATCGCCGATACCGCCAAGGATCTTGTCGAAGGCAGCGCTGGCGACGGATGCAAAGATGCCGTCAGACTCCTCGACCGGATAGTTCCAGTACACATCGTGCATGAGGACCTTTGCGGCGTTGGTGCCGTCGGCAACCGTTCCGTCGGGCAGTGACACGTTACCGACCAGGCCCAGCAGATACTGCAGGAACACCGGGTCGATACCGATGACGCCATCAACGTCCTGTCCATACTGGGACTTCCACAGCGCGGCGACACGCTGCGAGTTGCGGGGCCAATCAGGCGAATAGGTATTGCCCGAGTTGTACAGGTTACTGTGGTTGCCGAACAGCGCCTCATCCTCTTCGTCGACGCTCTCGACTGCCTCATCCTCGCTGAGTCCAATGCGGGGAACAAACTCGCCAATCGACATCTGGCCGTCAGTGACCGAAATCAGGCCCTGCGAACCGCCAAAGCCGCCGCAAGCACGAATCTCGACGTTGTTCATGGCGTACATAAGGTAGTTGCGCGTCTGGCCGTTGGCGCCGAGCATCTGGGGAAGGACGGGGGCGACCTTCTCCGCCGCGTCAACCGCACCGTTGAGGGTGGCAAAGCCGTCCTTGGCCTTATCGACCAGCTCGGTCACCTGGGAAATATGAGTATCGCCAATGCCCTGGACCTTCTCGTTGGCGCTCTTGAACACCTTCGAGCTGCTGGAAAGCGAATCGGCGACCGCCTGCAGCGCGGACACGTTAATCATGCCGTCCTGGAACAGCTTGCCGGGCGTAGCCTGCGAGAGGTTGTCGGCCATGGGAACCAGCGCATTGCTCGAGACATCGGACAGGGCGTCAATCATGGTGCGGGCCGCATTGATATCGCTGCCATACACCGGGATAAACGAAGCCGCCGCCCACAGCGGGCTCGAGGTCTCCGCCTTCATGCTGTTACAGAGCTCATCGATCTTCTTCGCGTCGTCAGGCAGCGTCGAAAAATCGCCCGACGTGACCTTATCCTTAAGGCCACCGACGATCTCGACAGCCTCCTTCGCTTCGCTCTTTACGGTCTTTGCCGAGTTAAGCAGCATAAAGCCGCTTGCGCCAAGCACAACGAGAAGCACCGCGACTACAGCGGCAATAACGGCGCCGGTGTGACGCTTTTTGCGCTCGCCCTTGCGATGGCGATGACGGACCAGACCGTCAGAGGTCGAACTCGACGAAGCATCGCCACCGTAGTTCAAGCCAAAATCGTAATAATCTTCCTTGGAACCCGAGCCCGCAAACTCGGCACCGCTATCATCCAGGCGGGCGAACGTGCCAGTCTCGGAGGCGCCGGTGTAAATCGTGCCAAGGTTACCCGTAAGCCCCGCGCCACCGGCAGAGGGAGTATTGTTGGCGGCCTTGTCGGCATTAACGTTGCCGGCGGCATTCGCGGCGTTGGCAGCACCTGCGTTGTTCGCGGGTACCGAAGGAGCCCCGCTCGGCTGCGACGTGGAGGTTGCACCGCCCGCAAAGACATTCCCTCTTGCACGGCCGGTCTTTTTTGCCTTTTGAGACTGCTCGTACAGAGCGGTAAACATCGCTGTCTCGCCCGGGGACACGCGCTTACCGGAACCGCCCTGTCCAGCGCCGCCCGGCGTGCCGGCCTTACCAGCCCCGTTCGGACGCGGCGGAACTGCAGGACGGCCGCTATCGCTGCCCTTAAAGTGATTACCAGCCATAAAGAAATCCTCGCAATTGAGTCGCAATGAAAAAGTCCATAACGTTACTAGTTTATGGCATTTTGAGCATCGACAGCTAAACTCCAGACACGGACATCAATTGGCGAAAATGCGGCACAACACCTTTTCCGTCTTGGCAGCGGCGCCAGCTACACCGTGAGGAACATCATCACGATGATCATGGCAAAGCCGATAAGGTCGGTCGGCAAAAACACCGTGCCCAGCATAACGGCGCTGGTGATGGTCGCCGAGACGGGCTCCACGGTTCCGATGAGACTCGCACGCACCGAGCCGATGTCCTTAACGCCCTGCATATAGAGCATGTAAGCAAAAAACGAGCCGATAACCACGAACACCGCGAGCGCCTCGACGCCGGCAGCGTCGAGTGCCGGCACATGCGCCCAGGGCTGCACGAAGATACATGAGATCACGCCCGCCGTGAGCATTGCCGAGCCCGTGACGATGGGGCTGCCGTATTCGGGCAGGATCTTGGCGGGAATCACCGCCATACACGCGGCGCTGACCGCACACATAAGACCTGCTGCCAGGCCAAGCGGCGAGATATTCAGGCTGGTGGGGTCGCCGCCGGTGGCGATTAAAAAGGTTCCACCCAGAGCCAGGCCAATGCCGATGACTTCGCGAGTACGCGGCATACGGCAATCGGTCACGCAGGCGTAGCCCATGATGATAACGAGCTGCAGGCACTGGAGCACCGTCGCGGTTCCGGCGTTCGTCAGGCGCACGGCCGAAAGATAGCAAAACTGGTTGAACAGCAGGCCAAAAGCGGTAAAGAGCAGCAGCTGCTTGCGATCAGCGGGCGTCGTCCAAAGCTTGACCAGGCGTGCGCGGTCGCGCGTGACAACCACAGCCATAAAGAGCAGGCCGGCGAGAATCTGACGCACGCTCATAAGCCACAGCGTATCGACATGGTAGGTATCGAACAAAAAACTCGCGCTGGTGCCCGAGAAGCCCCAAAACGAACCGCCCACCAGCGTAGCCAAGACGCCCGTGATCATCTTGCGCGTCGAAGCGCTGTTCAGGCGGTCGCGCCATGCGCGACGGGTGTTGCGGCTGAGCTCGTCGGTGCCCTCGGGCACATCAATGTTCGATATATCGGTCATCGGCACCGAAGCCCCTGCGCCTTCGACCTGCTCGACACACTCTTTGCTCATTCCACTCCCCCGAAACAGCCTGGAAACAATTCGGCTTACCTTACCACGGCGAAGTCACCAGCTGGAGGCTTGTCCGCTTATCGGTAGGACAATTCCGCAGGCGTCTTTCCATAGCTCGATACCGCAATGGCCTTGCATTATGCGACAGCCAAATCGCGGCAGCAGGCTCTTTTGAAATGGATGCGACAAAGCCCCCGAATTCCACAATGTAAGCGATTTTTAAAAATGTTCTTGCCACCGAGTTCAGGCTCCGTTATATTATCCCTTGCGCGCTTGCGCACCCTTGATCGGGCGTTTAGCTCAGGGGGAGAGCGCTTCCCTGACACGGAAGAGGTCAGAAGTTCAAATCTTCTAACGCCCACCAAATGTTCGCAGCTCAGAGGCTATGTCCTCTGGGCTGTTTTGTTTTATGTCGCCAAATCAGCTGGCAGCTCCAACCGCCCAAGCAACCACCCTGCCCATACACAAAACCGCGTCAGCGACCCAAGTGCCTATCCCGGCTGACTCTGCAGTCAATCAAAACCGCGTCAATAGCCACCGAGGCCGAGGCCAACGCGTCTCGAACCCATCCGAGCCGCAACTCCTCAGCAAAACGCCGCGATGTCTGCGTCCTGCGGTATCCTTGAGCCACTTGCACCTGCAGCACCAAGGAGCCGCCATGCGCACCGAGCTCGATGTCCCCTTTTCGCACAAAGAAGAAGCCAAGGCGCTGGGCGCCAAATGGGACCGGACCAAGAAGATCTGGTATGTACCCAGCGGCGTCAACCCCGAGCCCTTTGCCGAGTGGCTGCCCGGTGTTGACCGATCCGACCCCTCAGCGCCGTATATATATCTAGTACTGGGCAAGCGCGAGTGCTGGAAGTGTCACAAAGAGACCTCGGTCGCGGCCTTCGGCATTCCCTATCGAACCGATAACGACGAGGGCATCGCCATCGCGCACGCGCCCAACGAAGCCGGGCACATCGCCATCGACACGGCCAACGCCAACGCACTCGCCATCGTGCCCGCTCTCGGCTGCGTGCCGAGCGAGATCCGCGACTACCTTCATAAGCGCTGCGGCTACAAGCCCGTAGGCGCACGAGCCCCCAAAGCCCCGTCGCTCGGCAACACGTGCACCAGTTGCGACGCGCTGCAAGGCAGCCGCTATCTGTTCGAGGAGCCCTCGTCCCCGTTTGCCCTCACTGCCATCAACAAGCTGCCGGCACTGGAGTTTGTGCGCGTCGAAGTTGCCGGCGTCTTTGGCGTCCCGGCCACGCGCACCGACTTTGACCAGGCGCTCTTTACCTGGGCGCGCAACCATCACGCCAAGTTTCACAAGCAACTCGGTGAGGGGATTTATTTGTAGAGATGGCATTGAGGAGCAGGAGCTCGATCGTTAAACAATCCCAAAACGCTACAGCCCCAGAATGTGCTCCAGGTAGCCCTTGTTGAACCAGAACGATTGCTTCGTCATCCAGCGCCCGTCGGGCAGTTCGTAAGCATTCCTTGCGATGTCACCGATCTCTGTTCCATCGGCAAACCTGTAAGCCGCTTTTGACGTATGCGGGCGAACATGAACAATTGGGTTGTCCGCCATACCGGGCAGATTGTTAGTCACTTTGAGCTTTCCACTCGCATCCCGATACGGATTGAGCTCAACGCCCTCACGTATTACCTTTCGCGTCTCATCCCAACAAGCTTTCGCAGGGCCTTCGATTTCGTTTTCTCCCATCGCCCAGAACAAACAACGGTCGAGACGCAGCACGCCATCGTGGTCCTCGCGAAACACAACGAAGAAGAAGCGATTGGTCTCAAGGCGCGCATGAAACGGCGACGTTTCCCAGTCTTCCTCGATCAAACGCTTGAACTCAAACGGTGGGAACGACATAGCTTGTTCGATGTGCCCCCTGTTGTTAACTCGAACGGTTCGAACGGAAATGCCTGCCTTGACGAATTCCTCGGCAGCATTGTTTTTGATTCCGAGCATACGATAAACGAGCGTTGTCCATTGCGCCTTGTTGCCCGTATACTCCAGGCCGTACTGCTCCGCAATCTGGCGATCGGTTTCGCCATAGTGTTGCTCGATAAGTCTAGTTACATAGCTTTCGAAATCAATGGACTCGTCGTCGCCTCGAACGATGCTCTCGCCGATACGCGGGGCACCGAGAACATAGGAGTGAAGCACATAGTCCATGTACGAGCGTTTGAGAGAAAAGGCGCGACGCTTCGCGCGACGGCGTTCGATCTCGCCCGTATCGGTATTGAAGTACTCGTAGTACTGGTCGACCCACATTGTCGCTTCGGTTGCGCCCTTTGTGCAGGCGCCCAAGTAGGTGGTCATGCCCTCCGACAGCTCGTCCGCGCGACCATCCTGAATGTACGAAATGATCTTCTCGTAGTCGGCGCGAATGATCTTCATATCCTCTTCGGGCAGACGAACCATGACTGCACGCTCAATGCGCTGGTCGTATTTGTCGATGGAGCGGTCACGGCCGTAGTAGATCAGCAGGATATTGCTGAGCTTGGTCTTGAGATGCGAGCTGTCGTAGTCGAGCGAAACGGGACGGTCGTAGGGAATCATCGTCAAGACAAGACGCTCGCCGGCAGACTTGCGACCATCCTTGAGCACGTCGAAGCATGTTGCCTTGAGTTCCACACCCGCCTCGGGAAAGTCCGGCCGATCGTCGCTGTTGGCTTTGTAGCCAAAGTAGCGCTCCTCGATAAGAGTACCCATACCGCCTTTGTACTTTTTGGAGCCGAAATCCTTGGGCGCACTCTCCCCTTCCGGGGCAATACCGAGCTCGAGAATATCGCGGAACGTCATACCGTCGAGATTGGCAGCGTAGCGCTCAATGCTTGAAGGGTCAGAAAAATCAGTATCGTCAAGCATACGCTTGAAATCGAGGCGCTTCTTGGACACGGGATACCTCCGAAACTCGCAACTAACCCCATAGTATTTCAGAGCAACTACCAACGCCCGGAAAATTGAGGTCTTGATCTTGTCCCCTCGATCGGCTATTGTTGTGAGCACCATAAACGGACACAGCAGCGATTGGAGAAACGTGTCTGAGATTAATATTGCCGAGCTTTTTGCGGGCGTCGGTGGATTTCGTTTGGGTCTCGAAGGCTATGCCGACCCTCGACATCCCGAGTTTTATATGAAATCAGCCGGCCCCTTCCGCACCATTTGGGCAAATCAGTGGGAACCACCCGGAACCAAGGCGCGTCAGTTCGCGGCCCGTTGCTACATGAATCGCTTCGGCGATGATTCCGTTGTCAACGAAGACATCAATAAGGTCCTGGAGCAGGCCGAAGCCGGCGAGATTGAAATTCCCCGTGTCGACATGGTCGTCGGTGGTTTTCCCTGCCAAGACTACTCTGTCGCGCGTCCACTCAATCAGGCACACGGCATCGAAGGCAAGAAGGGTGTCCTCTGGTGGGACATCTATCACTTCCTCGAGATGAAGGAACCCAAGTTCGGCCTCTTCGAAAACGTCGACCGCCTGCTTAAATCGCCTGCATCTCAACGCGGTCGCGACTTCGCCATCATCCTAAGCTGTCTTGCCGACCTCGACTACACGGTCGAATGGCGCGTGGTCAACTCTGCCGAATACGGTTTCCCCCAGCGTCGCAAGCGTGTTTATATCTTCTGCGAAAAGGACGCTGGCAAGGTTGATCTCGTTAATCGCATGCACAACGGCGTCATGGCTAAAGCCTTCCCCGCCATCTATCCCGACGAGATGTCCGAGCTCGACGTTTTACCCGACCCCTACGAGAACTCAACTCGTTTTGGCGTCGGCCAAAAGACCTCTCAATTCAAGAATGCTGGCGTCATGCAGGGCTGTCATGTTCTGACCTGCGACTTTGCCGAGGACTATCACGGTGAGCGCCACGTGCTTGGCGACGTGCTTGTCGACGAGGCTGATGTCCCGGAGCAGTTCTACATCTCCGACGAAAAGCTTCCCGACTGGCGCTACCTTAAGGGCAGCAAGCGCGAAGAGCGCACTAACAAAAAGACAGGCTTTACGTACACGTATTCCGAGGGAGCCATGAGCTTCCCGGATGCCACCGACAAGCCGAGCCGCACCATCCTCACAGGAGAAGGCGGCACGGGAGCGAGCCGCTTCAAGCACGTCATCGAATGTCCCGATGGCCGTTTCCGCCGTCTTGTTCCCGACGAGCTCGATCAGCTTCAGGGATTCCCGAAAGGCTGGACCGATACGGGCATGACTGACGGCCATCGAGCCTTCTGCATGGGCAACGCACTCGTCACCGGCGTGCCCCATCGCATTGGCGAAGCTATGGTCGAAGTGTACAGCCTCTAAGGCAAGCAATCAGGAGCCGGCAGTTCACGCTGTCGACTCCGTTTTTTCCATCCCACTCCCCTGTATACTGATGTAGCACGTGTTTCATCCGGGCTTGTTGGACCGGATTGTTCATGGGAGGGTCTTATGGCTGCTTCGAATCCGCCTAAGGGGAGCGTTTCTTCTTCGTCCATCAAGCCGGTTACGCGCAAGGCCGTGCGCTGCCAGCGCGAGGTCGCTTGGCTTGTCACGCAGGCGGCGGGCAGGCTTGTGGCGACCACTCAGGACGTCAATGCGCCTACACCGAGCTTTGTGTTAGCAGCGGCGCTGGATTTTGTGCGCCAATTGGAGCTTGCCGAACAGGATGCCAACGGCCACCTCGACTACCAGAATGTTATGGCGCCCGACCTGCAAACGTTCTGCCACATGGCCAAGTTGCCCGCCGCGCCCAATGCGCTTTCGGACGCAGGCTACATGTTTACGCTTTCGGGCGCGGACCTTATCCGCGACATCTATGCATACTGCAGCGAGCTCGCCGAGCGCCACGTCTTTGACGCGGCAGAAGTCAAACCGGGATATGTCATCAAGCTGGTTCTTAGGCTGTTCTTGATGGACGGGTTCGGGGCCATGCCGGCGTAAGCCGAGTCTTCAGCATCACCGTCGACTGAGCAACAACCGCTTTACCTTAGTGGGCGCCAATTGAGGGTCGATTATTGGGTCGCCTCGTCCACTAACGCATTTATTCCACGCGCTCTGACAGTCGATACTTGCGGTTGCGGCTCGTCGCCGGCGCCGTGGGCTCAAGCTCGCCTTGAGCAATGAGCGCGTTGACGCGCGACCTAACCTGGGAAATTGTGAGCCCTGTGTGCTCTGCCAGCTCGCGCGTCCCCAGCTCGCCGTGGTGTTTGAGTGCCGTCACAATTAAGCCCCCGCCATGATCGACCGGCTCGATCTTTGAACGGTAAAGTACGACCTTGAACCGATCGAATCCCGGGCAGAACAGGGGCTCGGCCAGACCATGCGCGCGCATGGCATCGATCATCATC
>ENA-OPBW01001819-OPBW01001819.1-human-gut-metagenome-genome-assembly--contig:-NODE-1819-length-10038-cov-2.600521_pt1 | contig 10038 bp, 6 predicted proteins | sample MGYA00241070_ERZ501456 | MGnify/ENA primary metagenome ERZ501456 (study PRJEB25962, sample SAMEA2042624) | human gut metagenome | biome: human gut; feature: human-associated habitat; material: faeces...
TGGTGTCACTGACATCTGTCAATTTCTCTTTTTGAAGCAGGCTGGCATGGAAATGTCCGGGAATTGCGAAACTTGGTGGAACGGAGTATCGTGATCGCGGGAGAGGGGCAGTTGACGGTGGATGATCTGCCGCTTGAATTGCGACGTCCGGTCCCGGCTGCGGGAGAAACGGGAGGATTTTCCGATTTCGACATGGCGAATATCGAGAAGAATCATATCCGGAGGGTTCTTCAACACACGGGGGGCAACAAGACGGAGGCTGCCCGGTTGATGCGTATCGGGTTAACTACTTTGTACCGTAAAATCGAGGAATACGGGTTGGGAGACAAATAACAAGTATCGTTCGTTTGTTTTCCGTTTTGCTATACCGAAATGAAAGGATGACCTTTTCATTTTGGTAGGGTTTCTTGTCTTTTATTCTTTCCTATAAGGATGTTTATATTCTTGTTTCATAGATGGTTATAATAATTGTTTCTTCGTGTGGCATACCATTGGTATCACAAGAGCAAAGATTATTGAATTAATATATGAAATTATGGAACAGGTATTATCATTTATTTTTTTGTGTCTGACAGGCGTCGTCTGTTACTGGTTTTTCTTTAAGTGTATTGATTGGTTTGAGAAGATTTAAAGGTGGAAAAGATGTTTACGGTATTATTTATTTTTAGTGTGGTGATGTTCGGGTACATGATGTATGTACTGGTTCGGCCCGAGAAATTTTAGATAAAGTAAGAAATGAATACAGAGATTCTAGGTAGTGTGTTGCAGGTCGTCCTGTTGCTAGTACTGGCTTATCCGCTGGGACGTTACATTGCAAAAGTGTACAAGGGGGAGCGTGTATGGACGGATTTTATGGCTCCCGTGGAGAAATGGATGTTTAAATTAGGCGGTATAAACCCGGAAGAGTCAATGAACTGGAAGAAATTCTTGGTGGCATTGTTGACGATCAACCTGTTTTGGTTCTTCTGGGGAATGTTCCTTCTGGTCTTCCAGGGGCATCTGCCGTTGAACCCGGATGGGAATGCAGGACAAACACCCGATCAGGCGTTCAACACCTGTATCAGTTTCATGGTAAACTGTAATTTGCAGCATTATAGCGGTGAATCGGGATTGACTTATTTCACCCAGTTGTTCGTGATCATGTTGTTTCAGTTTATCACTGCCGCCATGGGTATGGCCGCGTTGGCCGGGATATTCCGGGCGATGGCAGCCAAAACGACACGGGATTTCGGTAACTTCTGGGCGTTGCTCGTGAAGAGTTGTACCCGAATCTTGTTACCGTTAGCCTTGGTTGTTGGTTTTATCTTGATCATAGAAGGTGTTCCGATGGGCTTTGACGGGAAAATGGAAGTGACCACGTTGGAGGGACAGACCCAGATGATTTCACAGGGACCGACGGCTGCCATCGTGCCGATCAAGCAGTTAGGGACGAATGGCGGGGGTTATTTCGGGGTGAATTCTTCCCATCCTTTGGAGAATCCGACTTTCCTGACGAACATGACGGAATGTTGGTCGATATTAATTATCCCGATGGCGATGGTGTTCGCGCTGGGATTCTATTTGAAACGCAAAAAGTTAGCATACACGATCTTCGGTGTGATGTTGTTTGCCTTCCTAGTGGGAGTTTTTGCTGCCCATTATTTTGAAATGCGAGGCAGTGAGCAGATCAACGAGCTGGGAATAGCCCAAGAGCTGGGAAGCATGGAAGGTAAAGAAATCCGTATCGGTTCCGCGGGTACGGCCCTGTGGAGCCAGGTGACTACGGTAACATCCAATGGTTCCGTGAACGGTATGCACGATAGCCTGACTCCCATCACGGGAATGTTCACGATGTTGAACATGATGATAAATTGTTGGTTCGGCGGTGTCGGAGTGGGATTCATGAATTACTACGTGTTTATCATCATAGCCGTATTTATCAGTGGATTGATGGTAGGGCGTACCCCGGAGTTCCTAGGGAAGAAGGTGGAGGCGAGAGAAATGAAGATTGCCATGATCGTGGCATTGGCTCACCCGTTCTTTATCTTGTTGTTCACGGCGATAGCTAGTTTCTTGGCGGCACACAATCCCGAACTGGCGGGAGCTTGGCTGAATAACCCTTCGTTCCACGGTTTAAGCGAGATGCTATACGAGTACACCTCTTCGGCTGCCAATAACGGTTCCGGTTTCGAGGGATTGAGCGATAACACCTATTTTTGGAACTACACGTGCGGTATCGTGCTGATCATGGGACGTTACCTCCCGATTGTCGGTCAGGTGGCCATTGCCGGGTTGCTGGCAAGTAAGAAGTTTATCCCGGAGAGCGCGGGTACGCTAAAGACGGACACGACGACTTTTGCCGTCATGACTTTCCTCGTAATCTTTATCGTGGCAGCCTTGTCGTTCTTCCCGGCATTGACGTTAGGGCCTATCGCTGATTATTTATCATTTTAGAATTTGAATTATAAATCGTGTATGAATATGAAATCCAATAAATCAACTTCACTTTTCCCACGGGAATTGGTGCTGGAGAGCTTGAAGCAGTCATTCGTGAAGTTAAACCCGCGACTGATGGTAAAGAATCCCGTGATGTTCACGGTGGAGATTTGTACGGTGTTGATGATTGTTGCCACGTTGTATTTTCTTTTTGCCGGGATCACGGATCAGGGATCATTCGGTTATAACGTGGCGGTTTCCATCATATTATTTATCACCTTGTTGTTTGCCAATTTCGCCGAGGCTATCGCCGAAGCGAGAGGGAAGGCACAGGCTGATAGTTTGCGAAAAACGAGAGAGGAGACTCCGGCGAAGATGATCGTGAACGGTAAAGTACAGGTGATCAGTAGCTCCCAATTGAAGAAAGGGGATGTCTTCGAGTGTGAGGCCGGGGACGTGATTCCTTCCGACGGGGAAATTATCGAGGGATTAGCCTCTATTGACGAGAGTGCCATCACGGGTGAGAGCGCCCCGGTGATCCGCGAGGCGGGAGGGGACAAGAGTTCCGTGACCGGGGGAACCAAGGTCCTTTCCGATAAGATCCGTGTACAGGTGACGACCCAGCCGGGTGAGAGCTTTTTGGATAAGATGATCGCTCTGGTGGAAGGTGCCTCTCGGAAAAAGACTCCCAACGAAATCGCATTGAGCACTCTCCTGGTTTCCCTCACCATCATTTTCCTGATCGTGATTGTCACCCTGTATCCCATCGGGATGTACTGTGGGGTTCAGCTGCCGCTGTCCACCCTGATTGCCCTGATGGTCTGCCTGATCCCCACCACCATCGGCGGTCTGCTCTCCGCCATCGGCATTGCCGGCATGGACCGTGTGACCCGCTTCAATGTGATCGCTATGTCTGGTAAGGCAGTGGAGGCCTGCGGCGACGTGGACACCATGATTCTGGACAAGACCGGAACCATTACCTTTGGTAACCGCCTGGCAGCCGATTTCTTCCCCGTGGAGGGTGCAAGCCGCAGCGATCTGATTCGCTGCGCGGCTCTGACCAGCCTTCATGATGAAACGCCTGAGGGCAAATCCACTCTGGAACTGGCTCGCCGTCTGGGAGACAGCAGCGAGGAGATCCCTGGTTCTTCCTTTATAGAGTTTACGGCCCAGACCCGCATGAGCGGCGTGGATCTCCCTGATGGCACCAAGGTTCGCAAAGGCGCCTCGGACGCCATTGAGCAGTATGTTACGTCTCAGGGAGGAAAGATTCCGTCTGATCTGCATGCTCATGTGGAAAAGGTTTCCTCGCTGGGCGGTACCCCTCTGGTGGTATGCCAAAACAATCAGGTGCTGGGTGTCATTTACCTGAAAGACACCGTAAAGCCCGGCATGGCAGAGCGTTTTGAGCGTCTGCGTGCCATCGGGATCAAGACCATCATGTGTACCGGCGACAACCCCCTGACCGCAGCCACCATCGCCAAGGAGGCTGGTGTGGACGGCTTTATTGCCGAGTGCAAGCCGGAGGATAAGATCAGTGTCATCAAAAAGGAGCAGGCGGAGGGGAAGATCGTTGCCATGACCGGCGACGGTACCAACGACGCCCCTGCCCTTGCCCAGGCGAATGTGGGCCTTGCCATGAACTCTGGCACCACTGCGGCCAAGGAGGCTGCCAACATGGTGGATCTGGACTCCGACCCCACCAAGATCTTGGAGGTGGTGGAAATCGGCAAGCAGCTGCTTATCACCCGCGGCTCTCTTACCACATTCTCCATCGCAAACGACATCGCAAAGTATTTTGCGATCATTCCCGCTATGTTTATGGCGGCCATCCCTCAGCTGGGTGTTTTGAATATCATGCACCTGAGCACACAGAATAGCGCGATCCTGTCTGCATTGATTTTTAATGCGATCATCATTCCCTGTCTGATTCCTCTGGCCATGAAGGGCGTCAAATACCGCCCCATGTCCTCCGGGAAAATGCTGGCCCGGAATATGATGATCTACGGTCTGGGCGGCGTCGTCACTCCCTTCATTGGAATTAAAATTATTGATATGGTGATTACTCCCATCCTGACAGCAATGGGCATCTGAGGAGGTCCTTTTACTATGAACGAAACAATAAACAAGAACGCTCTTTTTCGCGGTCTGCGTCAGTCTTTGGTAGTAACATTGCTATTGCTGCTGCTCTGTGGTCTTGTATTTCCTGTATTGCTCAGCGGTATTTCCGCGGTGATTTTCCCCAGCCAGGCCAACGGCAGTCTGGTCTATGTAGACGGCCAGGCTGTGGGAGCCGAAAATGTTGGGCAGGATTTCACGGAGCCCTATTTTATGAAGGGACGCCCTTCGGCTTACAACTATAACACCTACTACGAAGACGAACAGGGCAATCAATACTACAACGATGGCAGCGAATTTGCCGGACTCAGTTCCGGCTCCAACAACTATGCGCCCTCCAATCCCGTACTGACGGAACGGGTCGAGGCGGACATCGAGGCGTTCCTGGAGGCAAACCCGGATGTGAAGCGGGAGGATATTCCTGCCGATCTGATGACGGCTTCCGGCTCCGGCCTGGATCCTCACATTACACCTGAGTCTGCCCGCATTCAGATTCCTGCTTTGGCGGCCGCCTCTGGCCTGAGTGAGGAGCAGCTGGAGCAGATCGTGGCAGATCACACAGAAGGTAAGTTGTTCGGTATTTTCGGTGAAGAAACTGTCAATGTTCTCGGCGTAAATCTGGACATTGCCAAGGCAATGGGCCTTGTGGGCGATGCGTCCAAGTAAGTGCCATTCCCAATATGCAATTCAAAAGGTCGCCGGCCTACCTGAATATTTCAGGCGGGTTGGCGACCTTTTATTAGTTCTTAATTCCATATATGCAATCTTTTTCCCGGTTTTAGTTTCTGTGCGCTATCATGCTGCCATAAGGAGGAGACAGATATGTTTACGTTTTTTAAGCGTGTCTCTCGTTTTGAAAATCGCATTGACACCTCGCTTGAAAAGTTTGTTTTCCATCACCAGTTTTTGGGCTTTTTCATGATCTTCGTTGGAATGCCTCTTGTTACTTTGGCAGCAGTTTGCGTATGTACAACAATACTTGCTTTGCCGATCGCTTTCCTGTTTGGCTGGATATGAGGTAGTCCGTGAAATCCTCACCCGCTGCAGCCTCATTACAGAGCTTATGGCTTCTAAAAAGTAGTTGCAGATGAGAGAAATAGCTTGTGCCTTAACGCTGACTTAATATACGCCTCTATAGATTAACACCTCCTTTAGACGAGATGTGAATAATGGGGATGTAAAGAAAAAATGCAGGCGTATTAAAAGGTGGAGGCTTATGTGGCAGCTTTTGCATAAGAACAATAACCCCCTTTCTGGGTTATCATATTAGGATTTCTTCGATAAGGTTCAGCAGGAGAACGAGGAACAGGAGCAAACAACCTGCTTCAATATTGCTACCTCGTGCTTTAGCGCCATACCGACTGTTTCAAATGCTCTGAAAGATATCAATCATCTGTATCCTGATGTGCATTGCAATCTATCTGTTGGACATGAACAGGAAGTGATAAAGTCCTTCGATAGCGGAGATGCCGATGTAGCTATTATATCCGCCGATTCCGACGCAGAAAACGAAACAATGGCGCAGTGGAAATGCGTCACTCTAAACCAACAGCCTTTTTCCATAGGCAACGGAATTGTTGAAGTAAAATCGGTTGAAGAAAGTCTGCAGCACCAGAAAGTTCTGTGGAAAAGCAGCGATAACCAACCCTTGGTATTGAATTTTATTGATCACCTCTGCGGACGGAGACCGTAGATATAAATACATTTGAAAGGAGAAATAGTGGTGCATACAGACATTCTGCCTGAACAGCTTGCAGGAAAGAAACAAGGAAATCTCACCATTTTTGCCAGCTATTTTTCCGGTGCCGGCAAAAGCTATGCTATGTTGGAGACAGCCAAACAGGCAAGACAAGCGGGGCGGGATGTAGTCATTGGCCTGCTTTCCTGTGAGCAGTGGCCTCAAACCCAATTACTGGCTGAACAGTTTGAGGTGTTGCCTTGCAAAACGGTAATCCAGGATGGGCGAACTGATTATGAAATGGATTTGGATGCCTGCCTGAAAAGAGCGCCGGAACTGATTTTGGTTGATGATTTATCTCACTTAAATATGGATGATTCCCGCCATATGAAGCGTTATCAGGATATAGAGGAATTGCTGAAAGCGGGCGTAGATGTGTATACGACACTGAACGTTCAGCACATTGAGAGTATCCAAGATACCGTTTTTTCCGTGCTGGGATCTTCTGCCTCAGAGCGTATTCCGGACCGCGTGTTTGATCAGGCGGCCCAGGTGGAGTTTATTGATATCGAACCGGAAAGACTGCAGCAACGTCTGCTTCAGCAGAAGAAGGGGGAGCTACTTTCCGACTGCACATTGACACAATTAAGCGCTCTACGGGAGATCGGTTTGCGCCGTTGTGCAGACAGAGCGGCTTTACATACCCAGGGTTCCCCGAGCAGAATGGAATACCGCACGCATGAGCATATCCTGGTGTGCCTTTCTGCTGCGCCTTCTAACGAAAAAATCATACGCACAGCAGCACGGATGGCAAGCGCTTTCCGCTGTGGATTTACTGCACTGTTTGTAGAAACAAAAGAGTTTCAGTGGATGCCCCAGACGGATAGAGAACGCCTCCAGATAAATATTCATCTGGCGCAGCAGTTAGGGGCATCCATTGAAACCGTTTATGGAGATGATGTTGCGTATCAGATTGCCGAATTTTCCCGCCTGTCAGGAGTCACAAAAATCGTACTTGGCCGCAGCGGAATACCGCATCGTCTGCTGTTCCGGAAACCATCTTTAACAGAACGCCTGATCGAACTTACACCAGAGCTTGATATTCACATCATTCCCGATAATGGATCGAATGGTCGGTTTACTGCGAAACATCGAGAAATTATGTGGACACCGACCTTGTCAATTCTTGATTTGCTAAAAAGCGCGCTAATCCTTGTTTTAGCTACGCTTATAGGATTTTTGTTTTATAATTTGGGCTTTACGGAGGCCAATATTATTACGCTTTATATTTTGGGCGTTATGCTGGTTTCCCTATCCACAAAGAGCTCTGTCTGCAGTTTTATCGGTTCCTTTGTCAGTGTACTTACATTCAATTTCTTTTTTACGGAACCCAGATTTTCGCTGCATGCTTATGATAGCGGATACCCGGTTACTTTTCTTGTCATGTTTCTGGCCTCTCTGCTTACAGGCTCTTTAGCATCCAAACTGAAGTCCCATGCCAAACGATCTGCTCAGGTAGCATGGCGTACAAAGCTTCTTCTTGAAACGAATCAGAATCTTCAAAAGGCTCGAACGCAGGAAGAAATTATCTCGGTAACGGCAAAACAGTTATTAAAAATATTCCAACGAGATATCATTGCATACCGCATAAAGGACGAAAAACCTGTGATGCCGGAAATCTTTCTTGCGGACAGCACGGCTTCTCCGGAGCATTACACCTCTGCAAAGGAGCGTGAGGTGGCACAGTGGGTGGTAATAAACAATAAACGGGCCGGTGCAGGAACAGAAAACTTCTCCGATTCCTCCTGCACCTATCTGGCGGTACGGACGGGAAAGCAGATTTATGGGGTCGTGGGTATTGCTGCATCGAATAAACCGTTGGATTCCTTTGAAACCAGTATTCTTCTTTCTGTTTTAGGTGAATCTGCTCTTGCCCTTGAAAACCAAAAAAATTTAGAGGAAAAAGAAGCTGCCGCGGTTTTGGCTAAAAATGAACAGCTTCGCGCCGATTTGCTTCGATCCATCTCCCATGATTTGCGCACTCCACTTACTTCTATTTCAGGAAACGCCAGCAACCTGCTCTCCAATGGAGAGTTGTTTGACGCAAAAACCAAGGAACAGATGTATACCGATATCTATGATGATGCCATGTGGCTCATTAACCTGGTGGAAAATCTGCTATCTGTCAGCCGCCTGGAAGAAGGACGGATGAACCTGCATGTGTCTACGGAGCTGATAGATGAGGTGGTTGCGGAGGCCCTGCGTCATATTAATCGGAAACGTACGGAGTATCACTTGAACGTACAGAGCAGTGAGGAATATCTTTTGGCGCAGATCGACGCAAAACTCATTGTTCAGGTTATCATTAACATTGTTGACAATGCCATCAAGTATACACCGCCGGGATCTGAAATCGACATTGGCTGGAAACAAAAAGGAAGCTATATCTATATCTCTATTGCAGATAACGGTCCGGGAATCTCCGACAAAGACAAACCGCATATTTTCGATATGTTTTACAGTGCGTCCAATCAGATTGCGGATAGCCGTCGCAGCATGGGGCTGGGCTTGGCACTGTGCAAATCGATTGTGAATGCACATGGCGGAGAAATCATGGTCACCGATCATTTGCCGCATGGATCCATCTTTACATTTTCTGTACCAGCCGGGGAGGTAGAACTACATGAATAAGCCTTTGATTTTAGTGGTTGAGGACGATACACCCGTTCGCAACTTGATTACCACAACATTAAAGGCCCATGATTACCGTTTTTTGACTGCGGCAAACGGAGAATCAGCTATTCTGGAAGCTTCTTCCCACAATCCTGAAATCATTTTGTTGGATCTGGGGTTACCGGATATGGATGGTGTGGAAGTCATTCATAAAGTTCGTTCCTGGTCCAATATGCCCATTATTGTAATCAGCGCCCGGAGTGAGGATACGGATAAAATTGATGCGCTGGATGCTGGTGCAGATGATTATCTGACCAAACCCTTTTCGGTGGAAGAACTGCTTGCAAGGCTGCGCGTGACACAGCGGCGTTTATCTGCATTGCAGGTTGGTTCTGTGAATACAGATGCGGTTTTTACAAATGGCAAGTTAAAGGTGGATTACGCTGCCGGCTGTGCTTCTTTGGATGGCCAGGAGCTTCACTTAACCCCCAGTGAATACAAACTGCTATGCTTGCTTTGTAAAAATGTGGGCAAGGTACTGACCCACACTTTCATCACCCAGCAGATCTGGGGAAGAAGCTGGGAAAATGATGTTGCCTCCCTTCGCGTATTTATGGCTACCTTGCGCAAGAAACTGGAAAAAGAGCCGGGTTCTCCACAATATATCCAAACCCATATTGGAGTCGGGTACAGAATGCTTCGCATAGAATAGTTTCTTTTTGAATTGAGGCAACACCACACAGTTGGGACTTTGAAGCTTTACCCGATTTTGTACCCGTATTTTGTTGTGCTTTCTTGCGATACATCCAGTATTGCAAGAAGGCACGCTTCATCCGAACGGAACATTGACGCACGAATCACTTACGTGTTCCCCGGCGGAAGGATGATCCTTCTGTCGGGGTTTTCTATGATGCCGGGGATTGCTCGCCTGTACTGCCCATGATCCCTGCCACCAGCCCACCATCCAGGAGTATGCCGGTGCGGAAGACGGCTTCCTGCTCTTCAGAGGTCCCGATGGGTGCTCAACTCCGGGCCCTATATGCTTTTACCTCCTGATAGAGGGAATTAGGGACCAGGAATCTTGGCGTTCGCATCTCACCACATCCTGCAATTCTTTATGCTATTATTTGGTAAAATCATTTACAGATCTCTGT
>ENA-OPBW01001823-OPBW01001823.1-human-gut-metagenome-genome-assembly--contig:-NODE-1823-length-10022-cov-2.720678_pt1 | contig 10022 bp, 8 predicted proteins | sample MGYA00241070_ERZ501456 | MGnify/ENA primary metagenome ERZ501456 (study PRJEB25962, sample SAMEA2042624) | human gut metagenome | biome: human gut; feature: human-associated habitat; material: faeces...
AGAGGCAGCATCCGATGAAAACGGCATGCTAAAAGAGTGCAGCGGATGGACGGATATCTTTATTTATCCGGGATACAGCTTTAAGGTGATTGACTGTCTGATTACCAATTTCCATCTGCCGCAGTCTACACTTGTCATGCTTGTGTCAGCATTAGCAGGCAGAGAGCATGTCCTCAATGCATACAAAGAGGCTGTAGAGGAAAGATACAGGTTTTTCAGCTTTGGTGATGCGATGTTTATAACGAACGATATGCATATGGACGATGAGGCAGCTGAATAAATTTTACTTGTAAAAATCAGTCATATATACTAATATGTTGTTTGAGGGTAATTTGTTCCCTTAGTCAATAATATAATAGATGGGGTAAAGTGAATGGAAGAAAAGAGAAGACATAAAAGACTTGACATTGATGTATCGGTACAGTTAGAGCGGCTGGATGAGGACGGAGTGACAACACTTAAGTATTGTCATGTGGATGTCACAGATATTTCCAGAAGCGGTATAGGATTTAATGCAAAGGTACCTCTTGATATACATACATATTATGACACCAAGATCCAAATTTGGACCAAGGAGGTTGTGGATGCGGTTGTCGAGATTGTACGAAGAACAGACAGTGAAGAAGGAGTATATCACTATGGTGCTGTGTTTATCGGTATGACAGACACTGATGCACTCAAGATTGATATTTATCAGATTTTCAATGATTTATAAAGTAAAAAAAGTAAATCATCCACATGATATAGTAACCAGTGTACCTGGCTCAAAGAGTATCACAAACAGGGCCCTTTTAATCGCTGCACTCGCAAGCGGGCGCAGCGTTTTAAAAGGGTGTCTTTTTAGTGATGATTCGAGACATTTTATAGATGCACTGATTCGTCTGGGATTTCCGGTTTTGGTGGATGAGGATAAAAGAGAAATAACAATAACAGGCTTTGGAGGCAGGATACCAAAGAATGAAGCTGAGATAGATGTGGGAAGTGCAGGTACCGCTGCGCGTTTTCTTACAGCTCTTCTTGGACTGTCAAAGGGCAGATACCATATAGTGTCCTCTGAGCAGATGAAGAAACGTCCTATGAAGGATCTGCTTGTGTCGCTTGAAAAGCTGGGTGCCCATATTGAGTATGATGAGAACGAATATCATTTTCCTTTTACCATCGGAAATACAGGGGAGTATGCTGATACTGTTGATATAAACGTAGACAAGAGCAGCCAGTTTTTGAGTGCCCTTCTTATCTCGGCTATAGTGATGGAAAAGAACTTTACTATTAATGTCACAGGAACGCATGGTATGGCATATGTTGAGATGACGCGTCTTATGATGAAGCAGTTTGGGCTTGATGTGATGCAGGACAAAAAGAATAACAGCTTTATTATCCCTAAGAAAGCGGCGTATGAAAGCTTAGACTATGATATAGAGCCGGATGTGTCGGCTGCATGCTATTTTTATGCAATGAGCCCGCTTTTACATGTTAAGTCAAAGGTGATGGGGGTGCACCAAAACAGCTTGCAGGGAGATGTGGCATTTCTTGATGTGCTTGCGGATATGGGCTGCACAATTTCCGACGAGGCAGACGGCATAGTGTGTATGCCACCAAAGAATGCTCATATACATGGCGGAAGCTGGGATTTGTCAACATTCTCAGACCAGGCGCTGACACTTGCTGCGATTGCACCGTTTGCAAATGCACCTGTAGGGATAGAAGGCATTTCGCATATTCGTCTGCAGGAGTGTGACAGGATAAACGCCATCGAGGAAAACCTGACGGAATTAGGTGTGAGGGTTGAAGAAATTGAAAATGGCTTAAAGATTTATCCGGCAGAGCGTATTAAGCCTTGTAAAATTAAAACGTATGACGATCATCGCGTAGCCATGTCATTTACTTTGCCGGGGCTTAAGGCAGAGGGGGTTGAGATAATAGACCCTTATTGCTGCCGCAAGACCTTTGAGAATTTCTATGAGGTACTTGAGGAGAGCGTATATTAATAAAGTGTTATTGGTTTCTGTTTATCTGTAAACAGTGCTGCATTGGACGGTATAAAAAGAGCCGTAAAACGAATCAAATTCGTTTTACGGCTCTTTGTTTTTGGGATTAAAACCATATAACAGGATAAATCATCTGCGGTGAATAGTATAGTTTCTTTCTTTAAGTACGCTGATAGCCGATTCAAGAGCATCTTCGTCATAGAACTCTATGCGCAGTACACCCTCCTCAAACTCACGGTTGTTTATGATGCCGATATTCTTGATGCTGATGCCGTTGAAGGCTAAAAGGCTTGCAAGCACTGCAATACCGCCTGCCTCATCGGCAATATCGACAAATACTTCGTGGAAATCCTTGCGGATTTTGGCACCGGGAAGTGTGAGTGAATCCCTGTAATTCTTTGAATCCTGGAAATAATCAATCATCTTTTGAGAACTGCCCTCTGCAATTATTTCGCGAAGCTTATGGAAATTGGCTTCATACTGGTCCATGAGTGAGAGCAGCTGTGTTTTGTTGGACTCACATATGTTTTCCCACATGACAGGGGAGCTTGCGGCGATACGTGTCACATCGCGGAAGCCACCGGCAGCGATAGTTTTCATGGTCTCTTTTTCGGAATCAATATGCTCAATCAGATTGACAAGAGAGTATGCAATCATATGTGGCAGGTGGCTGATGGCTGCGGTAGCATGATCGTGCTCCCTGTAGTCTAAAATGAGAGCTATTGAGCCCAGTGAAAGTACAAACTGTTTGAAATCATTCTGATTTTCTTCAGTAGTTGCAGCAGTAGGAGTGATAATATAGTAGGCGTTCTCCAAAAGCTGCTTGTCTGAATTGAGTATGCCCGTTTTTTCAGAGCCGGTCATAGGATGACCGCCGATGAAATTGCGCTCAAGACCAAGCTCTATGACCTTTTCATGAATCTGGGTTTTGGTGCTGCCTACATCTGTGATGATACAGTCATCCTTTATGATATCCTTAAGCTGTGTGAGGTATTCGATATTTTTGTTTACCGGTGCACACAGAAAGATTACGTCGCAGTCTTTAAAAGAGTTAAGCTCTAAAAGCTCATTATTATCTATCAGGCCAAGCCCAAAGGCATCATCTATGGTCTGTTGATGCCCGGCTGTTGCGATAATTGAGACCTTTGGATTATTTTCTTTCATTTTTCTGGCTATCGAGCCGCCAATCAGACCGAGCCCTATAAAGCCAACTTTATCAAAATGCATTTATGTGTATCTCCTAATTCTTTATTGTAACTATTCAGAATCACCACACGCACATTCTCAAAATCGCACTATAGTGGTTTTGAATATTTACAATATATTATATCCAATTTAACACTATAAAGCAATAAATTATTGGCATATTTATTCCAATATAACAATAAAAAAATAATCGTCAGATTGCATAAAAGTGTTGTAAATTATATAAAATATTAGTACAATGTTTACATACTATAATAATGTCAGGGAGGTACTTGAAATGAATGTTTACACTACTGAGAAGATTCGAAACGTCGTGCTTTTAGGCCATAGCGGCTGTGGCAAGACATCACTCGTGGAAGCTATGGCATATCTGGCAGGACAGACTACCAGAATGGGCACTGTAGCGGATGGCAGCACTATCAGCGATTTTGACAAAGAAGAGATAAAGCGTCAGTTCTCTATACATACATCGGTTGTACCGATAGAGTGGGATAATGTCAAAATAAATATTCTCGATACTCCTGGTTTTTTTGATTTTGTGGGAGAGGTTGAAGAAGCTGTATCGGCTGCAGATGCTGCAATCATCGTGGTTTCAGGCAAGGCAGGCATACAGACAGGCACAAAAAGAGCATGGGAGATATGCGAGAAATACAAGCTGCCGAGGATGATTTTCGTGACGGACATGGATATCGACAATGCAAGCTTCAAGGATGTGGTGCTAAAGCTGCAGGAGCTTTACGGCAAGAAAATAGCTCCATTCCATCTGCCAATCAGAGAGAATGAGAAGTTTGTGGGCTATGTCAATGTCATCCAGCAGAGGGCAAAGAGATGGAATGAAAGCGGAGGCGTGGATAAGTTTGATGTGCCTGAGTACTCAAAGGAGAACCTGGGAATATGTCGTGAGGCCCTAGTTGAAGCTGTAGCTGAGACAAGTGAGGAGTTCATGGACAGATATTTCGGCGGAGAGGAGTTTTCTGATGATGAAATCAGGGCTGCGCTTCGTGCAAACGTGTTTGAGGGCTCTATTGTACCGGTGCTCATGGGCTCAAATATTCTCGCAAGAGGCATGTATACACTTATGGCTGATATTGTGAAATACCTGCCAAGTCCTGAGAAGAGAAGCTGTACCGGTATTAACACCAAGACAAATGAGGTGTATAATGCTGATTATGATTTTGCAAAATCAAAGAGCGCTTATGTGTTCAAGTCTATAGTTGACCCGTACATCGGTAAGTATTCACTGATCAAGGTTAATTCGGGCGTACTAAAGACAGATGATGTACTTTACAATTATCACAGGGACTGCGATGAAAAAATCGGAAAGCTCTATGTGATGAGAGGCAGTAAGGTGGAGGAAGTAAAGGAGCTTCATGCAGGTGATATAGGAGCGCTTGCAAAGCTTACAAAGACTCTTACGACAGATTCGCTTTCCACCAGAAATATGCCTGTTACATATCTTAGAACAAGTATATCAAAGCCGTATGTGGCAATGCGCTACAAGGCAAAGAAAAAGGGCGATGAGGACAAGATTTCCCAGTCTTTACAGAAACTGTTAATGGAGGATCTGACATTAAACAGTGTAAATGACAGTGAAAATGGACAGACTGTACTATATGGTATCGGTGATATGCAGCTTGAGGTAGTGGCAAGTGAGCTTCTTGAAAAGTACAAGGTGGAGATAGAGCTTATGCGTCCAAAGGTAGCCTTTAAGGAGACTATCAGGAAAAAATCTGACGTAGAGTATAAGTACAAGAAGCAGTCGGGCGGACACGGACAGTACGGACATGTCAAGATGACCTTTGAGCCGTCAGGTGATATGGATACGCCATATGTATTTGAGCAGACGGTCGTAGGAGGAGCTGTACCGAAGAACTTCTTCCCTGCTGTTGAAAAGGGTATTGCAGAGTCCGTGAAAAAGGGACCTCTTGCAGCCTATCCTGTGACAGGTATAAAGGCTGTGCTGTATGACGGCTCTTATCATCCGGTTGATTCATCTGAGATGGCCTTTAAGGTGGCAACACAGCAGGCCTTTAAAAAGGGCATTATGGAGGCAAAGCCGGTGCTTCTTGAGCCGATTGCCACTCTTAAGGTAGTGGTGCCTGAGGGCTATACAGGTGATGTGATGGGTGAGCTTAACAAGAGACGTGCGCGAGTGATGGGCATGAACCCGACAGACAATGGATATCAGGAGATAGTTGCGGATATTCCTTATCTGGAGCTTTATGGATACAATGCCACACTTCGCTCAATGACGAGTGGAAGCGGCACATTCTCGTATGAGTTTGCCAGATATGAGCAGGCACCGGATGATGTGGCTGCAAAACAGATAGAAGAAAGGGCAAGCAAGCTTGTTGAAGTTGAAGAGTAGAATAGCATTAATTATATTACTTACATTGATTTTTACCAATACTCATGTGTTTGCATCGGAGATAAAAGAGGCAGAAGCTGCCTCTTTTGCTTCCGGGCCATCACTAAATACACTGGTTGACAATATGTCAGAAAGTGATGGTGTTTCATATATTTACTATAATCTGGGCGGTGCGGCAAATAATATCAATAATTATGGATACATCACACCAAAGCAGAAATTCATGGGACTAAGAGAACCACACAAATACGGTTATAAATTTGATGGCTGGTATCTGGATGAGCATTTTTCAAAAAAGGCGGATGTTCTGACCTACGAAAAAGCAAATGGATATGTGGTATATGCCAAATGGGTCAGGACGATTAACAATGAATACAGCGTAGAGCATTACAATTACAGGAGTAATAAAAAAGCGCATACACTGGCGCTTAAGGATTGCGATTACGATTTTATAGATGAAATAGATATTCCGGGCATGCCGGAGACGAAGGAAAATGATTTTCTCAATAATTATATTTTCAGTGAGGCACAGTGTCCTCAGGGGATTTGTATCACGGACGAATACGTGCTTATCACGAGCTATTCTGATGACAAGGGCTCACTAGGGGAGCTTATGGTATTTGACAGGGAGGACGGAGAGTACCTTGTGACACTTGGCATGGATGCAAACAGTCACCTGGGCGGAATTGCCTTTGACGGGGAAAATGTATGGGTGTGCAATTCCTACGACACAACTGTGGAGCGTATCTCGTATGATTTTATCTCTCTAATGGCCACTGCGAATTCCAAGCAGGTCATCGATGCGACAGGTGTGGTAGATGTGTTTGATGTGGGAAACAAGCCGTCATGCATCACATACTATGGAGGCAGGTTGTGGATAGCCACTCATAATATCCTTTTTAAGTCAAAGATGGTAGCATATTATTATGACAAAAAGGACGACAAGCTCACAAGCCTGAGCACATATACGATACCTGCCAGGGTGCAGGGAGTTACATTTGATGCCTCAGGAAAGGTATATCTGAGCACCTCCTATGGCAGAAATGAGTCATCGTATATCAAGTGCTACAAATCACTCATAGCTCTGTCGTCAAGGCCCAACAGCCCCGACATCACAATAGAGATGCCGCCGGGCTCAGAGGAGCTTGACAGTGTGGATAAAAGATTGTATGTCATTTTTGAATCTGCGGGGGAGAAGTACCTTGAGGGTACGGATGGCAAGGGAAATTCGCCTGCTCCGATAGACAAGATACTTCGCATAAATACAGATTCGCTTAAAAATTAACTATAGCATTTTTAAAAGCCTTTCAACCTGCCTGCGGTTTTTCTCAGGCAGGTTTTTGCTTAGCTCGGTGCACATGGAATATACCTCTTCTTTGGTAAATTCTATGCCGTTACGCTTTGCCTCCTTAATACTTTCCATGAGAAATGGCATGGCGCTCGTTGTATCTTTCGGTTTTTCCTTTTGTGCAAAATTATTTAAAAATTCCTGCTTTGTCATAAATCTCCCTATTGTCCAAAACTGAAAAAATATTTAATAGATTGTCTATCGTATCCTGTTCACTTTTACTGCAGTATTTCTTTAAGGCATTGAGCATGGAAAGCCTTCTGTCTGACATACTTTCAGTCTCCGCAACAGACAGTGCAGGTGCACAATCTATCATTCTCATTGAATTCATAAGTGATATGTAGTGAACCATAAGAGTCATCTGCTTTTGTGAGTCATGCGGCATATATGGGATTATGGTTTTAAGCATCTGAAGCTCCCTTGTCTGGGTTATTTCATCGAATGGTGTAAACAGGCTGTTCTCGTCCATAAAAATCCTTTAAAATATATTTCTATATAATATGTCACCTGATTCACATTATGCATGTTTACAGCATATATTATTAAAAAAAGATATATGCTTATCATAGATGGTCACGACGTATACGAGATAGATGAAGAATGCATCAAAAAGCACAGGGTGAAGGGCGAATGTAAAGTCCTTGAAAAGCTCAAAGAAAAAGAGCAGCGCAGGCAAAAAAAGAATACTGAAAAATCGTAAAAAGCTGCGGGCCGAAAAGACCCGCAGTAAAAATGTAAATCAGCAGCCGCAGCCACATCCGCAGCCGTTATTGCTGTTGCCGCCACAGCCAAAGCCACCACAGCAGAAAAGTAAGATGATAGCCCAGATACAGCTGTTATTGCCACTTCCACAGTCGTTTCCTCCGAAGAAAGAGCCTCCGTTACCATTTCCACAACAGCAGCACAGTAACAGGATGATCCATAAAATCGAAGAACATCCGCATCCGTTATCTGTATTGCTGCATGAACAGTTTGTTGCTGCTAAATCACTCATAAGTGACCTCCAATAAAATTTATTTACACTCTAGGTTATGATAGACATAACAAAGTGTTACACTAAGATTTAAATTTTTTTATTGACACAAAAAGTATAATTGTATACAATTATTCAAAAAGATAAAACTAAGCACAGGAGATGCGAAGATGAGAGAAGTTTTGATGAACGAAAAAACAAATTTACTGCAGCTTGAAGAGCATTTTTATCAGCTCGTGGATGTAGATGAGCCGAATACTTTTAGAAATCTCTTTCCTTATTCAGAAGTTCCTAAGATAGCATTCAATGACAGAATAGTGCCTCACAATATGCCGGAGGACATCTGGATTACAGATACTACATTCAGAGATGGCCAGCAGTCGAGAGCACCGTACACGACTGAGCAGATTGTTACCATTTATGATTATTTACATAAGCTTGGTGGTCCTAAGGGAATAATCAGACAGAGCGAGTTTTTCCTCTACAGCAAAAAGGACAGGGACGCTGTTTACAAGTGTCTCGAGAGAGGATATAAGTTCCCGGAGGTTACATCGTGGATTCGTGCCAGCAAAAAGGACTTTGAGCTTGTAAAGGATATAGGACTCAAGGAAACCGGTATACTTGTAAGCTGTTCGGATTATCATATTTTCTATAAGATGAAGATGACCAGACGCGAGGTAATGAATATGTATCTGTCAGTCATCAGGGAGTGTCTTGAGACAGGAATAAGCCCTAGGTGCCATCTGGAGGATATCACACGTTCTGATATATATGGTTTTGTTATTCCATTCTGTGTTGAGCTCATGAAGCTGCAGGAGGAGCAGGTGGTGCTGGACGACGGGCTTTTTGAACTGCTGCTGATCCCCAACCCCAAGTCAGCCCTGGAGCTCCAGGCCCTGCTTCGCAGTCTCCTCCTTCAGGACTTCTCCGGCGATGGGGTAATCTTTCGTCACGTGTCTAACATTGTGGTGGAGACACCAGAGAGCTTTCCCTGGACTCTGGACGGGGAGTACGGTCCCGGTGAAGAGCGGATCGAGATCCGCAACCTCCGACAGAAGCTTACTTTTCTCCTGTAAAAATGAACCTGGATACAAAACAGGCGCGGAAGGGGTCTCCCCCTCCCGCGCCCTCTCTTATTTTCTGCTCAATCGAAGCGCCTCTCAGCGGCAGCGGACGATACAGGTGAGGACCTGTCCGTCCACGGTGGCAGTGATATTAGTGGTTCCCTTTCCGACCCACTTGACTACGCCGGTCTCGCTAATGGAGGCCACGTTGGGATTCTCGCTGGCCCAGACCACAGGACTGTCGGTGCCCTTGACCTTCATCTGTACGTCGGGATTGTCAGAGTAAAGGGTGAAGTCCGTCTTGTTCAGGGAGAGATTGGCATCGCTGACCCAGGGCTCTCCGGTAACGGTAACGATGCAGCTGACCGTCTCCTCCCCGGCTGCAGCGGTGATGGTGGCGGTACCGCCGGCCTTGCCGGTGACGGAGCCGTTCTCCACCGTGGCAATGTTCTCGTTGGAGGTAGACCAGGTAATGGTCCCCGTGCCGCCGGTGACGGTGAGCTTAGCGGTTTCCCCGGCAGGAATGCTGATGGCGTTATAGTCCAACGCCAGAGGGCCGCCGGTACCTACCGTCTCCTCCCCGGCGCCGTCGTCCGACTCGACGTCAGTGTCCTGTTCGTCTTCGTCGTCACTGACAGGAAGCACAGCCCCGTCATCCTCGCCGCCCAGGCTGTCCGTCTGTTCCTGCTCCGTCCGGATCCCCATAAAGCTGGCGATCTGTTCACCAAAGAACACATAGCCCATCACACCAATGATGACCACCGCCATCACCAGCAGCATCACACCGCCGGCACCGGCGCTGCGTTTACGCTTGGACAGGCGTTTTCCGCCCCGGCGGCGCAGGGTCTTGCCCTTCTTCTCCGCCTCCGCCTCCTCACAGAAGGGGCACTTCCGGTAGGTATCCGAATATTCCTGACCACACTGGGGACAAACACGATTGCTCATATCTGAAATCCTCCTTGGGACAAAATTTCATCACTTTACATAATATCGACTTTTCTTCCGTCCGTCAACTGTCTTTTGCCTGTTTTGGCGGATTTGATAAAATTTTGTTCCGCAGCCTTGCTTTTCCCCC
>ENA-OPBW01001825-OPBW01001825.1-human-gut-metagenome-genome-assembly--contig:-NODE-1825-length-10008-cov-4.610067_pt1 | contig 10008 bp, 12 predicted proteins | sample MGYA00241070_ERZ501456 | MGnify/ENA primary metagenome ERZ501456 (study PRJEB25962, sample SAMEA2042624) | human gut metagenome | biome: human gut; feature: human-associated habitat; material: faeces...
GAGCGGGTGCGCCTGCGGGAAGAGATCGAGGCCGCGATCGGCACGGTTGAGGACGAGCGGCTGCGGCTGCTGCTGCGGTATCGGTACATAGACGGCCTCACCTTTGAGCGGATTGCAGTCGAGCTGAATTATTCGTGGCGGCAAATCTGTAATCTGCATGGAAAAGCATTGAACGAAGTAAAGACTTCATAGAATTTCATATTTCATCTGTGTTATGATGTAGTCAGTAAAGATCGCTCACGAGGAATCGCGGGCGGTCTTTTCTATTCCCGGGTGACCGTGCTGCAGAAACTTGCGAAGCCTGCGGCCTGCGGGAGCTGTGGTTGTGACATCGCCGGGCGTCCCCGGTGGATCCTGCGCCGGTTCGACCCCGGCGGCTCCCCTCCCCTTTTGCACCTCCTAAGCCCCCTGGGAACCCCCGGAGTGCCCAAACCGCGCGGTGGGCAATTGAGCACATGGGCAGCCGCGCAAGACCGCCCCGCGCCGCTCGGAGACTGGCGGCGCGGGGCCGCATGATGATTACGCGGCAAAAGCCGATAAACACTGGATGGTGGGTGATGTGGCAAATGAGAAAAACCTGATTCCTCTGACCCAGCGCGGCAAAGAAGAGGCAAAGATGATCCGGCAGAAGGGGCAGAAGGCGCAAAAAGAAGCCCAGCGCCGACGAAAAGCCCTCCGTGAGAGCATGAACGCCCTGCTTGAGCTCCCGATTTCCAACCAGCGGGATTTCAACAAGGCCGTTAAGGTGGGGATCCCGATGGAGGACATCGACAACAGCCAGCTGATCGTACTCGCCCTGTTCAATCAGGCAAAATCGGGGGACGTGGCGGCCATCAGGGAACTGCGAAGCCTCATCGGCGAGGACAAGGCCGAATATCCGGAGGGGGTAACGGTCATCGATGACGTGTAAGATATCAGAGCTGATCGCCCCACACTTTTTTGACGTCCACCGGGATGTCAGGGCGCACGGGCACACGCATTACTGGCTGGACGGCGGCCGTGGCAGCACAAAGTCGTCCTTCGTCAGCCTCGAGATACCGCTGCTGCTCCTGCGGAATCCTGACGCGCACGCGGTTGTCATGCGAAAGGTCGGCAATACCCTTCGCAACAGCGTCTATGCGCAAACGCTTTGGGCGCTTTCCATGATGGGAATCCGCGGGGAATTCAAAGCGACCGTTTCCCCAATGGAGATTACATACTGCAAGACGGGTCAAAAGATCCTGTTCTTCGGGCTGGATGACCGGCTGCTGGGCATCATCGCCGTGGCGGATGTCATCAAGGAGGACAGCCCACAGGCAGTCCGGGAGCTGCGGAATATGGGCATCCATGTGGTGATGCTCACCGGCGACAACGAGCACACCGCCCGGGCCATCGGGGCCCAGGCCGGGGTGGATCAGGTCATCGCCGGGGTGCTGCCGGAGGGCAAGGAGGCCGCCATCCGCCGCCTGATGCAGCGGGGCAAGGTGGCCATGGTGGGCGACGGCATCAACGATGCACCGGCCCTGACCCGGGCCGACACCGGCATCGCCATCGGCGCGGGAGCCGACGTGGCCATCGACGCGGCGGACGTGGTGCTGATGAACAGCAGTCTGCTGGACGTGCCCGCCGCCATCCGGCTCAGCCGGGCCACCCTGCGGAACATCCACGAGAACCTGTTCTGGGCATTTTTCTACAATGCCATCGGCATACCCCTGGCCGCCGGGGTATTCATCCCCCTGGGGCTGACGCTGAATCCTATGTTCGGCGCGGCAGCCATGAGCCTTTCCAGCTTCTGCGTGGTGTCCAACGCCCTGCGGCTGAATCTGTTCAAGCTCCGGGATAACCGGCACGATCATAAGAGAACCAATCATCTGAACAACGAGATCAAGGAGGAACAAGCTATGGAAAAGACACTGGAGATCAAGGGCATGATGTGCCCCCACTGCGAGGCCACCGTTCGCACCGCCCTGGAGGCTCTGCCCCAGGTACAGGAGGCTCAGGTGAGCCACCAGACCGGCACCGCTGTGGTGACCCTCACCGGCCCGGTGGAGGACGACGTCCTGCGCCGCACCGTGGAGGACAAGGGCTACACTGTCACCGCCATCCGGTAAACGGACAAAATAAAGGCACGGCCGCGGCCGTGCCTTTATTTTTTTCTTTGCCAGTCAGCACTGGATCAGACGGATCACCGCTTGTCGCGGTCGTAGGACACCACCACACGGCGGTTGGGCTCCGAGCCAATAGAGTAGGTATTGACACCGGGGACATCCTGCAGGGCGGCGTGGATCACATGGCGCTCATAGGCATTCATGGGCTCCAGAGTGACGCTGCGGCGATACCTGGTGACCTTGGCAGCCACCTTGCGGGCCAGAGACTCCAGGCTCTGTTCCCGCTTGGCCCGGTAATTCTCGGCATCCACATGGACGCGGATGCGCTTTTCCCGGCCGGAATTGACGGCGTAGTTGGTCAGCTGCTGGATAGCGTCCAGGGTCTCGCCCCGGCGGCCAATCAGCTGGCCCAGCTTCTGTCCCTCCAGCACCACACTGTAGCGGCCCTTTTCCGTCTCCGTGACCTGCACCTGGGCAGGGCTGTCCATATGCTCCAGCAGGCCCGTCAGGAACTCGGTAATGCGCCGGGCGTTGTCGTCCAGGACAGACTGCTCCGGGGCGGCAGCGGGGGCCTGGGCAGCCTTGGGAGGCTCAGGAGCCTTGACGGGAGCCTTAGGAGGCTCCGGCTTCCTGGTCTTGGGCTGCTCCGGCTTGGGCTGGGGTCTGGGCTCCGGCTTCTTTTCCGGCTGGACCGGCGCGGCGGGAGCCTCCGGCTCCTCCTGGCCATAGGTCACGCGGACCCGGGCAGGGCTGCTGCCAATGCCCAGAAAGCCGCTTTTGGCCCGCTCCAGAATCTCAACGGACACGTCGTCGCGGTCCATATGCAGCTGTTCCAGCGCTTTGCGGATGGCCTCGTCCTCGGTCTTGCCCGTTACGTCGATATAACTCATAGACAAAACTCCTTAGTCATCATTGTAATGGCTTTCGTTGTAGGCCCGGCCCCGTGCATAGGGACGCTGGCCCACGCGGCCACTTTCGTTGGTGCCGGGATTCTTTTTCTTCTCGCCAGAGGACTGCTTTTTCTTGCCCTGCTGGTTATTCTGCTTCTTGCCGCTGTTGTAGGAAGCCTGCTGCTGTGCCATCAGCTCCTTCTGCTTCTGGTACTTGGCATAGCGCTTTTCACGGGCGGCCTTTTCCTTCTCGGTCTCCTCGCGGTCCAGCTTCTTGTTGAAATACTTATTCAGGGTCAGCTCCTGGATCAGGGAGAAGGCGGAGTTGGCAATCCAGTATACGCACAGAGCGGAGGGCAGAATATAGCCCATCCACAGGCTCATCAGGGGCATCAAGTACATCATGGTCTTGGCGGACCCGTTGGGGGTAGAACCATTGGTGCGCATGGTGATGAGGCTCATGGCGAACTGGATGCCGGCGGAAATGATGGGCAGCAGCAGCGCGCCCCAGACGGGCCAGCCGCCGCCGGGGAACTGGCTGAACAGAGAGGACGGCTGAGCCGCCAGGTCAATGTGCAGGAAGTTGTAGTTCAGGTCGATGAGGCCGTCGAACTTCCCGGCGAAATCCGCCCAGTGCTCGTGGATGAACTTGGCCAGATAAATCTGCTCATACGCCTGACTGCCCTCGGCCGCAGTGAAGCCCAGGGTGCCGGCCAGGGTGGTGATCTCCGCGATCACCGACTCGGACAGGCTCATAAAATACCGCAGAGGCACACGGATGATATAGTACAGGGCGATCAGGATGGGGAAGGGGATCATGGACCACAGGCAGCCGGACATGGGGTTGATGCCCTCTTTCATGTACAGCTCCTGCATGGCCTCCTGCTGACGCTGCTGGTTGTTGGCGTAGCGGGTCTGGATATCCTTGATCTTGCCCTGCATGCGGTTCATGCGCAGCATGCTCTTCTTGCTCTTGAGCTGGAAGGGCAGCAGCACCAGCTTCACCACCAGGGTGAACAGGATCAGAGCCACGCCATAGGACCCGGTCCAGCTGTAGAACAGCCGGGTCAGGAAGGCAAAGGGCACACAGATATAGTATCCGAGCTTTGCAAACATGGGATAGTTTCCTCCGTATTTTGTTGGGTGGGAAAAACGGGGTTTTCAGGGAACGGGATCATACCCGCCTTTGTGGAAGGGATTGCATCGCAGAAGGCGCCGCAGCGCCAGAAAGCCGCCCCGCAGAGGGCCGTATTTCTCCACCGCCTGCAGTGCGTATTCCGAGCAGGTGGGGATATAGCGGCAGCGGGGCGGAAACAGGGGAGACATAGCCGTCTGGTAAAAGCGGATCATCCGCAGGATGGCCCGCTTCATGACGGGTCCTCCCGCAGCAGGTCCAGCTGCTCCAGCAGACGCAGATAGGTGCGGTCCAGCTTCTGATAATCCGTTTCCACGGCCCGGACCCGGGCCACCACGATCAGGTCGTAGCCCGGGAGCATTTTCGCCTTGTTCAGCCGGTATATCTCCCGAATGCGGCGCCGGACGCGGTTGCGCACCACGGCGCAGCCCAGCTTCGTACTGACGGAAACGCCCAGGCGGCTATGGCCCCGGCGGTTCCTCTGGCAGTAAATCACCAGCTGCGGCGAAACCGCCGATTTTCCCTTGCGGTAAATGCGGCGGAATTCGTAATTCTCTTTTACCGTGACGGCTGGATCCATGAAAACAAGCACCTTCTCCGCCAACGCGGCGGCTGAAATGAGCATAGGCCAAGAGGGACGGCAGTTTTCCCATCCACCGTCCCTGGTCTATCCTTTATGCGCGATGCACTTTCCGCGACCTCAATGGGTCAGGCGAGCGCGGCCCTTGGCGCGGCGGCGGGCCAGAACCTTACGGCCGTTGCTGGTGGCCATTCTCTTGCGGAAGCCGTGCTCCTTGGAGCGCTGGCGCTTCTTGGGCTGATAGGTACGGAACATTGCATGACACCTCCATTTTGTAAGATCCGGCGGCAGAGCAAGGCTGCCGCACATACTCGACGGCGGGCAGGGGACTTGTCCCCGGCAGCCGCAGTTGACAGGTTGGATGCCGCAAAACGGCATGGTAAACATTATACAGATTTTCCGGCCCCCTGTCAACAGAAATCTGCATTTTCCACGAAAGAGCCGCATTCTGCCGCCGGGCACCGGTTTTGGGCAAGAAATTCTGTTATATCTCCCACAAAATAGCGCATATTTGCCGGTTTCTGTATAGCAGCCCGGAAAAATTTTTATACTTAGTATTAGTATATGTGTGGACTTTTCCGGGGCCGTTTGGTATAATAAGAGGTGTATTTTTGCCTGAAACAAAGAGAGAAAATCGCATGACCAGCGGGAAAGGGGCGCTTTCATTGAATTCAATCGCAGACGTGTGGAAAAACGTACTGGACCGGCTGAGGTCCCAGCTGTCCGAGACCACCATCAATACCTGGTTCGACGAGGTGGAGGTGGTGACCATGGAGGACTCCGCCTTTGTGCTGCATTGCAGCAACGCCTTCAAGAAGAGCACCATTGAGGCGCGCTTTATGAGCCACATCAAGGCCGCACTGAAGGATATTTTTTCCTCGGATCTGGAGGTAAAGATCCTGGACGATCAGCAGTTGTCCGCCTATCACGGGGTGGCTCCGGACCGGCCCGGCTCCCTTCTGGAGTCCGACGCCTTTACCTTCGGCACCTATGTGGTGGGGCCCCAGAACAAGATGGCCTATGCCGCCGCCCGCGCCGTGGCGGAAAAGCCGGCGGAGCACTATAACCCCCTGTTTATCTATGGCGACTCCGGCCTGGGCAAGACCCATCTGCTGTATGCCATTGCCCACCAGGTCCGCTCCCGCCAGCCGGATGCCCGCATCGTATACATCAAGGGCGACGATTTCACCAATGAGCTGATCGCCTCCATCCGGGAGGGAAAAAATGCGGAGTTCCGGGAGAAATACCGTCAGACCACCCTGCTGCTGGTGGACGATATCCAATTCATCGCCGGAAAAAAACAGACCCAGGAGGAGTTTTTCCATACCTTCAACACCCTGTATGAATCCGGGCGGCAGATCGTTCTGACGTCGGACCGTCCGCCCCGGGAGATGACCCAGCTGGAGGACCGGCTTCAGACCCGGTTTGAATGGGGTCTGATGGTGGATGTGGCCCCCCCGGACTTCGAGACGAGACTGGCCATCATCAAAAACAAGGCTGCCCTGCTGGGGGTGCAGCTGCCCGACGATATCAGCAGCTTTATCGCGGAAAATCTCACCGCCAACGTTCGACAGATCGAGGGCGCCCTGAATAAGCTGCTGGCCTATCGGGATCTGCTGGGCAACCAGGTGGACGGCGAGGCCGTCAGCCGTGCCGTGAAGGATATGCTGAAAAAGTACAATGAGTTTGTGCCGTCGCCAGGCCTGATCGTCGAGTACATCTGCCGGTATTATGACGTGGATGAGGAGCAGGTCCGGGGACAGGGCCGCAAGCGGGACCTGATGGAAGCCCGGCAAACGGCCATGTATCTGATCCGCCGGATGACAAACCTCTCCCTCAACGACATCGGCAAGGAGTTCGGCGACCGGGATCACACCACGGTGCTTCACTCGCTGGATCAGGTGGAGAAAAAGATGCGCTCCGATCCGGCCTACGCCGAAAAGGTCAAGGAGATCACCACCAACATCAACAATAAGAAATGATCTCTTTTCCACATATCCCTGTGGATTCCACCTGGACAACCTGTGGAGTATTTGCTTCTCTCTTTTCCTGTGGAAAACCCCCGGATATTGTCCCCAAAGGGGTGTGGACAGAAATTTCTGTGATCCCAGTGCTTTTGGGAGATTTCCACATAAATTTTCCCTACGACGTCTGTTACTAAAATAAAGATATCTTTTGTTCTCTTTTGGAGAACGAAGTCTCTTTTCAGTCTGAAAGAAAGGAACGCTTCGATATGCTTCGATTTTCCTGTGAGAAGGCGCTGCTGCAAGGCGCCGTCAACACTGCCTCCCGGGCGGTGGCCGCCAAAAGCTCCATTCCGGCCCTGGAGGGGATCCTGCTGGAGGGCGGGGACACCCTGACCCTGTCCGGCTACAACATGCAGACCGGCATCCGCACCGGCGTGGATGCTCAGATTCAGTCTCCCGGCCGTATCGTCCTCAGCGCCCGTCTGTTCGGCGAGATGATCCGCAAGATGCCCGACGACGTTATTGTGTTCGACGCTGACGACAAGCTGACGGTTCATCTTACCTGCGGTGACGCCAGCTTCGAGATCATCGGCCTGTCTGCCGACGATTACCCGGAGCTTCCTGAGGTGGATGACCAGTTTTCCGTGGATATTCGTCAGGGGACGCTGAAGGCTATGATCAACCAGACCAGCTTCGCCGTGTCCACCAATGAAAGCCGCCCGGTACATACCGGCTCTCTGTTCGAGGTGGGGGATAAGGACCTGACGGTGGTGTCCGTGGACGGGTTCCGTCTGGCCCTGCGCCGGGAGCCTTTGGACCGGTCCGAGGGAGGCGCCTTCAAATTCGTGGCACCCGGCTCCGCTCTGAACGAAGTGGAGAAAATCTGCGAAGATTCCGACGAAAAGATTACCATTATTCAGGGCAAGCGGCACCTGCTGTTTGAGGCCGGGGCCACCCAGCTGATCTGCCGCCGCCTGGAGGGAGATTTTCTGGATTACAAGAACGCCATCCCCCGGAACAATCCCATCCGGCTGACGGTGGACACCAAAACCATGCTGGGCAGCCTGGACCGGGTGTCCGTGGTCATCAGCGAAAAGCTCAAGAGCCCGGTGCGCTGCGTTTTTGAAAACGGCCGGGTGATGCTGTCTGCCCGCACCGGCGCCGGCGAGGCCAAGGACATCTGCCCCCTGGACGGCGACGGAAACGGGCTGGAGATCGGGTTCAACAACCGGTATCTGATGGACGCCCTGCGCTACGCTCCGGCGGACGCTGTGACCATGGAGCTGAATACCAGCATTTCTCCGGCGGTGCTGGTGCCGGTGGATGGGGAGGAGAGCTTCCTTTATATGGTGCTGCCGGTGCGGCTGAAGGCGTGAGAAAACGAGGTCAATATGGAAATCATTACCATTACTACAGAATATATCAAGCTCCAGGATCTGCTGAAGCTGGCGGCGGCTACGGCCACCGGCGGCGAGGCCAAGCTGCTGGTTCAGGAGGGAGAGGTCCTGGTCAACGGGGAGGTATGCACCATGCGGGGCAAGAAGCTTCGTCCCGGCGATGTGGTGGACGCCCTGGGACAGCGCTACGGCGTGCAGTATGCGGATTGAAGGACTGCTGCTGGAGGGCTTCCGGAATTACGACAGCCAGCAGCTGACCTTTGATGAAAGCTGCAACGTGATCTATGGAGACAATGCCCAGGGAAAGACCAACCTGCTGGAGGCCATTGTGTATCTGTCCTGCGGCCGCAGTCCCCGGACCCATGCGGATCGGGAGCTTATTGGCTTCGGAACGGACAGGGCCAGGCTGGTGGGACAGATCCGGTCCCGGGAGCGGGAATTTGAAACGGAGATTCAGCTGACCCGGGGACGGCGGCGGAAGATGACCATCAACGGTGTGGCCGCCAAAAACGGCGGCGACCTGTCCCAGGTGCTGCACACGGTGTTTTTCTCGCCGGAGGACCTGTTTCTCATCCGGGAAGGTGCAGCGGCCCGGCGGCGGTTCATGGATATGTCCCTGTGCCAGCTGCGGCCCCGGTATGCCGAGGCCCTGGCAGAATACGGGCGGCTGTATGAACACAAGACCCGCATCCTCCGGGACAGTGACGAATATCCTCAGCTGCTGGACACCCTGCCCGACTTTGACCGGCGGCTGTGCCAGGTGGGGGCGGTGCTGATCAGCTATCGGGCCCGGTATGTCCAGGCCCTGGCCGTCCACGCCCAGAGAGCCCACTGGGAGTGCTCCGGGGAACGGGAGGAGCTGGCTCTGTCGTATCAGACCGTGAAAACCGTGGAGGACCCATTGGGTCCGGCGGCGGACATTGCGGCGGCGCTGGCAGAGCACCAGGCACAGCATCATCAGGCGGAGCTGGCCTCCCGGCTGTGTCTGTCGGGACCCCATAAGGACGATATCGCCGTGACGGTAAACGGGCTGGAGGCCCGGCATTTCTGCTCCCAGGGCCAGGTGCGCACCGCGGCCCTGAGTCTGAAGCTGGCGGACCGGGAGATTCACAAAACCGCCATCGGAGAGTATCCGGTGATGCTGCTGGATGACGTGCTGTCGGAGCTGGACCCCCGGCGGCAGGAGTATGTGCTCAATCGTATTGCAGGCGGACAGGTGTTCATCACCTGCTGCGAAAACGACCGGCTGGATGCGCTGCTGTCCGGCCGGGTGTATCATGTTCGGGAAGGAAAGGTGCTGTGATGGGCTTTCTGCATATCGGCCAGAACGTCATGGTCAACGACCGGCGCATCATCGGCATATTCGACCTGGATATCACGTCCCAGTCCGCTCAGACCCGGCGGTTTCTGGACCAGGCGGAGCAGGAGGGCGTGGTGCTGCCGGTGTGCGACGACATTCCCAAGTCGTTTCTGGTGTGCGACCATCCGTATCACCGGCAGATCGTATATATTTCCCAGCTGAATACCCAGACGCTGGTGAAAAGAGCGGAAAAGAAGTAAAGAATTCCCTGTCATTGCCGGGAGATCGGCAGACACCGGGTTCCCGGGAATGACAGGAAAGACCCAAGGAAAGGAAAGATGACCCAATGAGCGAACTGGAAAAAGTCACCGCCGTGGACACCACCTATGACGCCTCGGAAATTCAGGTTCTGGAGGGGCTGGAGGCGGTGCGCAAGCGGCCCGGCATGTATATCGGCTCCACATCGGCCTCGGGCCTGCACCATCTTGTGTATGAGATCGTGGACAACGCCATTGACGAGGCACTGGCCGGATACTGCACCGAGATCACTGTTACCATCAACCCCGGCGACACCATCACCGTTACCGATAACGGCCGCGGCATCCCCGTGGACATCCAGAAGCAGACCGGCCGGCCGGCGCTGGAGGTGGTA
>ENA-OPBW01001839-OPBW01001839.1-human-gut-metagenome-genome-assembly--contig:-NODE-1839-length-9928-cov-2.881596_pt1 | contig 9928 bp, 9 predicted proteins | sample MGYA00241070_ERZ501456 | MGnify/ENA primary metagenome ERZ501456 (study PRJEB25962, sample SAMEA2042624) | human gut metagenome | biome: human gut; feature: human-associated habitat; material: faeces...
GCTCCGGCGCCATCGACGTCGTGGTCATCGACTCCGTCGCGGCCCTCGTGCCCCGCGCTGAGATCGAGGGCGAGATCGGCGACTCCTCCGTCGGCCTGCAGGCGCGCCTCATGAGCCAGGCCCTGCGCAAGCTCGCCGGCTCCCTTGCCAAGTCGCGCACCACCTGCATCTTCATCAACCAGCTGCGCGAGAAGATCGGCGTCATGTTCGGCAACCCCGAGACCACGACCGGCGGCCGCGCGCTCAAGTTCTTCTCCTCCGTCCGCATCGACATCCGCCGCATCGACAGCATCAAGAACGGCACCGAGATCGTCGGCAACCGGGTGCGCTGCAAGGTCGTGAAGAACAAGGTGGCCGCCCCCTTCAAGACCGCCGAGTTCGACATCATGTACGGCACGGGCATCTCCAAGGAGGGCTCCATCCTCGACATGGGCGTCGATTACGACATCGTCAAGAAGTCCGGCGCCTGGTACACCTACGAGACCGACCGGCTCGGTCAGGGCCGCGAGGCCGCCAAGGAGTTCCTGCGCAAGAACCCCGAGCTCGCCGAGGAGATCGAGCATCGGGTGCGCGTCGCCTGCGGCCTGGAGTTCGAGGACGAGCCCACCGGTGAGGCGGTCGATCCGGGCGCGCTCGACGCGCCCTCCGCATCCGACGGGCAGAAGGGCTAGCCCGTGGGGGAGCCCGCTGTTCCCTCGTGCGCCCATGAGGTCGTGGAGATCTCGGTCGACCTTCCCGACGCCGCCGCGCGCGCCCGCGCCCAGCGCATCGGGCGCAAGGCGATGGCCGAGGTCTCCCTGCTGCTCGATTCGGGCGACCGACGGGAGATCGTCGTCCCCGCACGCGTCGGGAGGCTCCTCCAAGACGGTGCGGTCGAGCTTCCCCGCGAGGAGGACGATGCCTTCGATGCCGTGCACGCGCTCGAGGGCCGCGTCTGCTTCGCCATGCTGACCGAGATGCTGGCGCGTCGCGATCACGCGGAATCTGAGATCCGCCGCAAGCTCTCGTCCTACGGGTTCCGGGACATCGAGATCGAGGGATCCATCTCACGCGCGCGGGAGCTCAGGTTCCTGAACGACGACCGCTTCGCCTCCTATTTCATCGAGGAGCGCGTACGGCGCGGGTGGGGCCGCCGCCGCCGTCGCCGTGGCGGTGCTGCGTGTGCCGGTGGAGCAGCGCGGCCTCTACCTGTTCCAGGGCGTGCTCACCAACACGGGTTTCATCGGCTTCGCGGTGCTCGATTCCGTGTTCGGCGGCGCGTCGGTGTTCCTGGGCTCAATCTTCATCGCGATCTCGAACGTGTTCCTGTACAGCCTCGGCATTGCCGCGCTGACGAGCGGTGGGGCGAGTGGTGCCGAGGCCCATCGCGCATCGCTCGCGGAAACCGCGCGCACCGTCCTCAGGAACATGCTCAACGTGCCACTTGTCGTGAGCCTCATCGCTATGGTCGTGTTCTTCGCGAACATCCCCGTGCCGGCGTCCATCATGCAGGCGGCGGACATGACCGGCGGTATCACCGCGCCGCTCGCGATGATGCTCGTGGGCCTTTCCATCGCCGATGCCGACCTCAAGAGCGTGCTTGCCGAGTGGCGCCTGTGGGGCTTCACGCTCATCCGCTTTCTCATCGCGCCGCTCGTCGCCTTTCTTGCGCTCGCGCCCATCGTGCCGAGCGAGCTCGCCCTTGGCGTTTTCATTGTGCTGCTCGCCATGCCGACCGGCTCCATGGCCGGCCCCATCGCGGCAACCTATGGGCAAGACGGCGACATCCCGGCGCGCGGCACCATCGTGTCGACGCTCGCCTCGTTTGTCATCGTGCCCATCCTCATGCTGGTCATGACGATGGCGTAGCGCGAATTCACTCATGAGGGACGGGGCGGCCTGCCTGTTCCGTCCCACGCAAAATCAAAGGAGAAAACTATGACAACACCCGACTTCACCCCTATGTTCGGCATGGGCAACCCCAACGACGCCTATGCTCAGTACTTCATCGGCAATTCGTACCTCAACCCGCTGACCAATCCGACGGAGGCGGGCGTCGGCATGTCCAACGTCACCTTCGAGCCCGGCTGCCGCAACAACTGGCATATCCACCACGCCAGCAAGGGCGGTGGGCAGATTCTCATCTGCACCGACGGCCGCGGCTGGTACCAGGAGTGGGGGAAGGACCCGCAGGAGCTCACGCCCGGCACCGTCGTGGTGATTCCCGCCGGCGTCAAGCATTGGCACGGCGCCGCGCGCGATTCGTGGTTCAGCCACATCGCCTTCGAGGCTCCCGGCGAGGACACTTCCAACGAGTGGCTCGAGCCGGTCGACGACAGTCAGTACCCGCAAGCGTAGCGGCGCGGCGCGCTTGAGCCCGAACTGGGTTTTCGCCAACGTGCTGTTGGGGCGCCGAGCTTCTTCTCGCAGAGGCTGAGGCTCGGCGGCTTTTGCGCCTTGCTTAGGTGTCTCCTTCCAGCAACGCTTTGAGGGCATCGATTGGGGGCAGGGCATCCAGAAGCTCGTGCGACATGTCCTTGGAGGTTTTGTATGTGGCGACGCCCATCGGCATGGTGTAGTCCCGGATCATATAGTCGACGAACGCAGTATTCATATCTTTGCAGAGCACGAGGCCGATTGAAGGGTTTTCGTGCTCGCGACGTTCAAAGTCGTCAAGTACCCTCAGGTATCCGGAAAGTTGCCCGAGGTAGGCTGTTTTGAACGGGCCGTTTTTGAGCTCGACCGCTACGAGACAATTGAGGTTGCGATTGAAAAACAGCAAGTCGACGTATTGGTCAACGCCAAACGCGTCGAGGTGGAATTGGTTGCCCACGAACGAGAAGCCCTTGCCGAACGTCATGATGAATTGCTTGATGTTTTGAACGATGCCCTGCTCCAATACGCGCTCGTCGACATCCTCGGTGTCGCGTACGCCCAGTTCCTCAACGTTGATGAAGTCAAGCAGATATTCGTCTTTGAAGGTGGCGATGGCGCGGAGCGCCTGTTGGCTTTTGGACAGGGCTGAAAGAAAGTTGTTGGGCGCCGCGCCTTGGCGGTGGAAATCATCCGCTCTGATAGAGCGCTTGAGGGCGGTCACGCTCAGGTGTTCGGCAGCGCATTTGTGAACGTAAAACAAGCGCTCTTCAAGGGTCTTTGCGTGCGTGATGATCCAACGGTGGTGGGTAAACCCGATTGAAAAGAAGTCATCGAAAGAGCATCCGCTTGAATTCGGAAGTTGCAAATTCCAGATTATGGGAGTCCGCTCGTTTGGTAATTCGGAATTCGCAAGTTCCAAATTGGGAGTGGGGATGAGGTAGGGGCTCCATTCTCGGTAGAAGGTTCGCATAAGCCTTAGATTTCTTCCAGAAAAACCGCGGAGACCGGGTAGATCTTTCTGGAGCATTTCGCTGATGGTGTCAATGGCACCACTGCCCCACGCTTGTATTTCGCTTTGATGAGACAGGTAGCCCCCGACGGCAAAGTAGAGCTGTAGCTGCTGAGCATTGACGCTCTTGGCTGCAGCATATTGCGCTTGGAGAATTGCGCCCTTGATGGCCTCGACTGCTTCTCGATAGTTCATACCGTCACGTACCATTGCAGCCTCCTACCGCTGTTGCCTGCAGGTCTTCCGTTGAATAGAAGCCTATCATCGCGCGTGGACAAAAACGTTTGAGTGCTCACATCGCATCTTGCCGGGCTATCTGCTTTGGTACGATGTCGGCAATGGTGGATCATTCGAACCTGCGAGGTACGTATGGGGCGTCAGGGCGGCGAGCACTACAAGTTCTTCAACCACACGGCATGCGAGTTCTACCCCTGCCACGATATGCCGGCAGAAGACCTCAACTGCCTGTTCTGCTATTGCCCGCTGTACTGCCTGGGCCCCGATTGCGGCGGCAACTTCCGCTACGTGGGCGAGGCGGGCGACATCAAGGATTGCTCCGCCTGCACCGTGCCGCATCGCCGGGAGAACTACGATTACATCATGCGCCAGTTCGAGCGCGTGAAGGATATCGCCGCCCGTAGCACAGGCGATTGACCCGCCTCATATCCTCAAGATGTCCCTTGAAATACGAAAGCACGTGCCTATAATTACTCAAGGTAATTATCAATGGCAACTAAAATCGAGCACAGAGCAGATCGCAGGGGGCATCGCCATGAAAGAGCGTTCATTCAAGGTCCTTATGGATACGCTGCGCCGCGCGCGCCGCATCGACGGCTTGATGCCAGACTTGCCGCCCGATCTCACCAACGGCAGGACCCGCGTGCTCGACACCCTTTATGAGCTGGGAGGATGCGCCGAGGAAGACCCCGCCTGCCGCCGTGCGGTCCGCGTGAGCGACATCGCCGAGGACATGGGCACCACGCGTCCGAGCATCACGCGCGCGGTGTGCGACCTTGAGCGAAACGGGTATCTGCGCAAAATTCCCAGCCCTACGGACGGACGCGAGGTGCTGGTCGAGCTCACCGAGCACGGTCTTGCCACGCACCGCATCTGGTACGAAGAGGTCTACGAGCACACCGCGCAGCTGCTGGGCGACGCGGGCGTGACGGAAGGCGATATCGAGGTGACGGTGCGCACGGTCATGCGCTTGCTCGAGGTGACGGCGGCGGCGGACCTTACGAACTGGCAGAACGAACGCCTCGCCCGGCGCGCGGCGGAAGCCGGAATCGCGGGTGAGTAGAGCGTGGAGAGCAAACAAAAGCTAACGCCGCGCGTCGTTGCATCGGTGATTGCGGCGGGCATCATGTCATTTTCCGGCGTGGTGGTGGAAAGCTCCATGAACGTGACGTTCCCCACGCTCATGGGCGAGTTCGGCATCAGCACGGCGGTGGTGCAGTGGATCACCACGGGCTACCTGCTCGTGCTGTCCATCATCATCCCGACGTCATCGTACCTGCGGCGCCGTTTCACCATGCGCACGCTGTTCATCGTGGGCGCCTCGTGCTTCTTGGCAGGCACGCTGGCGGCGGCGCTCGCCCCGGCCTTCCCGGTGCTTCTTGCCGGTCGCCTGGTGCAGGGCGTGGGCACGGGCGTGGCGCTGCCCCTCATGTTCAATATCATTTTGGAGCAGGTGCCCCGCAAAAGCATGGGCCTCATGATCGGCATCGCCAACTTCATCACCTCGACGGCGCCTGCCATCGGGCCGTCGCTCGGCGGTTTCCTCGTGGGTGCGGCGGGATGGCGCGCGGTGTTCTGGGCGCTCGTGCCGCTCGTTCTCGTGTCGTTCGTTATGGGGGCCGCGTGCATTCGGCAGGAGGCGAGGCCCGAGCCCTCGTCGCTCGACATCTGCGGCCTTATCGTGCTTGCCATCGGCTTTGCCTGCTTTATCTTCGCGGCCAATAGCGCTTCCTCGGCCGGATGGACGAGTCCTCTCGTGCTCGGGCTGTTCGCCGTGGCCGCCGTTGCGATCGCGCTGTTCTGCAAACGGTCGCTTTCCCAGCCCGATGCCCTGTTGAACGTGCGCGTGCTGCGCGACCCGGTGTTCGCCCTCTCGGCGCTCGGGATTCTGCTCGTGCAGTTCTGCACGCTCGGACTGGCGTTTCTCATTCCCAACTTCGCCCAGCTCTCGCTTGGAATCGGTGCGTTTACCGCGGGGTGCCTGCTTGTGCCGGGGGCGCTCGCGGGTGCCGTGCAGGCGCCGCTGTCGGGCATCATCTACGATCGGCTCGGCGCAGGGGTCTCGATCATCACGGGCTGCGTGGTCACGCTCGCATCTACGTTGCTGTTTTTCTGGCTTGCGCCAACGCTCACCGAGCCGCTCATCATCTGCCTCTTCGTGCTGTACTCGCTGGGCAAAGGCGCAAATTTGCCCAGCAACATGACGAACGGTCTCGCGCATCTGGCTTCCGGCCAAAACGCCGACGGCAACGCCATCATCAACACGATGCAGCAGCTGGCGGGCGCAATCGGCACGGTGTTCGTGTCGACTGTCGTGGCGAGCGCCCAGGCTGCCGACCCCTCGCACATGGCGGCAGCCACGGCGACGGGAACCCAGCAAGCGTTTCTGCTGGTCGTTGCCTTTGCGGCAGCCGAGGCCGTGTGCACGGCCATCATCTTCGGCGTGTTCAAAAATCGCAAACGGGCGGTATAGCTCGTCGGGAACGCGGCGCCGCTGCGTTCCCGACGCGTGGTTTGGGGCGCGCTGCCATCAAATACAGCGATTGGCATGCCGGCTGCCGACGGAAGCCCTGCGTTCAGCGAATCGTGCTGGACGCAGGGCTTTTTGCGCAACGGCGCGGCAATAAGAGCAATAGCCTGCCGACCGATGAATCGACGCCACAAACGCACGGGAGGAGGGTTGAGCCATGAAGAGGATGCCCGTTGCGAACTTCCCCGCCATGCTGCTGACCGTTGCACTGATTGCGGTGAGTCCGATTCCCTCCTTCGCATATGCCGACGATGCGCCCGAAGCGGCGGTCGTCGAGCTTGAGCCCGCTGCGGCGGATGAGGAAGCAGTTGCTACTGAAGATAACCTGCCGCCGGTTGCGGAAGATGAGGCCGCTCCTGCCGAGGATACGGCCGACGCCGTGAGCGCCGTGGATGTCGACGGGTCCGGCTGGATCGTCGAGCCGTTGGGCGACCTTGCTCCCCAGGCAAGCGTGCTGCCGGTCGAGGAGGCCCGGACGACGGAGCTCGCGGAAGGTCAAGGTGTGATTTTCGTGGGCGAACTTGCCTATCCGACCGCGGAAGATGACGCTTCGACCGATCCCGTCAGTGCCAATCTGCTGTTCCCCGCAGGCGATGCCACCGTTGGCGACATCGTGACCATCGTGTTCTTCGCGGAGGGCGATGAGCCGGTAACGCTGAGCGCCACCGTGGTCGCCGGCGCGGACGGAACCCCGGCGGGCGCGCTGGTGGAAGCGCGCTGGGACGGCGCGCGCCTCACGCTGAACGGCGTGCCGACGGGAACGGCCAACGGGCGCTACGAGGTCATCGGTGCGGTTGCCTCCGAACCCGCGGAGCCGGCGGAACAGGGGCTTGAGGAAGAGCCTGGTCCGGAGCCCCGCGAGGGTGACGAAGCCGAGCCGGGGAAGACCCCCGAAGAGAATCCCGAGGAGCAGTTCGAAGGGGAGCAGCCTGAAGAGGAGCCCGGTGCGGATCTCGACGCCAAGCTCGAGGAGGAGCTCGCCGCGGCAACGGCTGAGCTGGAAGAGCTGCGCGCGAAGCTGGACGAGGCGACCGTTCTCGACGAGGATGAGCTGGCAGACGCGCCTGATGCGACGGCCTACCTGCCGGCGGATGACGCTGCGACGCTCGCGTCCGAGCTGGATGCGCTCGCGGCAAGGCTCGAGGCCGAAGACCTCACGCTCGACGGCATTTCTGCCGCACGCAGCGAGGTCAAAGACCTACATGAGAAGCTCGCCGCTGCCATCAAGATGGTGCATGTCGACCGCACGGCCCTGAGTGACGCTGTGGCGGCGGCGGACAAAGCCCTCGCAGAAACCGCCACCTCGAAGGACGGCCGTGATGTAAAGCACGGCTCCGCCTGGACAGCCCCCGAACATCACGATGCGCTCAAGGTAGCCCTCGCCGAGGCGAAGGCAACGCTCGACGCAAAGGACACCAGCCAGAACGCCGTCGACACCACGGCGGATGCGCTTGCCATAGCCCGCACTGCGTTCGAGGACACCGTGAAAGTCGCCCAGGTTTCCCGCGCTGATCTTGAGAAGGCGCGCGCCGCAGCTGCTGATGCGGACAACGGCGTGACCATCGCCGAGGACATCTTCGACGTCGCTCCCGGCGCCCGGTGGGCAACAACGGAACAGGGCGACGCGCTCAACGCCGCGCGCGCTGCGGCCAAAACGATCGCAACCGCAGAGCTGACATCGCTCACGCAAAACGACGTCGATTCCGCGACGGCTTCCCTCACCAAGGCGACGGAGACATTCTCCCGGGCCATCGCTACCAAGCCCAAGATCGAGCACTTCACGATCGCGCTTCCCGATGATCCCTTTGGCGATGACGTTGCCTACGCGTCCCCGGGCAACCCGCTGAACCTGAAGCCCGTGTTCGATCCCGCCGCCTCCGCAGTTGCGGTGACGTGGAGCTCGTCGAATTCCAAGGTCGCACGCGTCGACGCCAACGGCACGGTGGCCGCAGTTTCCGACGGCGTCGTGACCATCACGGCCACCACGCGCGCGTTCCCGGACGTAGCGGAAAGCGTGACGGCAACGCGCCGCATCGCGGTGTTCGGTACCGGAGCGACCTGGGATTACCGGAACACGAGCGCCGGCATCACGGTGGAAGGCGTCCCCTCGGGCGTCACCGTGGAATGCCTGGTGCTTACCGGCGCACGCGAGAATCCCGTCACGAGCCTGGGCAAAGGCGACCGCGCGGTCCTCGGTGTCGCCATCGCGCTCGTGACGCCGCTTGACGACACGGTCACGGGCATGACCTTCGACGGCATGCGCGCGCGCATCGGCATCCGCACGCACGACTACGATGGCCAGACGGTCGAGGTCGTCCTGTACGGCGACGATGGTTACACCTACACGTACGAAACCGTCGTCGGCGGTGGCGAGGTGTACCTCACGACGCCCGCTGGCGGGTACTTCGAGATCATTGCCCGTGCTGACCTACTGAAAGACACGAAGGATGCCAACAAGGACGATCCCGCCAAGCCATCCGATAACGCCGAGTTCACCGGCAAGAACGTACGCGAGATTCTGCCGCAGACCGGCGACAACTCGCTGGCAGCGGTGCTCCTTGTAGGCGGTGCTGGCATCGCGCTGATCGCATGCGGCCTGTTCGCCATCCATCGGACCCGGAGATCGGAGCGCTAGCGCGCAACCACACGAAAGGCATCATCAACATGGGGGCGGACCTGTATCCGCCCTCATTTTTGCGCCCATTCCATGGCGCCCAAACCATGCTCACAACCTATACATAGCCATAGGATATAGGTCTTTTACATGGCGCGATCCGCGTCCTACCATAGGCTCCGAAAGGAGATTGCTATGGGTGATTTGAGCGAAGACCTCGAGCGCTGCCTGTGCGACTGCGCGTGCGACGAGGCGCGCGCCGCGAAAGCCCGCTGCTCGTGCGAAGAGGGTCGTGTCCGTGAGGCCAAGCGCGTACTGCTAAGCGAGCGCCAGCGCCTGCTCGACGAGCTGCACGCCAACCAGCGGGGCATCGATGCCATCGACCACATGCTACACCGCGTGAGCTGCGAGTGCGTGCCGCGCAGGGCGTCTGCCAAAAGCGGGGAGGAGGCCTCTCATGAGTGACCGCGTGGCGGCAATCTTGGCCGATTCGTTCACCAAAATCCTCATCCCGGGCCTCACCGCGACGATCCCGCTGGCGCTCATCTCGTTCGCCATCGCGCTCGTAATCGCCATCGCCGTGGCGCTCGTGCAGTACGCGCGCGTGCCCGTGCTCACGCAGCTCGCGCGCTTCTACATCTGGATCATCCGTGGCACGCCGCTGCTCGTGCAGCTCTACGTGGTGTTTTATGGCCTGCCGGATTTCGGCATCGTGCTCGACCCCTTCCCGTCGGCCGTCATCGTGTTCTCCATCAACACGGGGGCGTACTCCGCCGAGACCATCCGCGGCGCGCTCGAGAGCGTGCCCGCGGGGCAGCTGGAGGCCGGGTACTGCGTGGGCATGAGCTACATGCAGGTCATGCGCCGCATCCTGCTCCCGCAGGCGCTGCGCGCCGCCTTCCCGCCGCTGTCCAACGAGCTGATCGCGCTCGTGAAGGACACGTCGCTCGCGGCGAACATCACGGTGCTGGAGATGCTCATGGCGACGCAGCAGATCGTGTCGCGCACCTACGAGGCGCTGCCTCTGTACCTCGAGGTCGCGGCCATCTACCTGCTGTTCTCCACGGTGCTCACCTGGCTGCAGGGAATCGGCGAGAAACGGCTCGCGTCGTTCGGCATGGAGAGGGGGTAGGCGACGGTGCAGACGGGGGACATGCTCGCGCTGCGCGGGGTGCGCAAGGCG